>MDSW01204638.1_pt1 | contig 30643 bp, 36 predicted proteins | sample 811171 | NCBI WGS metagenome assembly MDSW01 (sample SAMN05326641, study PRJNA326480) | marine metagenome | isolation source: seawater | place: Atlantic Ocean: North West | collected 2012 | reverse complement strand
GTTTGTGGGATGGATGTCGGTTTAGTCCGTGGAAGCATTCAATCAGTTACTTCGTAGTCTAGCGATTTGGATGCGACATACTCTAGCAGATCCATTGCAACTTCACAGGACTCTGCGACAACCGGTTCTGGATCGCCTACGAATTTCTCTAATGTAGCCAATGCGATTCTATCTCCAATCGCACCCAAGGCTTCAGCGGCCTCATGACGTACCATGAGATCCTCGTCATGATCCTCGAGACGATCGATGAGATGTGGTACTGCTGCAGGATCTTGCATTTGCCCCATCACATATGCAATCTCGTGCTTTAGGAGTGCTGATTTGGAAGAGTAGGCAGCTGCAAGCGCCTCAACAGCGTCAACACCTCCGATGTTCCTCAACGCAAAAAGAGCTCTCATTCTCTGAAACATTCTTTCATTTTCATCGCAAATGGTTTGCCTTAAGCTTGGCACCGATAGTATCTCACTCGCAGGTGCCGGGTCAACTGAATCGAACTCGGATATCTCTGGCTTATCCATGTTTTATCGACCATCCGCCCTGCCTATGAAATCAATGGCTCGAGGGTCGAAGTTCGAGTCGACCAATCCGATTGATTGTCCCTCTTCCAAGAATCTCATTACAGCCTCTCGTCCATCGTCGCCATAATCGATGGTTCGTTGATTGACATACATCCCAACGAATTTTTCGTTGGTTTCGTCAGATATCCCCCTGCCCCATTTTTTTGCGAATGACAGTGCGGATTCAGGATTAGATATTGCATGCTCTATAGAGTGCCTTACGTCATTGGCGATTTGCTCGCATATCTCTGAGCCATGAGATTTTAGGACGACATTCCCACCCAGGGGCAGTGGGAGACCTGTTTTTTCATTCCACCATACCCCCAGATCTAACACCAGGTGAACTCCTTCATCTTTCCAAGTCAATTGCCCTTCGTGAATAATCAACCCATGAGTTGATTTTCCAGATGCCACTGAGGGGAGAATCTCGTCGAATGGCATAACTTCTACATTCACATCTCCTAAGGCGAGCCTCAATGCTAGATAAGCGGAAGTGCCGAGTCCGGGAATTGCAATCGTAGACTCAGAGGCCTCTTCAACAGAAGATTCTGAAGTGGATATTATCATCGGCCCATATCCTTCTCCCATCGAAGCGCCGCAATTCATCAAGGAGTAATTATTGGAAATTGTCGGATAGGAGTGTATTGAGACAGCGCTTACATCATGCGCACCGTCCAGAGCTTGTTGATTGAGCGTCTGTATGTCAACGAGAACGTGCTCGTATCGCCTGTCGCCCGTATCTATCAGAGACTCAGTCATGGCATAGAACATGAATGCGTCATCTGGATCTGGTGAATGGCCTATGCTGTAATGAGTCGTCATAGCATAGGCGCTGTCGAGGTTGTATAAATTGCCTTGGCAGACTCCACGACAATCGCCACCATGAAGTATCTGCGCTCTTTGGGCGATACATGCCCGATGCTGAGAAGCTATCCACCGCAACTGGTCAACTCGGTCCAAAGTGCGCTAAGACCGGAAAGCCCTTGAAATTCTCAGAGGCGATAGTACATGACGGCGAGTATCTGTCATACGAGGCCTATCTGGAACTGACAGGAGCAGAGCCCTCAACAGAGCCAAAAACAGTTCCAGGCCTAAGAATGGAATGACGCCATCTTGAAGGCCTTCCTTCCAATCGCTTCGACGTGGCGAAGGGTTGGAGTCGTATAGGTTCGAGGTTTGCCGACTTCTACAGGTCCATGGAACCGAGCGATATCTGGCTCCCTCCTCGCCTCAGACGTCGTGAGTGGATGTTCATGCCATGGGGCGACAGGCCAACCGATCGGCATCGCTCATTTACGGATGCAGGAGCACTCCACTCCTACCTCTGCCAAAGATTCCCCCATTCATGCTTTCACTCAACGGCTTACTACGATGATCCGTCCCAGAGAACGATGTCCGATAAGGGCTGGAGGGGAGCCGACCTAATATTCGATCTAGATGGAGATCATCTGCACGGCATCAGCCCCACTGATTTCCCCAATCTGATATCTGCCATACAAGATCAGGCGTGGTCCCTCTGGAACGACTTCCTAGAGCCGGAATTTGGATTCAACAAAGACTACGCTCAGTTTACCTTCTCAGGCCATAGGGGTTTCCATATTCACCTAAGAGACCCGTCCCTCTTCCATCTGGACTCGAATGCAAGAAGGGAGATTGTGACATATATCCGAGGCGTGGGGCTGGAGGTATCAGCATCTCAAAAGGAAGACTCGGGTTGGTCCAGAAGACTGGATGAGGGTATTGAAAGAATATCGAATATGCTTTCAGAAGCAACAACCGGAGCAAAAGGGTCTCCGAGCGTCAATAGTCTGATTGAACAAGCAAGAGGACAGAACCATCCTGTCTCCCGACCCAAAATGCTAGACCTGATTGAGAAAGCCTCCAGCAAAGACCACGTTTCAAGATTGAAACGAGATAGGTCTCTCAAAGTGTTCGGGGAATCTGGAACAAGCCTATTCTGGGCACTCGTACATGCCAACTCCACGGTCTCGGTAATAGGGGGCGAAACAGACGAAAATGTAACGGTCGATGTCAAGAGAGTAATACGACATCTCGGGAGTCTCCATGGTAAATCGGGCCTCAGAGTCACTGAGATACCCTTCGAAAGACTGGATCCGGACGGTTCTAAACCATTTGATCCATTGAAGGAGGCTATTGTTTTTGCAGGGAGCGAGAATACCAAAATTCGCCTCTTAATCGATGATGTTAGAGCGATAATAAACGACAGGGAGATAGATGGGAATTCAGGAAGCGAGTATGTTGTTGATGAGGGCATGGCTATGTTTTTACAACTCAAAGGCTGGGCTGAGCTAGTACCTTCTTGAATAGCACACAATAGCTACACATTCGGCGAACGTTGAAACACGGAATTGATTGAGAGCATACCATGGGCCTAATCCCACGACGTAAGAAGAAGGGGAAATTACCTCCTACACCCCCGCCCCCGCCGCCTCCTCCGATGGATGCTCAGGGAGACCCTATGGTGCCTCCTCCCCCTCCTCAAAACCTCCCCAATGAGGACTTTGACAGCCTTGTACCCATTGGAGGTGGCCAAGGAACGGTCACTACTCCTGAATTGGGCGAGTATGATCATGATTGGTCTAACAAGAACAAAGATCCAGCTGAAGAAGATCTCGAGTCGCTCTGGAGTGCCAGGAAAGCTGCCAACATAGGCTCCGAAGGTCTTGATGGGATGTATGGCCACATAGACAGAATCGCAAAGGGAGATAGAGGATCGCTAATCAATAGATTCTCTGATAGGTTCGGAACAGAACTGGACAGGGAGATCATAGTAATGAGGAAGGAGCAACAACAGGTAGTAAGGGACATTGCTCCCAAAGTCGAACTTATCGAGAAACCCAAGGATACAGATCATCTCACACTTGATGAGTTCATACACTCCATGGATGAACCAGCATTCATTCAGAAGGTATCTGATGCAACGGGGATAAGCACTGAAATGCTATCGTCATTTGAAGAAGACGAGTTGATTGACTTCTTCCAAACTGCAGATGTAGATGACAGTGGAACAATGGAATTCGAGGAGTTTGCGGCAGCCATAACAAGACTAAAGCAAGCAAATGATGACTTTGCGAGGCTCTTCAGCATAGTGGATACGCTTCTCGGCAATCAAAGTTCTAAATTCATCGAATCCTTTACCGAATCAGATGCATATGATCTGTACAAGAAGGTTGGAACTGATCCACATCATGCTCCTGAAGATGAGAGGAGGGACTTCTTTGCGCTCATCAACGAAGTTTTGGGTGATTTGCCGGCCTCTGAAATAGAAAGTTTTACCCAATCAGAGGACTTTGAACACTACAAGACTATGGGCGAGGCGCTTCAGTGAGGGTTCGACATGGGATTGCTAGAGAAGGCTGAATCTGGAAAAACTCCTAAGGAGACTACTAAGAAGAAGACTCCTGCAAAGGCCTCTGCAAAGGCTGTTGCGAAGACCCCTGCAAAGGCCTCTGCGAAGATTGAGAAACCCAAAAGGGAATCTCGATTCTCGAGGCGTCGAGAGAAGAAAGAGAGCAAGCCAAAGCCTGAACCCTCTGAGTTACCTTCGTTCCCAGATGGCTTCGAGGCGCCAACCAGTGGTCAGATGGCCTTCAGAAGATTCGTCGATGTACTTGTGGGGTACGGGTGGATGTTTCCCGTAGTCGGTGTATTCGCATGGGGATTAAATTTTGATGCGACTTACATTATCATAGGTGGGATGCTTCTCTACTTTGGCAATGTAGGATTCTTGCCATCTAGATTCAACAGAACCGTTGGGAACATTGTCTCGCGGACGAAGTTCGTTACATCAAGCGGTAATAATGCCTCGTGGGCATACACATTTCTCAAAGGGCTGAGCTTTCCTTTCGCGATCATCGGCCTGGTCACTGCTCTAACAATGCTCTCCGACCTCTCGTCGCCTCTGGGCGAATCAACAGGATCAGCCATATTCAGAGTGATAGGACTTCTGCTTTTACTGCCGCTCTTTTTCGATTGGCTATTGATCCGCTTCTCGATGGCAAAGAGAGGACTCTGGGAGAGGATATTCGGTGGCGTCTGGCTGGTCCGATCTACCAAGACTGGAAGCTCCAAAGGATGGCTGAAGAGACTAGACCAACTTAGCGACTATGCAGAGAAGAGAGGCCTTCTCTCTGAGAAAGAAGAAGATACGGTCAATCTTGACTGAGTTACTCTTCTTCACGACGCATCATTGCCAGCTCGCGCATATCTTCCCGGACGGCTCCTTCTTCTATACCCTCGATATCCGCCTCGTCCACTATCTCGACACCGAGTAGGGTTTCAATGACGTCTTCCATGGTTACTAAACCGATGATCGTCCCAAACTCTTCTTCGACAGTCAAAATTTGCACCCTATCTTCAAGCATTATTCTGAGTGCTGCATCTATGGACCCACCAGAATGAACACTCGATATTGGACGCATTATCTCAGTCATCGATGGGTCGAAATTATCTGCAGCCGCATTCCTAAGAATGTCGGATCTCAACACCATGCCAACTACCGCATCTTCATCAAACACAGGCATTCTACCATGGACCATTACAGGAATACGCTCCATGACTGTACCGATGGTCTCTTCTGATTCTACGTACGTCATAACCGTCCGCGGAGTCATAATCGCACCCACAGTCATCTCTTTGAGCATCAATAGGTTCTGTATTACGCTCTCCTCTCTCTCATCTATGACATCAGTCTCTTCTGCTATATCTGCTATGACAGATATCTCATCCCGAGTCATTGCCTCCTCTTTGACAGATGGAAGAAGTCGACGTGTCTTTTCGATTGGCCATATGATGGGTGCTAGTACGATCGTCATCCAGTGAAGTACCAACCCTGCACTAACCGTGAGTCGCCTCCAATAGAGTGTCCCTACTGTTTTCGGGAGGATTTCCGAGAGGAGCAAGACGAGCAGCGTCAGAATAGTTGATGCGATTGCTAGCGCATACTCCCCCGGATACGCATTTTCGACTTCCGAACCGACACCTAGCGCACCCACTGTGTGCGCGATCGTGTTTAGAGTGAGTATGGCGGTGAGGGGGCGTTCCGGATCATCCTTGAAAGTCAGCCATCTTTCAGCAGTTGTAGGCATTTTCGGCTGTAGTGCAAGTATGTGGCCTCTTGTTGTGCTTAGTAGAACTGCTTCGAGTATTGAGCAGATGAATGAAACTCCAAGAGCGACGGTTCCATACAGCAAAATAGCGGATACGGGAGTCACTTCAGGAGTTCCTCCGGAGAAGAGATTGGACAAAGCTGGTATGCATGTGGTTGCGTTGCTCCATAACTGCGAGTTTGCCCATCTCCTAAATATGTGGCTGTTCGAGAGTCGACTCGTGGACAGTCAGCATGTTGCAATTTTCATGGCTTGGCCCTATGCCAATGGACCACTTCATCTGGGACATGTAGCAGGCAATTGCCTTCCTGCCGATATACAGTACAAGTATGAGCGAATGAGAGGCAGGAGAGTATTGATGTTGAGCGGCTCTGACGAGCACGGGACGCCGATAACAGTGACTGCTGATGAAACAGGGAAATCGCCGCAAGAGATTGTTGACGAGAATCATACAGCCATACTTGACTCTCTGTTAAAGCTCGGCTGCTCATGGGGTGATAATATCGATTCCAGGGGTGTAGATTATGGCGGCGCCTTGTATGGTAGAACCTCTGATTCAAGACATCACGAGCTTGTTCAAGAAGTCATACTGGAATTACATGAGAAAGGATTCTTGAAGAGGGAAACCATGGAGCAGTTCTGCTCTATCAAGGATAATGGCGACATACAATTTCTTCCTGATAGATATGTTCTTGGAAAATGTCCGAGATGTTCTTCGGACGGCGCTAGAGGCGATCAATGCGACTCATGTGGATCAACATATGAGGCTGATGAGCTGATTGAACCCGTCTCAAAACTCAATCCTGAAGACCCTGTCGAAATTCGAGAAACCGACCATCTCTTCTTCAGGTTAGATCTTCTTCAGAAAGATTTGGAGGACCATGCATCAGAGCGACAGAGGGTTTGGAAGCCAAATGTCAGATCCATGACAAAGAATTGGCTAGATATGGGTCTACGTCCACGTGCTGTCACGAGAGATATAGAATGGGGCGTATCGATACCACTGGACGGGGACGTATGGGCATCGAAGCGCATCTACGTGTGGTTCGATGCGGTTCAAGGGTACTTGACCTGTGCAAGAATATGGGCAGAACAACATGCAGCTAAGTCAGATAGTGGTGCTGATGAGGATATTTGGAAGAAGTGGTGGATACATGGAGAATCGCTCAAACACGTATATTTCATGGGCAAGGATAACATTCCATTTCACACAATAATATGGCCTGCCATACTATTGGCACTCAACACAGGAAAGGACGAGCATGCGAAGCTCCATCTCGAGGACAACGTCGCATCTAATGAGTATTTGATGCTCTCCGGGGATCAATTCTCAACAAGTCGAAAGCACGCAGTGTGGCTTCCAACATTCCTCGAAAGATATGATCCTGATTCACTTCGTTATCATTTGACCATAAACATGCCAGAACTTCACGATACAGATTTCCGATGGGATGAGTTCGTAGAACGTGTAAATTCAGAGTTGATCGGTAATTATGGCAATTATGTGAATAGGGTGCTCTCACTAGTCAAACGTGCTTCCAAAGATGGAGTGAACCCTGTCGCCTCCATGCCTGGATTGGAGGCATATCCTGATTTTGAGAAATTCATAGAGTCGAAGATCGAGGGGGCAATTGACTCGATGGAACGTCAGAGGTTCAAAGAAGCGCTCAGGAAGATAATGGACATATCACAGGAGGGTAATGGCTTTCTTCAAAGATCGGAACCTTGGAAGTATCTACGTTCCGATGACCCAGAAGAAATACAGAAAGCGTTGTTACCATTATCTGCCGCATGGCATAGCCTACGTGTTCTTTCAATACTCACCTATCCATACATGCCCTTCCAATCAGAAAGATTGTGGGGCATGATTGGAGAACCGGGAAATCCGAGAGATCTGTTGTGGGATGATGCAATGGCTAGCGGAGAACGCCCATCTCGCTTGCCTGAATCTGAACCTCTTTTCACCAGACTTGATCTCGAGAGCATCCTCTCAGATGAGGAATCTACAGACACAATGAATAACGACGCCCCACACATCGAAGGTGTGGCATTCGTTGACTTCGATACCTTTGCATCTGTCGAACTCAGGATTGGCAAGGTCATCTCCGTCGACGACCACCCCAATGCAGACCGCCTTTATGTAGTCAAGATATCAGAAGGCGGCGAACAAGATCGGACTGTTTGCGCAGGTCTAAAGGACTACTATGCCAAAGAAGATCTCACTGGCTCATTGGTCGTCTTTGTCGCCAATTTGGAGCCTAGGAAACTCAGGGGTGTTATGTCGGAAGGTATGCTTTTGGCAGCGGACGATGGCAAGGGGTCCGTACGACTACTTAGGCCAGATGGAGATATAGCCCCAGGATCAAATGTCAGATGATGGACGATCGAAAAATTCCCACTGCATCTCCTCAACTTCAGTCTGACTATTGCAAGAGGAGTATGCTTCGAGTAATTGTCTGTTCAAGTCAAGAAACGCATCACCGAACTTAAACGGGGTCAATAGAGAAATAGCCTGATCTTTACGTCCCACTATGTACAACGAGGCGGAGAGGGCCTCTGCAGTACTCATCCGCCCTCTCTTTCCCCAGCTCACAGGATTCCCTGCGAGTAAGATGGGGAGTATCCTAGATTCGAGCCTCGTGGTTTTTGATATAATCCTGACAGATTCATGAATCCTCTTCCATGAGCAGTCCAACGCAACAAGAGACCCGTCTTCAATTAAATTTAGATCACTCGGACTCAGTAGTGTCTCTGAGAGAGGATCTAGTAGAATCCCCCTTTTCGCAGCTGAGGATATCCTTGTCTTGCACCGTATCAGCCCCCTCCTCTCTAATTTCTTAGCAGTACATTTCTTGGGGTCATCCTGATCGAGGTGTATGGCTTCAATTCTGATTTTCTTGATATCAGTCATTGGATGCATCCCTCATCAGATCATCTAGCATGTCTGCGATAGTAACGGACTTATTCGAACGTTTTACGACTGGAGAGACGTCATTTGCTTCGACTTCCTCCAGTATCATAATCCCTAACGCCTTCTCAAGTTTTTTTGCTACCGAGTCAGGAGGCACGCTTCCACCTTCGTATTTCTGAAGATCTTGTACACGGAGATTCATCTTCCTTCCAAGCTCCTCGACGCTCATCCCGCCTGCTTCCCTGGCCTTTCTTATCCTTATGTGAAAATCACTTGCAGCTTCGAATGTTGGCCGAGTCTTACGGGCCCTAGAAATTGGTGATTTAGTTGATGGTCTAGTTCTGCCCGTTTCTCTAGACGGAATCGAAAATCCCCTCTTGGTACTACATGTTGCGCAGGCGGATATTTGGGCGCCGGACACTAGTATATTGAACACTCCAGTGTTCTCTTTCCCGCATAGCTCGCACACACCCATACTCTCCGGTTTTGCTAATCAGTCATGAATTCGACTCAGCCGAAGCCTTCTCAACTGCCAGTATAGAAGAAGCACCATGGCGAGCGACGCGGCGGGCACCTCACATGTTGAGGACGAGGTCGATAGCGATACAGATATGGCTTCAGAGATCGATTCACTGAAACGTGACTTTGAGATGCTTGCGGACAGAACGCAAACTCTCCTTACCGAGAAGCTTCTTTTGGAAAACGAGATAACACAGGTATCCAAGAGAGCCGGGAGACTTGAGGAAGACCTTAGACACCTCAAATCTCCACCACTCATCGTGGGTCATGTACAGGACGTCATCGAAGACAGAGCAATTGTCAAGAGCTCCAATGGAACTGTATTTTTGGTAACATACAATCCCCGAATCAACCATGCGGACCTATCGCCTGGATCGAGAGTAACTCTGAACCAGGATACACTTTCCATAATCGAGATTCTAAATGACGGATGGGATCCCTTGGTAGCTGCTTCTGAGATAATTCACAAACCAGATACGGAATTCAGCATGCTCGGAGGTCTCGACCAACAAATAAAATCACTCCGAGAAGCCGTTGAGATGCCTCTCCTCAATCCAGATGCATTCTCTAAATTTGGCATAGATCCTCCGAGGGGTATTCTTCTTTCAGGTCCTCCTGGCAACGGTAAAACCATGCTTGCTAAGGCACTTGCAAACTCAACAAACGCAACATTTCTTGGTATAGTCGGATCAGAACTCGCCCAGAAATACATTGGAGAAGGCGGCAGACTTGTTCGCGAAATCTTTTCGATGGCAAGAGAGAAGTCTCCATCAGTGATATTCATAGACGAAATAGATGCAATTGGCAGTAAAAGACTGGATTCTACAACCTCTGGAGATCGCGAAGTCCATAGAACTCTGATGCAACTTCTTGCTGAGATGGATGGATTCTCAGATTCTGAGGGTGTGATGGTGATCGCTGCTACAAACAGGATGGAACTCCTGGACAAAGCCTTGCTACGGCCTGGTAGGTTTGATAGGATAATAGGAATAGGTGTGCCTGATTTCGAAGGAAGGATATCGATTCTTGGAATTCATACTAGAAATACTCCTCTTGATGATTCTGTTGACATGCGGAAATTAGCTAAGAAATGCGAAGGAATGAGTGGTGCAGAATTGAAGGCAGTGGTAACAGAGGCAGGCATGCATGCAATATCCAGAAGTAAGAACACTATGTCTAAGGAAGACTTAGAGGAAGGGGTCAGCAGAGTACTATCGGAAAGGTCTCGCTCAACTGAAGGAGCAGAGGCATTGTACCAGTGAGGTCAGAAAAATGACTCTGATAGAGGCTGTCCCCAATATAAGCGAAGGAAGAGACTCTTCGATAATCCAATCAATAGTCTCTTCAGTAGAAGATGGAGGCTCAAGAATACTTGGTGTTGAGCCGGATGAGGATTACAATAGGACTGTGATAACCTATGCCGGGGATCCGGAACAAGTCATTTCTTCCAGCATAGCTCTTGTCAGAAGAGCCCATTCGCTGATTGATATGAGACAGCACAAAGGGGGCCACCCTCGAATGGGTGCAGTGGACGTGCTCCCATTCATACCACTTGGAGACTCGACCGAAGAGGACGCTTCCGCCGTTGCTGATGCTTGCTTCAAAGAATTAATGGGGCAAGTATCGATGTTCAAATACGGATCATATGCCACTCACCCTTCTAGGTCAAGATTGCCTGATTTACGAAGAGGGGGCTACGAAGGGCTAAAGGAGAGATTTTCAGGAGGAGCGTGGAAAAACGAAGAGACTAGAATGCCCGATAGTTGGCCTGGAGAATGGGATGAAGGCTGCGATACTTTCGGTGCTATGGCCATTGGAGTACGTCCAATCCTGATAGCCTACAACGTAAATATCGAAGAGCCCGAGCCACAAGTCTCGGCCACAGTAGGAAAGGCCCTCAGAACCTCCGGGTTTCTCATCAAGTCCAAAGTTGGCCAGAGAATAAGGGTCGGGGGCATGCTTGAATCTGTTCAAGGGATGGGTGTGAAGCTTGATTCGCATGGAATATCCCAGGTTTCCATGAATCTCTCGGATCCGGATAAAACGGATATTCACGTGGCCTTTGAAGCAGTTCGGGCCTTGGCGCACTCGCTTGGTGCAAAGGTAAATGGAAGTGAGATAGTCGGATTAGTCCCTCTCGAAAGTATGCTCAAGGCAGGTCGTTGGTATCACGGAGAAGATGCTTCGGAGGAAACTCTGGTAGAGCAAGCGATACTCGGATTAGGGCTCAGCACCCTTGAAAAATTCGACCCTGAATCGAGGATAATAGAATGGGCTCTAAGAGACATATAGGCAGGTGGATAAATGGACATCAAAGAAACTCTTTCTAACATCTCAAGCGGACAACCTACTCCTGGAGGCGGTGCGGTTGGCTGGCTCGCATGGGGCCAGGGAACAGCTCTTCTGAGAATGGTTTCTAATCTAACACTCAAATCGAAGAAATGGTTGGAGGGACATGGGCCTTCGGAATCCATAATCTCCAAAACCATGGGATTCGAAGATACTGCAATCAACGGCTACAGAGAAGATTGCAAGGCGTATGATACTGTAGTGGATGCATATCGTTTGGACAAAGAAGATCCCGGACGAAGAAGTGCGATAGAATCGGCATCAATAATCGCTGCTGAGGTCCCCCTTGATCTCGTTTCGAAGGTTCACGAGGTCTCTCTCCTTCACATCGAGATAAATGGAAACCACAATAGAAATGCTCACAGCGATTTGATGGCCTCGAAGCAACTCTTAGCAACTTCTTCGATTATCGGAGCCTACAATGTTGCAGCTAATCTTCCAGAGATACCAGATCATAAGAGACAGGCTATTGAATCGAAGCTTTCCAAGATGATGGACGAAATAGAAAACATGCTCTCAATAACATTGGATTGGAGCGAATCTTGATGAGCGATAAAGAATCTTTTAGGGAACTCGTTAGAGGAGGTATCCCGGAAGACCTCCCCCCTAAGCGAGAAATAGACCCGGATGTAGATCATGCTCCCCCACGCCCTTTGAATCTCGACCGGGATTCTTTCTCCCTCGCTATAGAAAATGCACTCAGATACTTTCCAAAATCATGGCATGAAGAGCTTGCAGAAGATTTCTCTGACGAGCTTCGTAAGTATGGTCACGTGTACATGCACAGGTTCAGACCGAATTATCCGATGCATGCAAGGCCGATAGGTGAGTATCCAGCTGAAACGCCGTCTGCAGCAGCGATAATGCTGATGATACAGAACAACCTAGATCCTGCAGTCGCACAATACCCACATGAGCTTGTTACCTACGGAGGGAACGGCTCGGTATTCCAGAATTGGGCACAGTATCTCATATCGATGCGGCTTCTCAGCATGATGTCGGAAGATCAGACTCTTGTGATGTATTCGGGCCACCCTATGGGCCTATTCCCTTCAAACAAAGACTCACCCAGAGTAATCATAACAAATGGGATGATGATTCCTAATCACTCCACACAAGAGGATTATGAGTATCACAATGCGATCGGCGTTACCCAGTACGGCCAGATGACGGCTGGATCCTACATGTATATCGGACCGCAAGGAATCGTACACGGTACGACGATAACCCTCCTGAATGCGGCGAGGCTTCATCTTGGGCTAGATCACGACCGAGGATTGGAGGGGGTCCTCTTCGTAACCTCTGGCCTGGGCGGTATGTCGGGTGCTCAAGCAAAGGCTGCAGTGATTACCGGCGCAGTGGGGATAATTGCAGAGACTAACCGACATGCTGTTGAGAAGAGGCACTCACAAGGTTGGCTATCGGAAATGAGTGATGATCTCGAGTGGGTCACAACCCGCGCGAAGGATGCTATAGCGAATAAAGAAGCGATTTCAATTGGCTACATTGGCAACATAGTCGATCTCCTAGAGCATCTCGAAGAGTCGAACGTAGTTCCAGATTTATGCAGTGATCAAACTAGCCTTCACAATCCATGGTTAGGCGGTTATATTCCAAGAAATATGTCTCACAGCGAAGCTTCTGAAATGCTATCTAACGATCCCAAGAAATTCAGGAAAATGGTCAAATCGACGTTAGTAGATCATGGGGGCGTCATAAATCGGCTCTCCGAAAAAGGAATGAAATTCTGGGACTATGGTAACGCATTCTTGCTAGAAGCATCTAGAGCAGGGGCAGATGTGGGGGAAGATGGCTCGTTCAGATACCCCTCATATGTCGAGAATATAATGGGCCCCATGTGCTTTGATTTCGGTTTTGGCCCATTTAGATGGGTATGCTCATCAGGATCGAGAGAGGATCTGAAAATCACCGATGAAATAGCTAAAGAGGTTTTACTGGAGCAGTCTTCCGATGCACCTGATGAGATACTGAGTCAGATTCTGGACAACCTAAGGTGGATCACTAATGCAGATGACTATGGCATGGTTGTTGGAAGTCAAGCTAGGATACTGTACGCAGATGGTGATGGCAGAAAGCGTATAGCTGCTAAATTCAATGAAGCAGTAGCTAGCGGAAAATTGTCGGCACCGATCATCCTTGGACGAGACCATCATGACGTTTCAGGTACAGATAGCCCATACAGGGAAACTGCCAATATCAGGGATGGATCAAGATTCACGGCCGATATGGCGGTGCAGAATTTCATCGGTGATGCTTGTAGGGGGGCTACGTGGGTGAGCTTGCACAACGGTGGAGGCGTCGGATGGGGCGAGGTGATGAATGGTGGATTTGGACTCGTGCTCGATGGGTCAGTTGATGCTTCGTTACGTGCTGAATCTATGCTTTCATGGGATGTTGACAATGGTATCGCTAGAAGGGCTTGGGCAAGAAATCCTGGTGCAATGTGGGCGATAAATAGGGCTAAGAAAAAAGACCCTCGCCTAGTAATCACAGAACCATCTCTGGTGGACGAAGAATTGCTAGATAAAATAGGAGGATATTCACCATGAGAGAAATCGTACTCGATGGAAAATCAATGAGCTTAGAGGATATCATGTCGATTGGCAGTATTCCGACGAAGCTTTCCATTTCGGAATCCGCACGAAAACTGATGGTGAAGTCAAGAGAGCACGTCGAGTCGATTCTCGAGAGCAATGAGTCCGTATATGGAATTAATACGGGATTTGGCAGCCTTTCCAATGTAAAGATAGACTCCTCGCAACTTCAACAGTTACAACGCAATCTGATTCTAAGTCATGCATGTGGAATTGGCCCGAATATGAATCCTTTAACATCGCTAAGGATGCTGGCCATACGTGCGAATTCGCTGACGGTGGGAGTTTCAGGGATAAGGCCGGAGGTTGTTGATACGATGCTTGACCTAGTTAATTCCGGATATGCGCCAACCATTCCATCAGTGGGCTCACTGGGTGCTTCAGGAGATCTCGCCCCACTGGCTCATATGGCGATGTCACTCATTGGAGAGGGGGAATTTATGCATAGACAGGGGAACGAATGGATGGGGATTGAATCCAAGACGGTTTTCGAGAACATAGGGAGAGACCCCGTCGTCCTAAGTGCGAAAGAGGGGCTTTCCCTGATTAATGGAACATCTCAGATGGCCGCTTACCTTGCTGAAGCAGCAGCATATGCTGACAGACTATGTGTCGCTGCAGATGCTGCATGTGCAATGAGTATAGAAGCGATAGCGGGTTCTCACAAGCCATTCGATCCCAGAATACATGATGTCAGGTCGCAACTCGGGCAAAGAGTCAGTGCTAATCGGATATTGAGCCATCTCAAGGATTCTCAGATAAACGAGTCTCACGAGGATTGCCAACGTGTACAGGATGCTTACAGTTTCAGATGCGCACCTCAGGTGCACGGTGCCGTTATAGACGTCGTTAAATCGATCAAAGAGATTGCTATATCAGATGTTAACAGTGCTACAGATAACCCTCTGATACTGGAAGATGATAATGGCGGATACGACGTACTTAGCGGAGGTAACTTCCATGGTGAACCACTTGCTTTGGCAGCGGATAATTTAGCAGCTGCAATACATGAGATATGTTCTATTTCTGAAAGACGGACGAATCAAATGCTGATGCCAAGTTGGAGCGGACTCCCTGCATATCTGGCAAAGAACAGTGGTCTTGAAAGTGGGTTGATGATTGTACAATATGTCTCAGCAGCTGCAATTGCAAGAATAAGGCTGCTCGCAAGTCCAGCAGCATTAACGAATATACCCGTCTCAGGGGGGAAGGAAGATCATGTATCAATGGGGTCAACAGCCTGTCAGCGCCTAGAAGAGATATGCAGATTGGCTGCCTCGGTCCTCGGTAATGAGATGCTCGTCGCCTCAGCAGCGTTGGACCTCAGAGAGCATGAACCAGGCAAGGGTGTTCAAAACTATCATGAAATGGTGAGATCGGTCTCAGATCCAATAAACGGGGATAGGTCGATGTCGAGGGATACGAATAGGATGGCCGAGATGATTCTGAATGGCATGGAGGATTCAAATGTCTCAAACTAGGAGGCATTTGGAACATCATCCTGGAATTAATCCAGCACCATTCAAGGCAACCATCGAATCTGTTACAGACGAGGGAGTGATTCTCTCCGACTCTTGGTGCTATCCAAAAGGAGGGGGGCAGCCGGGGGACACGGGGATCTTCCAATCCGATGGCGAAGAATTCCGGTTTGGGGAGGTTTCTGCCTCGTCGCACATACTCCATCCTGTTTCTAGTGGTAACCTGCAGGTTGGACAAGAGGTTGATTGCGTGATAGATGTTGAACGGAGGAATGCGCTTGCTTCGATGCATAGTGCGGCGCATATCTTGTCAGCTACTGCAAATGAGAGGTGGGGCGCGATAACAGTTGGGAATCAACTTGGAGTGACTGAAAGTAGAATGGATCTTAAGTTCGAAAATAGAGATGAGTTTGATGCGAATATATTGCAGGACGATGCGAATCATTGGGTAAACAAGGATGCTGAAATTATGATACACGAATGGGGCCGCAAACAGATCATGACCGACGATCGAGTTAGGAATAGAAGATTCGTAGAGAGGATTATCGATAGAATAGGGGGTAGCGATCCAAGATTGAGAATGGTTGAGATAGAAGGCATCGACCTATGTCCTTGTGCAGGCACCCACCTCTCTTCGACATCACCAATTGGAGACATAACGATAGGGAGAGTTCAGAATAAGGGGAAGGGGACCTTCAGAATCTACTTTGAAATATAGAATATTGAATAATTAAATTAAATAGGATATATTCTATTGGTGGGCTCGGCAGGAATTGAACCTGCGATCTTCGCCATGTCAAGGCGACGTCATAACCCCTAGACCACGAGCCCTACTCACATTGCCAGTAACCACTCACTGATGAAGGATTCTGAAGATCTTGAAAATAACATTAAGCTATTATCTTCGACAGTTTAGCTTCACAGCCCTCTTTATCGCAGATGCCCGAGAGTCTTTTCCTCCCATTGCCCATAACTACGATCTTTCCATTAGAGACGTTCACATTCTGTTTACACCTCATGCAGAATGCACGTTCACTCATGTACGAAGCGCATTGGATGAATTATTTCATTTGAACGTAGAATAAGGGGGTTTTTGCTCGTTTCCTGTATATTATGAAAAAACGTTACACTGCGGCTATATTGATGTTTGAAGCTAGTTATTTTGGTCTGATAATGTGCATTATCGGCCCATAATTGGTTAGCGGGTCTCTCTGAATAACTGTCTTGTGAAACCGGATTCCTGGATCCGATGAATAATGAAACCTGCAATACTAGAATTGATTAATTTAATTATGTTATATCAATTCTATATAATTTAAAATATAGATTAAAAACTATTATTCTTAATTAATCATTGAAAAGTTATTCATGGATCCGAACGACGAAATCCATGACTCTGGATTTTTAGAATTCATAATCAACATAGAACTCTTCATTCCGATTTCAATGGTCCCCCTATGCTCATTCCCGTTCTGCCCCATTGTTGTTGCTGGATTCCTGGTAACGGCTACCAGTGCAGCCAACGGGTCTAACCCCATACGATGAACTGCGAGGCTTCCGACAAACGGAAGAGAGAGCGATGGGCAGTTCGGGTTGTAGTCTGTAGCCATGGAAAATACGTAATCAGAATCATAACATTCCTTCAATGGTAAATCCAAATCTTTCCCCAGAGCATAGGGGGTTCCCGGCAGGAACGTCTGCATAACCCCTGCTTCATCGGCAGCACGGCGTGATTCAATATTGGATTTAGCAACATGATCAGCGCTGACAGCTCCCATTTCAGTTGCGAGTTCCAAACCACCTCCATCCACAAATTCGTCCACATGCAGCCTAATTCCTAGGCCTCCATCCTTTGCTGCTGTGCAAATTTGTTCAGTATCCTCGAGGGAGAACCAGCCTGGTTCGCAGAAAACGTCGGCGAAAGAAGCCAGATCATTCTCTATAACGGCGGGAAGTTGTTGTTCGATAAGCTCAGCCATGTATTCAGATTTCGATTTATCCGTAGGAAAGTCATGTGCGCCTAACCACGTGGCCTCAACTGGCATTGAGCTAGATTCGGCTATCGATTTTATCTCCATAAGAGATCGAATTTCAGTCTCAACATTCAATCCATATCCTGATTTTGCCTCCATCCTTGCAGTCCCAAGTCTCTTGGCTTGATCTATCCTAGATTTTATGGAATGACGTAATTCCAAATCACTTGATTTTCTTGTTGACTGCACCGTGCTTCGTATGCCTCCCCCGGAATCTGCGATATCTGAGTAAGACATGCCCTGATACCGCATAGAAATCTCGTTACTCCTATCTCCCGTCCATGCAAGATGCGTGTGTGAATCTACGAATGACGGCAAGATGCATCGTCCTTCTGCGTTAATTAGATCGATATCGCTAGACTCCCCCCATTCAGAAGTTATACTGCCTGCAGACTGGATGTCCGATACTATTCCATCTATAATCAGTATCTCGGTCCCACTTTCTCTGATCAACGCTCTACTGTCTGACATTTCATGTCCTCTGAGAGGTTCTGATGGATCCCCTGAATCCAAGGTTACCACTGAACCTGAACCATGTATCAAAACGGTACGTGCCATGGCCATCGACATGAGCCAATCCATATCGTTGTGACCCGTAATTTTGAATCTACGAGCCTGTCCCACGGGCTGTGGGACTGATCATCGGCATCGAGAGTACTGCCCATACATTCTCTTTCGGCGCTGTATCTAGTGATGGATCTGACGTACTTCCGTCTTCGTCATCATTATACCGGCCCGAAGAAGGGGGTATCCATCCAAGAGAGGCGGCAGACCACCATGTGCAGTCTGCAGGGGATCTCCTCAGAACTGCGATGGAAAGCTGGGGTGCTAACAAGGATGATGTCGAAGCGATTGCATTTAGCCAGGGTCCTGGTCTTGGACCCTGTTTGAGAGTCGGGGGGTCCGTTGCAAGATCGATGTCGATGGCACTAGACGTCCCACTTATTGGAGTGAATCACTGTGTTGCCCATATCGAGATTGGTCGCAGAATGACCGGCTGTGATGATCCCATATTGCTGTATGTAAGCGGTGGAAATACACAGGTCATCGCTCGTGCATCGGGTCGCTACAGGGTACTCGGAGAAACATTGGACATAGGGATAGGGAACATGCTCGATAAATTTGGAAGATCGATTGGAATACCCTTCCCCGGCGGCCCGGAGATAGAGCGAAAGGCATCCAGATTCATACAAGAAAATGGATCTGAACATCTGTTGGATCTACCATACGCGGTGCATGGAACAGATATGGCATTCAGTGGCATACTAGGCGCTGCAATCGCACATGCAGAACGGGGAGAGGATCACGGACTCGTTTGCCATTCATTGCAAGAAGTGTCTTTCGCGAGTTGTGTTGAGGTAGGCGAGAGGGCAATGGCTCTGACTGGGAAATCAGAAATCCTACTTGGGGGTGGTGTCGCATGCAATCAGAGAATTCGGACAATGACCTCCATAATGGCGCAAGAGCGTGGAGGGGAAGCGTACTGGCCAGAAAGACCATTGTGCGTAGATAATGGAACAATGATAGCGGAATTGGGAAGGAGAATGCTCGACTCAGGGATTGAGACCATCATGACGGATAGTGCAATCGACCCATCCCTTAGAACTGATATGACCCCCGTCATATGGTCTTAGCATACCATATACTTATTCGGACACCTCTGAGCCCACAGACTGGTCGATTACGAAGTGCAGAGGAGAAGGAAGCCAAAAGCAGCGCCCGCGAACGTGTTCTCCGGCGGTCAGAAGCCGAAGAAAGCGAAGAAGCCTGTTCATGCACCCGTACCACTCAAAAAACCCCAAATTAGTCCACCTAGTCCAGCGTCTCATACTCAAAAGAAGCCTGCCAAAGCAGTATCAGAATCTGAGAAAGAGGATGCTTCCATAGAGGCTGAAAAAATAGAAGTTGTTGAATCTCAGATATTAGGGGTACCAAGAAGGAAATCAGCCGGCCTGAAGTCAGAAGAGTCTTCTCTCGAATCTGAAGAGCCAGAGAAGACGGAAGATGAAAGTGCAATAGACATCGAAGTTCAAGAGGCTCTTGCAAGGGCAAAGGAACGTTCTGAGGCTGCGAAAACTGCTCCAAGAAGAGCTCCAAGCCCTGCGGCATCGGCCAAACCCAAGAAGAAGAAGGGAGGACGTGGGAGGAACAAGACGTACCAGCCTGCTGCCAGAGAGAAAAGGCTCGATAGGGCCAGACATATGGAATACAAGTACGAAATGAAGGGACTGCTGCAGGAAATATCCGTTGCTGAAGAGCATCGATCTTCAATAATCGGGTCCGTGTGGGCTAAAGGTGAGCGTCAAACAGCTGACGAGGCTAAGGCCTTTGTTGCATCAAAGGTCTCAGAGGGAGCAATTGATGATGATCAGGCAGCTCGTTTGATTGGACTTATCGACAACTACACTGTCCGAAGATGAACGACTTGAAACACTAAACAGGTGTCAGATAAGCGTGGATACCCCTCCTCCAGCTGGAAAACCCCCCTTCACGAGAGGGATACACGAAGGGATGTACAGGGACAGAATATGGACAATGCGCCAGTATGCGGGATTTTCCGATCCAGAATCCACGAATAGGCGATTCAAGTCACTCCTTAAATCGGGACAGTCCGGGTTATCTGTTGCATTTGACCTACCCACGCAGCTCGGCTTTGATTCGGATGATGATCACTCCATAGGGGAAGTCGGAAGAGTCGGCGTCCCAATAGATTCAATCTCAGATATGAGATCACTTTTCGAAGGAATCAAACTATCTGATGTTAGCACGTCAATGACAATTAATGCGCCTGCAGCAGTCCTACTCGCAATGTACTCGGTGGTCGCCGAGGAGCAAGGCGCAGAACTTTCTCAGATATCTGGCACTGTCCAGAATGACGTTCTGAAAGAGTACATGGCAAGAGGACTCCATATCCACCCTCCCGAAGGATCGATGAGGCTTGCAGTTGATATTATTGAGTGGTGCTCTGAAAACGCTCCCAAATGGAATCCAATATCTGTAAGTGGCTACCACATACGAGAAGCTGGTTCCACAGCGGCTCAGGAGGTCGGTTTGACCATTTCGAATGCCCTTGCATACATTGAGGCTGCCAGAGAACGTGGACTCAGCCTAGATGCATTCGCACCTCGAATCTCATTCTTTTTCGGATGTCATCGCGATTTTCTAGAAGAAATATGCAAATTCCGTGCTGCTCGTACGCTATGGTATCAGATTATGAATGAAAGATATGATTTTGATGATGTCAGATGTGGAAGAATGAGATTCCATACACAAACAGCCGGAGTTACCCTAACAGCGCAACAGTCTACGAATAATATAGTGAGGGTGGCATACCAAGCGCTTGCTTCAGTACTCGGAGGGACACAATCACTCCATACGAATGGATATGACGAGGCTCTTGGACTTCCCACTGAAGAATCTGCTAAAGTAGCACTCAGAACCCAGCAAATCATAGCCCATGAAATCGGTGTAGTTGATCATGTAGATCCTCTTGGTGGCGCGCCACTAATTGAAGAAATGACTTCGAATATTATCTCAGAGGCACGAAAAGTGATTGAATCGATAGACAGGCACGGCGGATCTGTTGAAGCTGTAAAAGCGGGAATGCAATCTAGGATGATTCATGAGAGTGCGTGGGTACAGCAGAACGAGTTGGAAGATGATCTGCAGAGAGTTGTTGGAGTGAATCTACACGTCGAGGAAGAAGGTAAGTATCCAGCTGGACAAGTCATCAACGATGAAGCGATTGAACGGCAAATCTCCAAACTTTCTAGCCACAGAAGTACGAGAAACAATACAAATGTCGAGGATGCGCTTGAGGGACTTAGATCAGCCGTAAGTGCGGATGTAAATCTCATCGATCCGATAAGGGTTGCCTGCAAGTCCGGTGCGACAGTAGGGGAAATATGCGGCATTCTTCGTGAAGGACTTGGGACATGGACTGCCCCCGGAGGGATATAGATGCCTGGAGTATGGTTTGACCACATTGGAATTGCCTGTGAATCGAATGAGAAATCGGAGAAATTCTGGAGCCTCTTGGGATTCAATGTAACTGGTCAAGAAGAGAATCTGCAGCAAGGAGTAAAGATACGATTCATGCAAGGTAATGATGCTCCTCAACCAAGGTTAGAACTCCTTGAGCCTATTTCGGAGGATACACCTGTTGGACGGTTCATCTCCAAGAGGGGGGCAGGAGTCCAGCAGGTGGCCCTCGCAACAGACGATCTCGCAGCTCTCCTGGACATCTTGAAGTCCAACAATGTCAGATTGATCAATGAAGAGCCAGTACAGGGAGCAGGGGGTTCGATGATATCCTTCATCCACCCTTCAAGCACTGGCGGGGTGCTGGTTGAACTGGTTCAGAAGGAAGCATGAAAAGGGATACCGTAAGGCCCGTGACATGCTTGCAGACGTAGTAGATGCTGTTGTCAAGGACCCAATGGACATTGACGAGGTTAAATCACTCAGAAATACGATTTCTGAACGTCTTGTGAGTGCAAGGGATTCTGGAAATATCACCAATGACGAATTCCTCTCCTCGGGTAAAATCGAAGGAGGATTGGACGTCATTATTGCAATGCTCGAAAACGAAGCTCCCTCAGAAGAAATTCGCATTCATGTCGAATCCATAGTTGAAAGGATCCATGCAATATCAAATTAGTATTCTTCTAGTAATACCAGAAACATACTTGAAGAATACTCTCTAGGCGCGGTCATGCCTAAGATAAGCTTGGACATTCCGGGACACTTACTTGATGACATCAAAAAGCATGTTGGCGAGCATGGTAAGTTTGTTAGCGTTGCAGATGCGGTGAGGACGGCTTGCCGGAAGATGCTAGACCAACTGGACATGATCGATGAACGACATGGCCGCATAAGGGGTGATTGAATGACGACCAGGGGCGAGGCCGAGGAAGCCGTAAAGACGCTTTTAGGATATATCGAAAACGATCCGTCCAGGGAGGGCCTCGAAGATACGCCCTCGCGAGTAATCAATTCGTGGGACGAGATTTTCGCAGGATATCACCAATCCCCGGAGCATGTTCTGAGTTCTACGTTCAATGGAGAGGGGTATGACGGGATAGTTCTGCTAAAGGATATTGAATTCCATAGTACCTGTGAGCATCATCTCCAGCCTTTCACGGGTAGTGCACATGTGGCATACATCCCAACAGATCGTATTGTTGGTATCAGCAAACTTGCGAGGATCGTAGACCTCCATTCACGTAGATTGCAAAATCAGGAACGCATTACAAAGAATGTTGCTGATGATTTGGAGGAGCATCTTTCCCCACTTGGTTGTGCAGTAATTATTGAGGCCTCACACGGTTGTATGCAGTGTCGCGGCGTTAAGAAACAAAATGCAACTATGACTACATCATCGATGCGCGGTGTATTTTTCGATAAGGCTGAAGCACGTTCAGAGTTGATGCGCCTAATCAAAGATTGAGTTGATAATGTGTCAGCCACATACCCAATCGTCGAGATTTTTCATTCCGTCCAAGGCGAGGGCTTCCATGCAGGAATACCGCATGTCTTCGTTAGGTTTGGGAACTGCAATTTAAGATGTGAATGGTGCGATACTGATTTTCTAACATACGAAGAAAGGAAGCTTGATTCGATTGTTGATGAGGTGCTTTCTTATGGCTGCGATCGAGTTATTTTCACAGGCGGCGAGCCTGCTTTGCAGGATCTCTCTACTATCGGATCAAGTCTGAAAAGGAAAGGCATTAGTTTGTCTATTGAAACCAATGGTACAATTGAAGTCGATCCGATTATCGACTGGATATGTGTCTCTCCGAAAGATCAATTATACCCGAATGCCAAAATTATACAACGACAAGGCGACGAGTTGAAGGTCGTCTATTGCGGGCAGAATTTGGATATGTATGATGATCTGAAAATGGGCTTCTCGCACCACTTTATTCAGCCGTGTTACCTCGATTCAGAATCAGTGGAAGAAAATGGAAGGTCATTTCAGGCAGTTGAGAAACTTGTGAAGGAATCTCAGGGCTGGAGGCTCAGCCTCCAGACACACAAATGGATGGGGGTGCTCTAATCAGGGCTGTAATGGCACTATCTGGTGGGATGGATAGCACAGCCCTTCTGGTGCATCTTCTAGCCGAAGGTTACCAGGTCAGCTGTATATCCTACAATTACGGTCAGAAGCACGCGATAGAATTGGATAGGGCATGTGAAAACATCGCTTATCTGAAATCCAAAGGATATCTTGTAGAGCATAAAATTGCTGATCTGAGCTCCACTATGGGTCTTTTTCACTCCGCATTGACAACGGATGATTATGATGTGCCGGAGGGACATTATGAAGAAGATCAGATGAAGCAGACCGTTGTGCCGAATCGAAACGCCATATTTGCATCAATACTGTATGGCTATGCCCTGTCTACCTCGATAAGAGAAGATGGCGATGTTATCATAGCTTTAGGCGTCCATAGCGGGGACCATGAAATATATCCGGACTGCCGTCCAGAATTCTATGAAGCCCTCGGTAAGGCATTTCATATTGGTAACTGGGACAGTAATCGTGTTTCATTCCATCTTCCCTATATCGATGGCGACAAGGAGTCTATACTGAAAGATGCGGAGATTTCTTTGGATAAATTAAATCTTGACTTCGATATCATCTTCAGAAACACAAACACTTCCTACAATCCAGATAGTGAGGGCAGATCTTCTGGTCGAAGTGGCGCAGATATTGAGCGCATACTAGCTTTTCATGCGATAGGCAGGAAAGACCCCTTGGAGTACGTTGGAGGATGGAACACGGCCCTAAAGCATGCACTGGATGTACAATTAGACTGGAGTGAAAGAAATGGATGATGCCTCTCGAACAGATCGTGAGTGGAAGGAAATCCTAACTACACACGAGTATGAGGTGACAAGAAGGGGCGGAACAGAACCTCCTTTCTCAGGCGCCCTATATCTGGAAAATCGGACAGGTTCCTACTTCTGTATCTGCTGCAATCATCTCTTATTCACGTCTGAGATGAAGTTTGACTCTGGCTGCGGTTGGCCTTCATTCCATACTGAGCATTCCCAAGCAGGGATACGCAGGTTAATCGATCGGAAATATGGGATGGTGAGGGTCGAGGTACGATGTGGATCTTGCGATGCTCACCTAGGACATGTTTTCGAAGATGGCCCCAGGAAATTTGGCGGTGAAAGATATTGCATAAATTCAGTATCCATGAGTTTCAAAGAGAGTGATGCAGATGACGAGTAGAATAAGAAGATGGGTCGAAACGGATACTGGGCACAGGGTGCCGAACCACAAAAGCAAGTGTAAGAATATGCATGGGCACAGATATCGCTGGGAGGTTGAGCTAGAAGGCGAGGTTGTGTCCCAGGCAGGATCGTCAGAAGAAGGGATGTTGATGGATTTCTCAGACATATCCATGATACTGGAGAAATATATTCATGATGTTGTGGATCATGCTTTTATCGTCTATGACGGAGACATAGAAGCAGTAGATGCGCTATCGAGTATCGAGGGACAAAAAACATTGCAAGTACCATTTGTGCCAACAGCAGAAAATCTAGCTAAATGGGCATTCGAACAAGTTAATCCACACATAAAAACAGCATATGGGAATAGAATAAGACTTCTCGCATTCCACGTTAGGGAGACCCCTAAATCATGGGCAAGTTGGTCGCCAAGAGATTAACTATCATGCAACTCAACCTTTACATCTATCAATGGACGAAGACATAATCTACACCTATATCGCCCATTAGATCGCTTGGATCTTGTATGTTTCATGTCGCAAGAGGGGCAGACCCAAAGCCACCTGGCATTCAAATTACGGAGATATGAGCTGAATGAACGCCCCATTTCACATGCTTCGCGATCATGCCATAGCGCCTCGAGCCTCCTGAATTCTTTACCATGATTTGAAAATCCGAGAGCATGCAAGAATTCGTGAAAAAGGAGAAAATTTGCATACCTACTCCATTGATCATTCAGAGCCCTCGGATGGATATCGATGCACCTAACACTATCAGGCGATATTTCGTCTGTTTTCTTCACTCCTTTCTTATACCTGCAAACAGCGTGTAATCTGACAGCATTAATTCTGAGTTTACCCAACGGAATTTGAGAGAGCCCTTCCACATGGAGATCTGATAAATCTGGCATATTCATCATTTCTTCGATGACGGACAAACTCGTTTCTTCAAGTGAAAGAGATGGGGCTTGGATGAATATTCCGGGTTCTTCGAGTCCTGTTTCGATGTTGATTGGGAAATTACTCCGATTCATCTGACCTCACTTCCTCGAAAGCGTCAGCAGCAGACGTGATGACTGAAAGTATTCTGGATATCTCCTCTTCTTTCGGCAGACCACGCATTATGACTCGTATCAGCGTATCCTCTATGCTCTTCCTCCTATGATCCTGAGTAGGGACAATCTTCGAAAGTCTACCAACCTCCTCCCTGAATCTTTTTCTGAGACCGGGGGATAGAACTCTCGAGCCTTCGTAGTTTCCATCCGACTCCGAATTTATGAACCATGAATAGCATATCACGGCAACTGCGTGACTTAGATTCATTATCGGATAGCCCTCCCAAGTGGGTATCGTCACTAGGATTTCGCATTCCCTCAATTCATCATTCAACAGGCCTTTACCTTCCGGCCCAAATACTATGCCGACCTTTCCAGTGTCCTCCTCAACCCTACTTGGAATCTCGTCTGGGAGAAGGAAATGCCTATGCTGGGTCTTATCCCCGAGTTCCCTCTTTCCAGAGGTTCCAATCACAAGGGAAAGATCCGAAGTTGAAGATTTCAGGTCGTCGTGAAAGGAGATCTTGTCCAATATCGAATTTGCATGTTTCGCCCTCTTCCTTGCGATCTCGGTCAGTTCTTCATCCCTGCCAACTATTCGGAGCTCGGTAATTCCAAAATTCATCATAGTGCGAGCAACTGCACCTATGTTTCCTTCGTGAAATGGCCTGACAAGAATGATGCAAAGTCGATCTGCCCACTCGGGAGTGGATTCAGTACTGCGGCTGCCCATGGCCCATGCTCGCCACCATATGGCATGAAGGATGCGTGTTGCATCAGTCGACTCTGCGCTGCTTGTACCTGGTGATATAGCCGGCTATCCAGTTTCGCATCTTCTTATTATCGACATCTGTGAAGCGCTCTACGAGACCCTTGTTCTCGTCAAAATCTGTTGTGAATTGATCAGGGTATTTCTCAATGAGCCTTAGAGCCCTTATTTTGATGAATGACGGTCTGATATTGCCCATTTCAATCCTCCATTAGCTTCACTTCAATTGGGAATCCTTCTTCCCTGGTGCAGACAACACGAATCTTCCTTGGCGGCTTCTGCATTCCCCGAGCCCAGATCGCATGATTCACATCTTCATCTATCCAAATCTTCTCGTCATCAGAGACCTTCATGTGTCGATGTACGTGCTTTCTTATCTCTGCCATTGCACGATTGGCTCTACGGCTCCTTGGGACTTTCCAAGCTGCCCTGAGGGGAATCACCATTTCTCTAACTTCGGACATAGCATTCACCTCTGGAGTTTTGATCTACGCCACATGTGACGCTTTGGGTGAGTGGTTACCTTCCTGGCAGTCCTCATCATTACCCACACAGGAACACGTCGATTCTGATTGGTTACCTTGATCAGGCGCTTCTTCTTAGCATAGGGCTTGTGTCTCGCCATATGTTCACCTCAGTATCTAGAGAGCTCCGGATATCTAGCTTCAGCTGCCCCTCTTGCTTCGTGGGCCACGGAATCAACGTATGATTGTCCTTTGGATGAAATTACTTTGCCTAGGTTAACGTTGCCGCCGGGAGTAGTTCTGGGCTCGATGAGACCCCCCTTCTCCAACTGTTGAAGTATCGTTCTGATGATTTTTCTGGAGCCGGCTGCTGCAGAATTTGGCTTGACCCCGCGATCCCGTGGGCCTCCGAATTCCTGAGCGAGCCTATTCACTCCTATCGGTCCCTTCATTGCTACTTTACGAAGTACTGCGGCGCTCCTTATGCTCCACCAGTTTTCTTGAACGGGTATTCTTTCCCTGTGTATTCCAGTCTTGACAAAGCGGCTCCATTCGGGTGCATCCACCGTCTTATCATCCACAAGTCGACTCGAAAGAGCCTCGATCATTAGATCGGCAGGGATGTCATGTACTGTGGTCATGTCTACACCGGGCAAGCCGCCGACCTTCCGTCCGTATATAACCGTGATGACATTCCATAATCGTCAGACAGCGCAGCGGGTGCCTAATCCTTAACGAGGTTTCAAAACAGGTTGTGACCAGAGAGTACCGATGAAGAAATCCCTCTCGAGGAATCCGAACATGCTTAGAACCATGATTGGCCTTGGTATGACCCTTATCTTCCTCCTCGGTTATGCAGTCTATTCAAACACGCTAGATAGCGAATATTATCGATTCGAGACAACGAATGAAGAAGTGGTTCTTACGACTGCCGAGTTGGATGATGACGGGAAGTGGTATGTCACTACTACATCTGCTATTTCGTGGTTGAACATCTCGATGGAGAATCTTCCAGAGGGATCTAAAATGATCGTGTCTTCAAGTTCTATTCCATTCTACACAAGTGAATCATTGGGTGCAGATAATGCTGGCCGGATGTTCACATGCAAAGATATTGATGAGGATTTTGAGTTAATTGTTGAGTCTTGTGACCTAGATTTCTCACATGAATCGATTGAGGCAAATGGAGTGATTGAGTTCAAATCGATTGTGGAAATCGAGCTTCCTCTGGGTGGAGTAGGATATATCGAAGCTGACGATTATGATGGCGCATTTGAGAAAGCAACAGAGCGTGTATCGGAAGCAGAGGGGATTACCACGTGGTCAGTAGAGGTAAGAAAATCCGGGGAAATCGTAAATCTTACTGATGCGCCTGAGATACACGTAGTTACCCATGAGCTCGTTAGCGTTGAGGAGTTTAAGCTGGATCCGATTACTGAAACGCTCTATGGATTAGCCTCTTTGATCGGATGTTTCACCATGATGATCGTCGTACCCATGATTGCCTACTTCTCAAGTGTCGCTCGACAGAAAAAAGAAGATAGGATCAGGGCTGAAAATCCACCCCCAGTAGACTAGTTTCCGAGCTTCTCTATTGCATGTATTAGCGAGTCTAATACGCCATCGAGGCGTTCTGAAAGGCCTTCGTCTACAAGGTCGTCGTCCGAAAGATGAGATCTGCCACCAGGGATAGCAATTTGCTCGGGCGTGCACCATCCGCCAAGCCACCTCACAACATGACGCATGTGATTGAGTGAGGATGTGTTTGAAACTCCACCAAGCATGCTGACAAGTGCGAATGGTTTGCCTCCGACCTGATCTTTACCCAACCAGTCCAGTTGTAGTTTCATTGTGCTGCTCATGGTTCCATGATATTCGGGCGTTATGAGTATGAAGCCTTCTGAAGATTCGACCATGCTGCGGTATTCGGATACGGATTCTGAATTCCAACACCCAGGGGAGCCTACCAAGGGGAGAGTTATGATATCGTTTCGAAATACATCGCAATCCACTCCTTTTGATTTTGTTCTTGCTACTATTGCTTGAGCGACAATGCCTGTGGATCCGTCCAGACCATAGCCACCGCTTATTACCAATACACCCATGTTAATGCGAACACCATCGTCAATATTGTAGTTGCGCAGAAGAAGACATCCTTCAAAATAGTAGACCCGCTGGACAATCTCCATGGAGTTCTTTGAAGGCCACGCAGAATTGGAAAATCTTCTCGATGAGGAGCCGGCCAGAGTAGTCAATGAACTCCGAAATAGGGTACAGGGCGATCTTGCCTCAAATGGGCATGCATGGCTAATGATCGGTCATGGTTTGACGAAACTTGGATTCGGGGAGCAAGGACAAGAGTCAATTTCCTACGGGGAGAGTCTGCTTAGCACTAGTAACGTTACAGAAGACGAAGAGTCATCGGATCTTCATGAGGATGTCAACGATGGAGATAGTGTACACGATCAAGAGTCGTCAGACACGGTGGAACATGATATGATGGAACAATTGGAAGATCAAGAATGGCCTAACGAGGAGGCATCTGCCGATCCTGTCGCCGATAATCTGCTTATAGAGGAAGAATCATCCAATGTGGCAACCGTATCGGATTATTCACGGGACAGTGAAGCAATAATGCTGATGTCCACAGGAGATTACAATGGAGCAATCGAGGCATGGACTCGCCTCATCAAGATTGAAGAGTCTGCAGGCAGGTGGAATGGACTCGCTGAAAGCCTCGAAGCTCTTGGTTACAGTAATCGTGCAAATAAAGCCAGGCTTAGAGCCTCATCTACTCCGGAGGCGATAGAAGCAGCTTCAAGGGTCGATTTGGAGGCCTTGGCTAGAAGTGTTGAAGCCAAGCAACCCAATGAGCCGACTAGAGCGGAAACGGTGAATGAAGGGATTGAATGGTACAATAAAGGGTTAGTTCTACTTCATGATGGAAAGCCATTAGAGGCACTTGGTTGCTTTGAAAAGACCCTGTACACTAGATCTGATGGGCCCGAAGATCTGCGAATAAGAGCTAAGATTGGGATTGCAGATGCTTATTCGGCACTAAACAGGTACGAGGAAGCGATAACTGCCTATGTCCAAACCTATGAAGCAAAGCCGGAAGCTCTTGGATATGCGGCCATATTCAACATGGGTAATGCGTACACTCATGTGGGGAGGTTCGATGATGCCATAACCTGCCTCAAACAGTCCTCTGAAATGAATCAAGATCGTGCTCACAAGAAGACTGTGAAAGCTCTCATAAAGCAGGTCAAGGCATTGAAAAAGGCGGCTAGCCGTTAATTAGCACTGAAACCGATTTTGATGTGGGGGTGAAGCTGCCTTCAGCGTAGGACTCAATCGGGATCAAATGGTTGGACTCTGGGAAGTAAGTTGCAACACAACCCTTAGGAATTTCGTAGGGAACTACTGACCATTCCCCAGACTTCATGTTCCTGTCTACCCCTGTTGTTGTTAGTTCCACCATTTGGCCGGTTTTGAACCCTCTTTCATGCATATCGTCTTT
>MDSW01082711.1_pt1 | contig 30663 bp, 16 predicted proteins | sample 811171 | NCBI WGS metagenome assembly MDSW01 (sample SAMN05326641, study PRJNA326480) | marine metagenome | isolation source: seawater | place: Atlantic Ocean: North West | collected 2012 | reverse complement strand
GGAGGGGGGGGGAGGGGGGGGGATGAAATAGGCGCGCGGGTGAGCGGGCGGCGGCGCGGGGGAGGAGGATACAAGCGCTCGCGCTCGCGACGACGCGACGAGGACCGGGTTTTTGAACACACAAGCGCGCTCCGGCGTGATGCAGATGCCGAGCATCGCGACGACTCTTCTGGGAAAACATTCTCGGCACGTCCGAACAACCCCATCGCGCGCGGCGTCGACGGGCGGCCATGGATGACGTCGACCTCGAGGCCATCATACGGGCTCGGTCCGGTGCGTGCGCCGGCGTGTCTCGAACCGACCGCGCGCGCGCGACTCGACCCGACCGCTCGCGCGCGTCTCTGCGATTCGGCACTCGCCCGTTTGGAACCGCCTCGCGTCGCGTCGCGTCGTCGCGCCCCGAAATCCACGTCTCACGCGCGTCGCTGACGCCCCTCGCCTCGACCGCCCTTCCCCTCCCCCCCCCGTTCCCCGCGCGCGCGTCCCGGCTCCTCCGCTCGTCGCAGAAGCGGACGAGGAAGCAGAAGCGGACCGCGGGGACACGAGCGAGATCGGCAAGCTCGCGGTGTGGTCGGTGACGAGCGCGAAGCCCGGCAACGGCGTGGAGCTCCTGCGCGACAACAACCTGGACACGTACTGGCAGAGCGACGGCGCGCAGCCGCACCTCGTGAACGTGCAGTTCCAGCGCAAGGTCAGGATCCGCGAGCTCGCGCTGTACGCCGACTACAAGCTCGACGAGTCGTACACGCCCTCGAAGATCTCCGTCCGCGCGGGGAACTCGTTCCACGACCTCAGGGAGATCAAAGTCGTCGACCTGAACGAGCCCGTCGGGTGGACCCGCGTGAGGCTCGACGCGGGCGCGCTCGGGGAGGACGCGGAGGGGGACGGGGGGGGGGCGAAATCGAACGACCGCGGGGGGTCGCGGGGGCCGGGGGAGAGCCTCCGCGCGTACTTCCTCCAGCTCGCGGTTCTCAGCAACCACCAGAACGGGAGGGACACGCACGTGCGCCAGGTGAAAATATTCGGGCCGAGGACGAGCCCGATGGCCATCATCGGCGATGGACTGAGCTTCGGAACGCCGGAGTTCTCGCAGTTCGCCACCGTGAGGTGAGGCGAGTCGGAAGGCGGGGGGAGGGAGAGAGAGAGGGGGGGGAGAGCGCGCGGAACGCGTCACGGGGGGGATAGGTCGAGCGAACGATGAGCGATGAGTGTGAGACGTCGTTAAGTACTCACAGCGGCGACGCGACGTTGAAAAAATCGTCCTCTCGCCGAAACCTGAACGAGACGAACCTTTGAACGTTGCTTTCTCCGCCGCCAGGAACTGCCGACCTGTCGCTCACGAACTTGAAAATTCAACACACTCGCGCGCGCGCGGGCGAACGTCACGATGCCCGACAAGCCCGCGAACGACTGGCCGAACAAGCGCGCGAGCGCGTACCTCGGCGGGGATCCTCCCGGGCTGTATGACATCCACGCCATCGGTTCCGGACGCGAGCACTGGCTCTGGTGCGCGCGCGTTCGGCCCGCGCGACAACGAAAACCAAAAAGAAGCGCCGCGACCCGTCCGTCGCCCCCGACCCGTCCGTCGCCCCCTCTCCTGACGCCCTCCCTTCCCCCTTCCCCTCCTTCCCCCTTCCCCTCCCAGGGCGCTTCTTTTCTTCCCCCTTACGCTTCTGTGGAAGTCCGTTCGCGTGTACTTGCTCCCTTGCTTCGGCGCGTACTTCGGCCGCATCGGCGGCGGGCTCGCGGACGTTCTGTGCTGCATCTGCATGTGGTTCGGGTGCTGGGTGTACAAGGATCGCGCCTTCGAGGGCGACAAGGCGCTCGGCTCCGTGGACAAGAAGGTCGACTGGGTCCGCGCGCTGGACCTGGACGTCGGCGCGCAGGAGGCGGACAAGAAGATGCGTCTGTTCCGCGGGATCGAGCCCGCGGACGTGTGCCAGGGCGCCCTGGGTGACTGTTGGCTCGTCGGCGCCATGGCGGGCCTCGCGGAGTACCCCGCGGCGGTGCGCAACTGCTTCGTCAACGTCGAGGCGAGCTCGCGCGGAAAGTACCAGGTCAGGCTGTGGTGCGGCCGGGCGGACAGGTGGATCACGGTCACGGTCGACGACCGCGTGCCGTGCCTCCCCGGCACCAAGTCGTGCATCTTCATGCAACCCAACGGCGGGGAGATGTGGACCATCTTGCTCGAGAAGGCCTTTGCGAAATTTTGCGGGAGTTACGGCAACCTCAAGGGCGGCTTCGCCGGGTTCGCGTGGCACTGCATGACGGGCGACTACGTCTTCCAGTTCCACCTGGACAAGAGCAAGGGCGTCTGGGAGCGCAAGGACCTCGTGTTCGGCGGGAAGTCCGTCGGCGGCGCGGCCGAGCGCTGCGACCACTGGTTCGGCTCGTCCCGGCTGGAGGGCGCGGACAGGGACGCCGACGCCTTCTTCTCCGTCCTGCTCCAATACTCCCACAAGCAGTCCCTGATGGGCGCCTTCTTCCACGTCGCGGGCGGCGGCGAGAGCGTCCAGTCCAGCGGGTTGGTCGCCGGCCACCTCTACTCCATCCTGGACGTCCGCCGCGCGGGAACGACCCTCGGCATGGGCCGCGGGTACAGACTCGTGAAGCTCCGCAACCCGTGGGCCTCGGGGGAGTGGCGCGGCGCGTGGAGCGACGGCAGCGACGAGTGGCGCAAACACCCCTCCGTGAAGACGGAGGTCGGGTACGAGGACAAGGACGACGGCTCGTTCTGGATGGCGTACGAGGACTTCGCCGCGACGTTCACCGCGGTGGAGATCTGCGACCGGACGACGAAGAACGACCTGTGCCTCGACGTGAGGGAGGACGCCGGCGCGTGCGGGCCCGCGCTCGGGTGCGTCGCGGGGTGCGCGGGCTTCTGGTGCCTCTGCAGAGGCGCGAGGACCGTCTACCTCGGAAACACCACGAGCAACAAGACCGAACGAGGCGCGGGGTGTTGCGTCACCAAGTGACGAGACGTGACGATCGAGAGCGAGACCGAGTGACCGAGCGAGAGCGACGTCTCAAACATCACGCCGGAGACCCCTTTGTTTTTATCATCATCAGGAGACCCTTTCAAACGGGAGCCCCCGTTTGGGTCGCTCCCGAAGACTCAGACTCGGAGCGCGATCACGACGTCTCCTCCTCGAACATCACCCGCGGGTCCTTCTCCACGTCCCACCGCGCGAGCTTATCCGACGCGGTCCCCGCCTTTCCCACCTCCCCAACCTCGCGGAGGAACGCCTCGCGCCTCGCCGCCCCGAGCGCGGCGCCGACGTTGACCCTCGCCGTCTCCGCCAGCGCCCGCATCCGCGCCGCCGCCTCCGCGGACTCCGCCGCCGCCGCCGCCTCGTTCGCGCGCGCGAGCGCAAACGCCGTTCGGAAACGAGCGACGGAGGCCTCCGCCCGCCCCCGGCGCAGGTGGATCTTCCCGAGGCTGCAGCACGCGCGCGCCCTCGCCTCCGCCGCGACCCACCCTTCGGCGGCTTCGGGGGGAGGGGCCGCGAGCGGCGGATCGTCCTCCCCCGCGTCGGCGTTCGCCGCCTCCTCGAGATCGCGCGCGGCGCCGTCGTCGTCCGCGAGCCGGAGCTTCGCCTCCGCGCGCGCCCTCAGCGCGGCGCGGCGCCCCTCCCGGTCGCCGAGCGCGGCGCACGCGTCCAGGTACCCCGTCTGAAGCTCGACGGCTCTCGGCGCGTCGCCCGCGGAGAGGCACGCGAGGCCCAGCGCGTGTCGCGCCGCGCCCTCCGACGCCAGCGCGGCGCGCGACGACGAAGAAGAGGCGCTCGCCTCCGACGAAGAGGCGTCTCCGTCCATCGCGCCGCCTCCTCTCGCGCACGTCTTCAGGCACCGCTCGAGGAAGGCGACCTGGCCGCTCGCGTCGCCTTCGGATCGGCGCCACGCCGCGGCGGCGTAGTACGCGTTGACGAGCCGAAGCCGCGCCTCGGCGACGCGAGCGGCGCTCGCGCTCGCGCTCGGGGCGTCCGCGTCTTTGGCGCTCTTCTTCAGCAGGCCCTCGGCGACGCGCGTCTCGCGCTCGCGACACGCGACGGCGCTCGGCCAGTTTTTCACCGACTCGTGCACCTCCGCGAGCGACCTGCAGGCGTCCGCCTCGTGCTCCGCGCGTCTGGTCTCGACGGCGGCGGCGAGGCACTTGTCGTAGAAGTAGATGGCTTTCTGGGGGTTGTCCGTGTCGCGGAAGAATCGAGCCAACGAGGCAAACGCCGCCTGCGCGGGAGCCGCGGGGTCCCCGGTCGCGTCGGCGCTCGGGGAGACGGTCGCGTCGGCGTCGTCACCGGTCACCGGGGGATGCCTGAGGTTGGTCTCCGCGGCGACGAGGGCGTCGCGCACGAAGGGCATGTGCTCGAGGGGGACCTCCTCCTTCTCCTCGAAGAACGCGTCGGGGTCGACGAGGCGCGCGAGGAGCTCCTCCTCGGTCGGGACGTCGTCTCCCACGCCGTCGCCCGCGGTGGTGAGGTAGTAGAAGTCGACGAACGCGCCGGGGCACCCGGCGAGCAGAGCGCCGATCGCGAGCGTTCGCTTCAGCGCGTCGTGGTCGTCCGAGGCGTCCGCCGACGCCTCGGAAGGGGTCGCGGGGGGGGAGGGGGGCGCGTCGGGCGGACCGGCGGCCGTCATCGCCGAATTTGGATGGGAGAAGAGGCGCGCGGCGTCGGGCGTCGGGGGGGGGGCACCGCGCGAGGGGCGAGATCGAGCCCGAGCGAGGCGCGCGGCGCGTGCGAGGCGCGCGGCGCGTGCTCGGGACGAGACGCGAGCGCGCGAGCGCGAGCGACGACCGAGACCCGGCGCGGAGAGGGACTGTCGCGAACGGCGAGGGAGGGAGGGAGGAGGGAGGCCCTCGTTGTTTCACTTCCAACCCGGGTCCGAGGAAATCGCGCGCTGAAGTTCGCGGGCCGCGCCGTCCGACGATGATCTGCGACGACGTACTGACGAGTCGTCGGACCCGCCGCCGGCGACAGATTCGTCCGCCCGCCGCGGGCTCCTCGTCTCGCGTTGCTCTCGCGCCCCCCGCGCGCCCCCGCGCGATGTCGGCCGCGGCCGATTGGTCGCTGACCCCCCAGACGGTCGCTCGCGTGGCCGGGCTCGAGACCCCCCCCGGTCCCATAGACGTCCCCCCCGCGGCCGAGTCCGCGTTGGAGTCGGATCCGACTCGCCGCCTGGGCGTGGATTGCTGCGCGCGGTGCGCCGCCCCCGACCCCGCGACGTCGTGCGAGCGGTGCGCGCGCGTGCGCTACTGCTCCGCGCGGTGCGCGTCCGACGACGCCGCCACGCACGCCCCCGCGTGCCCGCACCTCGCCTTCGCCGCCTCGCTCGACGCGGAGAGCGGGTCGCCGAGTCGCTCCGCGGACGACGCGAAGAGCGCCGCGGCGGCGGTTCGCGAGGTGATCGCCAACCTCAAGCTCCTCGGCGCGGACGCCGCGGCCAAGCTCCTCGGCCCCCGCGGGTACCGACGCGAGGAGGAGGAGGACGGTGAGCCGGCCGCCGCGTCCGCCGACGCGGTCAAGCCGCGGTGGCGCGCGGTGTTCAAGCTCTCCTCCGCGGCGCTCGCCGAGGACGAGAAGAACGCGGGCGCGGCGATCGCGGCGCGGCGCCTCGTCGCGCACGCGGAGCGACTCAGCGACCCGCTCTCCGTCGTCGCCGCCTCGTGGATGTTCCCGGTCGTCAAGTACGCGCTCATGCTCGGCGGAAGGCGCGCGGATGACGATCCCGAGGGGGACGACGGCGACGGCGATCCCGAGAGGGACGATCCCGAGAGGGACGAAGAATCCCTCGGAACCGGAGCCGCCCCCGCGGAGGTCCACGTGATTCTCCCCCCGAGCCGTCCCGCCGAGCGCGCGCCGAGCGACGAGCGCGTTCCGAGCGACGAGAGCGTCCCTCGCGCGTCCGAAGACGACGACGCCGACTCCGACGCCGACGCGGACGCGCGTCGCGCGGCGCGCGCGGTCGAGGCGGGCGGCGCCGCGTGGTGGCTCGTCGGGTTCGGGTGCGACCTCCCGCGGGGCGCGCGCGTGACCCTCGTCGGCCCCGCCGCCGCGAGCGAGGAGAAGAAAAACATTTTTGCCGACGACGACGACGCCGAGGCTTCTCATCGTCGTTCCGACCTCTCGGGGAAAAAACCCAAGACCAAGACCAAGAAGAAGGGCTCCGGGAAGGGGAAGGCGACCTCGACGTCCGTTCGGTTCGCCGGCGCCGCTTCGTACGCCGCCTTCGCCGAGGGTCGCTCGGAAGACTCCCCGGGCCCGTGCGTGTTGTTCGCCCCGGACCTTCTTCGGCGCGAGGATCCCGAGCTCGTGATGCGCGCGATGCGCCGCGCGGGGTGCCCCGCGGTGACGAGCTGCGGGTCCGAGATCGAGCTGGCGATGGAGGCGGAGGCGATGGAGGAGGAGGGGTTCGCGCTCGTCGGGATGGAGCGGAATCCGTTTCCGCACCCGGCGCCGCGGCGGTGGGCGCTCAACGCGAACCACTGCAGAAGGACGAACGAGTGGGTCGCCGCGTACGTCCCGACGGGGGCCGTCGCGGCGCGGATCGAACCTTCACCTTCCGAGGGGGGGGGCGGGGAGAAAAAGGGCGGGGGGGAAAAGGGCGGGGAGAAAAAGGGCGGGGAGAAACGGCCGAGAGACGCGCGAGCGACGCGCGAGGGGAGCGAAGGCGCGGCCGGGAAGAAGCCGAAGGCGCGGGGGTGAAGCGAAGGAGACCGACGAATAGGCCAGACGCTTTTTCGTCCAAGTCGTCCTGGCAGGGATGATGAACATATTTTGGCGGTCGTCGGGACCGATGTTCAGGTCTGGTGTACAGCTGTGGTTTTATTCCACTCGGGTTCGGCGTCCCAGGGCCCCCCCTTCCCTCCCTCGCCTCCCTCTCCTCCCGCTCTACCGCGGGATGACGTGGGGTTCGCGCCCGAAGTTCATGATGACCTTCACGTCCGGGTGCGGCGGCGGGTTGCGCGCGTACTTGCTCCCGCCGTACGCAGTGGGCACGACGTACGGATCCGGGTGCGCGTACTCCGCGAGCTTCGCCTCGCCGTCCGCGATGGCCTTCTCGACCACGCCCAGATCGCGGAGGTGCGCGTTCGCCTCGAACTGCCCGCGGATTCGGTCGCGCTCGGCGTAGAAGATGTCGCGCTGCACCGCCCAGCTCAGCATCGTCTTGAGCGAGTGCCTGCGCGGAGGGACGGGGGGGGGATACCGGGGGTCAGGGAAGATCGTTGAGGGAAAGAATGGGCGCGCCCCCGCGCGATCGCTCGTCGCTCGGGGCGAAAAAAGAAACCCTATCTCCCCTTCCGCGAGCGCGCGGGGCGGGCCGGGAGACGCGCCTGTACAGGCGGCCCACGCGCGTGGCGTTGGAGAGCGCCGACATGATGTCCCGAGCACTGCGGCGGTCGCGCGAAGCGCGGTCACCGAGGCGGCACGAGCGGTGCGCGCGCAGGATTGAACGACGACGCGAGCGTTGAACACCTAACGAGTCTGCTGCAGCTGGAAGTCGCCGCGCGCGCTGCTCATCATCGTCGTCGCCAGTCTGAATCATCAAAATCGCTCTATTCTTGCCCGGCCAGGAACGGTCCACCGTTCCTCGTCGAGCGTTCCTCGTCGGCGACCCCCCTCTCGTCCGTCGACGGATTCCGTCCCTCAACCCCCGGGTTGGTCGACCCCCGCCTTCGCCTTCGCCTCCTTCATCCTCTCCCTCCGCTCGCGGTAGCTCCCCCCCCCTCCCCTCGCGGGCGCCGCGGGCGACACCGGCGTCGGCGCCGCCCCCGCGGCGGCGCGCCGCCCGTGCAATGGCGCCGCCGCCGGAAACCCCCCTGCCGCCGCCGCGAGCGACGCGTCCGAAGCGTCGCGTGCCGCGCGCGAAGCCGCGTTCGATCGGCGACCGTACGCCGGGGCCGTCGTCTCGATCGAGCTCGCGGCTTCGGTGCTTCGGTCGGCGCTTCGATCGTCCCGCGACGGCGGGTCCGACGCGGGAGCGGCGGCGTGTTCAAAGTCCTCGGCGTCGTCGTTTTCATCCTCCTCCTCCTCCTCCTCCTCGAGATCCACGAGCTCGAGCACCTCGACGGCGTCGCCGCGTCGCTCGCGCGCCGGGCTCGGGCTGAGCGTCAGCGCCGGGCTCAACGTTTCGCTCCCGAAATCACCGGTCCAATTCGGAGCCGCCGCCGCCGCCGCCTTCTCCGCCGCCGCCGCCGCCGCCGGACCCCGAGAGAAAGAGTCACCCCCCGTCGACGCCTCGTCCGCCGAAAATGCGGGCGTCGTCTCTTTCGCCTCCTTCGTCACCCCCGCGTCGTCGTCGGACTTTGACGACTTCTCCTCCCGGTCTCGGGCGCGCTCTCGGTCCGCGCGCTCGATCTCGCGCTGCCACTCGAGCTGCCACGGCCCCTGCCACTCCCACTCCGCCTCGTCGCGCCGAGCCGCGGGCCGAACCCTCGCGCCGCCGACGACGCCCGCGATGGACACGCCGCGCCCCCGCGACGAACGCGCGCCGGTCCGCGGCGACCCGGTTCGAAAAAGATCGTCGCCAACCCCAAAGTCGTCCCCGCCGTCGGAACGGGGCGGGGCGGAACGGCGCAAGACGGAGGGAGGCGGCGCTGGGCGCGCGGGCGAGCGAAACGACGAACGCGACGCGGGATCCTCCGCGCCGCCGCCGCCGCCGCTCGAGAGGGTCGGACCCGCGTCGCCGTCTCTTCGAGACGAAAGCGCTCGCGCGTTCTCCTCCGTCGCGTCAAACGCCTCCGGGAGGCTGCGCCACATCCGCCGCGAGTGCTCGCGCGACATCCGCTCGGCGGCGTCGGCGGGGGACTCGCCGCGTGACGATAAGCTGTACGGCGTCTTGCGCCGCGCGAGGGGACTGCCGCGCGAAGAGGAGGACCCGGAGGTCTTCTTCGCGGGGCTCGGGTTCCAGCTCGAGCGCACCACCGCGCCCGCCCCCCCCCGCCCGCGCATCATCGCCGGCGGCGACGCGTTATGATTCGCCGGCGCGGCGTCCGCGGACCACGAAACGCGCGGCGGCGCCGGCTGCGCGCCGATGGGGTCCGACGCTTCGCCTCGCACCGCGCGCTCCGCCGCGAGGGACGCGCGCGTCGAGACCAGCGCGCGCTCGTCTGCGAGCGCCGCGAGGAATCCGAGCTCATCCGCGCTGAGCCTCAGGGCCGCCCCTGACGAGGAGGGCCTCTGCCGCCGCGACAGGTGGCGGGAGAGGGAACTCCGAGGCGTCGTACCCCGAACGAACCCGCCGCGGAGGGACGAGCGCCAGGGATCCGACGCGGCGGAGGGGGGATTCTTCGAGGCGGTGGTGGCTCCCAGCCGTTCCGGGCCGAAGGAAAGCCCGCGGCGGGCGGCGTTCGGAACGACGGACGGTCCCGCGCGAGGAGCGACGCCCGCGGAGAGTAGTTCCGATTCTTCGCGGGAGGAAGCGAACGCGCCGCTCTCGCGACCGCTCTCGCTCGCGAGAGGATAAGCGCGTTCGCGCGGACGCGAGGGGGACGCGAAGGAGAACTCCGGGCGGTCCCGAGAGCCGTCGGAGGGATCGGAGGGATCGGAGGGAAGATCGTCGGACCACGCGACGGATCGGCGCGGCGCCGCCGTTCCCGGTCTTCGCCGCTGATGACGAGCGGCGTCGCGAGACGCGCGGAGGCTGCCGAGGGAGGAAGGGGGCGCGACGGCGGAGGCGGCGCGGGCGCGCGGGTCCGGGTCGTGCGCCGCGCGGCGCGAGGTCGGCGGGGCGGTGACCGGCCGCGCGACGGGCATGGGCGCGACGCCGGCGTCGAGGGCGTCGCGAACCTCCGCGACGCGCGCGCGATCTGACACGAGCGCGCGCGTGGACGCGAGCTCGGCGAGGCACTCGCGCTCAGCCTCCGACAACCCCGCGCCGTCGCGGCCGCTCGTGCTCCAGTCCGCGCTCATCCGAATCACGGACGAGTCCGCGCGCGGGGCCGGGGCCGGAGCGGGAGCCTGAGTCCGAGCCGCGGCCTGAGCCTGTCGTCGTGGTGGGAAAAAGGGGGGAAGAACCGACGAACCGGCGATGATGTCAGCAGCAGATTCTCAGGCGCGCGACGGGGCGTGCGCCCGGGTGTGACGAGCCCCGCCGGGGGAAGAGCGCACCTCCGGAAGGCCACGCACGGGGACGTTATCGTTCCCGTTCCCGAACAGGGCCTCCACCCCGAACGACTCGCGCGGGCCCGGAGGCGGGGGGGGAGCCCCAGCCTCCGCCATCGGCGCGCCCCAGAAAGTGATGGACGGCACCGCGAAACGCACCGCCGACGCGGACGAAATCCGGCATCTCTCGACTCGAGATCAGACAGTGGGCATCACGAAAATATGTCTCACATCACACAGCTGTGTTCCTCCCCTTCGCTCCCTCCCCCTCCCCCTTCCGCCTTTCCGCGTCAGAACTCCGGCGCGAGCGCCCTCTCCGGGTCGCGCATCTGCACGACGGGCTCGAGCCTGTCCCTGTACTCCGCGACCCGCTCCGCGCTCGCCCCCCTGACCCTCCGCTCCCACTCCTCGTCCAGCGCGTCGTTCCTTCGCATCGCGTCGTGAATCTCCACCAACAGCCACGCGTCCAACGCGGCGTACCGCAACACGTCCTCCGACATCGGCCGAACCGCCCAGAGCCCCGAGTCCCCGCCCCGGTCCGACGCGAAGAGAGCCTTCACCTTCGCCTTCAAATGCGCCGCGACCTTACTCACCGCCTCCCCGGGGACGGGGTCGCGCCCGGGGACGAACCCCTCCGCCTCGGACCGCGCCTCCGCCCGCCTCGCGCCCCGCGCGCCGAGCGCCGCCTCGACGCCCGACCCGCCGCGGTCGCGAAGGTGCCGCTGGGCCACCTTCGGAACCCCGGGGAGAAACCGCGCCTCGAGCGACCGGGCGCGGCGGGACGCGACGTCCGCGAGCTGCACGTCGTAGACGCCGCGCAGCGACACGCCGTGCTGGTGAAACAACGCGTCGCTGTCCACGCGGCAGTCGAACATGAGCTTGAGCGAGGTCGGGCGCTCGAGCGCGGCCTTGAGCTTCGAACCGGACGCGGACTCGAACAAGGTGGCGCGCCCGAGCGCCTGGACGTCGAACAGGAAGATGGTGGGTGAAGGCGGGTCGTTCGAGGAGGCGAGGGTCGAGGAGGCGAGGGTCGAGGAGGCTTTGTCGTCGGCTTTGTCGTCGGCTCCGTCGTCGGCTCCGTCGACGTCCGAAGGGAGCGGATCGGAGGCGTCGTCGTTCGCAGCCAGCGCCACCTGCAGGAGGGTCACCTCGCCGACCCTGCTCATGCTCGTCCCCTCGCAGTCCACCGCGAGGCGGTCCGCGTTCGCGCACGCCTCGCACGCGGCGTCGAACGCCGCGCCGGGCTGGGTCAAAACCACGCGGCGGCGGTCCAGGACGTCGAGGACGGCGAGGCACCGCGGGTCATCCTCCACGGGCAAACCGCCGGAGGAGGCCGACGCGGCGCCGTCGCCGCCGCGCGCGGACCGCCGCCCCTTCTTCTTGCGCTTGCGCTTGCGCTTGCGCGCTTTGCTCGCGCCCGCGCCGGAGTCCGAGTCCGAGTCCGAGCGGGCCGGCGCGCGATTCAAGGTCGAGCCGCCGCCGCCGCCGCCGCCGCCGCCGCCGAACGCGGGGGGGACCTCGCCGTCCCATCCGCCGCCCGGGCGATCCGCCGCGGACGCCGCGCACGCGACGCCGCAGAACGACCCGCCGCCGGGCGCTCTCGGGGTGGACGTCTTCACCTTGAACGCGGCGCCGCACGACACGCACGTCAGCTTGGCCTTGTTGCCCATCGCCGACGGAGGGGCGGGCGCGAGGTGGGCGGCGGGCGCGGGAGGGCGCGCGCGGCGGCGGTCGGGAGGGCGCGACGGGAGCGCGCGCGCGGAGACCGAGCGGGGGTGGCCGAGGAGCGGGAAGGCGGGGGGGGCGGTGCGCGCGGCGCGAGGACGCTCGCCGCCGAGCGCCGCGCGGGCGAGTGCGGCGGCGGTCGAGGCGACCGCGGCGACGTGCGCGGCCATCTGACGCGAGCGCCGGCGTGCGGATGACGGGTGCCGCCGGCGGCACGCGCACGCCCGGACGAGGCTTTCTCGTCTGCGTCGTGCGATTCTTGAGGTGAACCGGTGTTGGAACCGTGGCGTTTCTCCGCGGTCGTGGTGATCCGGTTTTCCCGCGCGGACCGCACAATCTCTCGCCGCGCGATCTTCGACGCGACGACGCAGGTGAGCGCCCCCCCCTCGATCGCCCCCCGCGAACTCCCCGCGCTCGCCGGTTCGATCGCGCGCGCGCCCGTTTTTCCCCGCGCCGAGGCCACCTCGGACGCCGCTCGAGTCGTCGCAAAATATCACGCGGCGCGATCGCGCCGCGGATGATCGGCACTGGTGCTCCCGGGTTGTCTCGCCTCCTCCCTTCTGACACTCCGTCCTCAGCCTCTCACCCGTACGTGATATGGGTTACGACGACAGGATGGGCGGCCCCTCTCGCGGCCGCGGCGGCGGCGGCTCCCGTCACAACCCGTACGGCCGCGGCGGCGGCGGTGGCCGCGGCGATTACGAGGAGGAGGTGATCGAGATCTCCACGAACCGCCTCTACGTGCACAACCTGTCCTGGCGCGTCTCTTGGCAGGACCTCAAGGACCACTTCCGCCAGGCCGGCGACGTCATCCACGCCAAGATCATGACGGAGGGCCCCGGCGGGCGCTCGAAGGGCTGCGGCATCGTCGAGATGGACACCGTCGACTCCGCCGCGAACGCCATCGAGATGCTCAACGACACCAACCTGAGCGGGCGCAACATCCTCATCCGCGAAGATCGCGAGGACAACGGCGGCCGCGGCGGCGGAGGATACGTCGCGCCCCGCGACCGGGGCCCGCCCCCGGGCCGCGGCGGCGGCCCCGGCGCCGGCGACAGGTGCAACAAGTGCGGTGGCGTCGGCCACTGGGCGCGCGACTGCCCCAGCGTCGTCGACATCGGCCGCGGCGGCGGCGGCTTCTCCTCGAGGGACCGCCCCGTCCGCGTGGCGCGCGAGCCGCGCGAGAAGAAGCAGGCCGGCCCGGACGACAAGTGCAACCGCTGCGGCGAGATGGGGCACTGGGCGCGCGACTGCTCGCAGCCGGACACGCGCGAGAAGCGCCAGCCGGGGCCGGAAGACAAGTGCAACAAGTGCGGCCAGCTCGGACACTGGGCGCGCGAGTGCCCCAACGCCGCCGCCGACAAGCCGAAGGACGCGGACGGAGACAACGACATGGGCGCCGCCGACGCGCCGCTCGAGGATTTCAACGCCGAGGGCGATAAGGCCGAGGACGAGGCCATGGCCGCGTGAGCCGGCCGGCGGGGGACGCCGCGCGATGATTGATCGAGCCGAGATCGGCTCCCGGCGGCGCGCGATGAATACGCACCGAACGATTCGATTCCAAAAGGTCCCGAACCGCTGGACTGAACTGAACCTCACCGCTCCCGACGCGCCCCCCACGCGTTCCTCCGGCCACGCGGATGAGACACGCTCGCTCGCTCCGTTCATTCATTATTCCCCCCGCTCCTATCCTACCCTCATCCCCCCGCGCCTACCTCACCCCGTCTTACACCTCGTCGCCGCGTTCGCGCACCCGGGGTAGAGCTGCCTGGCGTCCGAGAAAGCCGGGTCCGGAAAGCAGGCGCACCTCACCCTCCGCTTCCCCGCGACGAAGCGCACTTCCTTCCTAGGGTGACTCCTCCCGTCCTCGCACCACACCTCCCCGCCCTCGGCCTGCGTCCACCTCGCGCCGCACGCCGGGAAGGTGGACGCGCGCGCCGCCTCCGCCGCGTGCGCCTCGCGCGCGTCGGCTCGCCGCGCGCGCGCCTCCGCGACGCGAAGGGTCTTCTCCGTCGGCGCCCCGCTCGCGTCGCGATACCACCCGGGGGCGAGCACGCCGACGCGCTCGTACCGGTCCTCGTAGAACTTCGACCACTCGTCCAAGGTGGCGACCGCGGCCTCGAAGTCGTCGGGCTCGAGCGCGTCGAGGGAGGGGTGGAGGCCGTCGGGGGTGAAGTCGCCGGTGTGAAACGCCGCCGAGGCGTCGCGCGCGGCGAGCCCGGCGTACGCGCCGCCGGGGGCGTAGTGCGTCGCGCCCGCGGTGACGTCGTAGACAACGCCGAGGATCGCGAGCCAGACGCGCGGGTCGGAGTCGTCGGAGCCGTCGCGCGTCGCGAGCTCCTCGGGGGTCACGAGCCGCGGGGACGAGGCGGGGGGGGTGACGCGCGCGAGAGCGCCCGCGATCGCGCCGGGGAGGGACCACGAGTCGTGCGAGGCGAGCGCCGCGAACGCGCACGCGAACGCGGCGAGGACAGCCGCCCCGAGGAGGATCGCGAGCAGCCGCGACCGCGAGGTGGGTGGGGGCGACGCGGGGGGGGACGGAGGCGCGTCCGGGGGCGCCCCGGACGCGCCGACGCGCCGACGCATCCGGACTTCGTGCAGAGGTGCCGACGAAGAGTAACGAACGCGGCGGAGCGGCGGAGTGGCGTCGACGAGCCCGGACGAAGTCATCAGGGTGACTCTCACGTCGCCTGGTCTGATGACGATATGCCGATTTTCCGTATGGATTTCTAGTCTTCGTTTCGTGTCCAGATTCAAATTTTCGCAGCCCAGTCCGCGCGCCGCTCGGCCTCTCCCAGAGGCCTTCATCACGGCCGTTCGCGCGGCTCCGCGGCCACTCGACTCCCTCGCGCGTTCGGCTCGCGCGGCGCACGCCCTTCCGCGCCACTCGTTCTCGCCTCGGCGCGCGCGGCGCTCGCTCGGCGCTCGACGCGGGCGGCTCGGCGCGCGCGTCTCCGGTCGCGCTCGGGCGAATCCTTTTCGCCCCCCTCCGGTCCCCCCCGCCCGTCGCCGCGATGCACCCGAACAACTCTCAGCTCGGGCTCCGCGTGAAGCAGCGCTCGGTGCTGTCGTTCAGCACCCCGGGCGGAATGAGCCGCGCGATGAGCGCGATGCGCGTGGAGACCCCCGGCGGCGCGCCCGTCGGCGCTTCCCAGCCCGGGGCGTCGGGATCGTCGCAGCAGGATCTCGCTCCCGCCCAGGGCCTCGAGGGCGTCATGTCCCAGGGCGCGCCCATGTTCACCCCCGACTTCATCACCCCCGCGGACGCGCAGTTCGCGGTGAACCCGAACTTCGACCCCGGGTGCGAGAAGGAGAACCTGCTCCGCGGCGATCGCCCCAGCCCCGTGCACCTCTCCCCCGTGCGCTCCAAGCGCCCGCGCTTCGGCTTCGACCCGAGCTGCCTCTCCCAGGATTCCCAACTCGGCGTCGGCTCTCAGCCCGGGGGCTTCTCCGGCGGCTCCCAGGGCTACGGCCTCGCCCCGCCCCCGAACGGCTCGTCGCAGCCCTGGGCGTCGTCCCTCGCCGACCGCGGCGAGTGCAGCGGCGGCGCCGCGCCCGAATCCGTCTTCCGCGTCCCCGCGCCGAGGGCCCCCCCCGGCGCCGCCGGCCGCGCTTCGATCCCGCGCGCCGCGCAATCCCCGCCGTGCGCGCGCAACCCGTTCCTCCCCGCGGAGGAACAGCCCGCGGAGGTTCCCGCGCACGGCCGTAGCGCGCCCGCGAACGGCACCTCGAACGCGGCGGCGTACGCGACCATGTCCCGCCTCCGCCTCGATTTCGTCGAGCGCGGCGTCGTCGGCCGCGGCGGCTTCTGCAAGGTGATCAAGGTCATCTCCAGGCTCGACGGCGCCGAGTACGCGGTGAAGCGCACCGAGCGGAAGCTGCGGACGGAGCGCGAGCGCCGCGAGGCGCTCAGGGAGGCGCAGGCGATGGCGGGGCTGGGAAGCGGACCGGGGTGCGAACACGTCGTGCGGTACTACGGGTGCTGGATGGAGTACGACCACCTCTACATGCGCCTCGAGCTGTGCGAGGAGACCCTCGCCGACCGCTTCGCGAGGGCCAGGGAGAGGTGGGAGGAGGCGGAGCGCGAACGCGGAGCGAGCGAGCGAGGAGCCGATGCGAACGAACAGCTCCAGCTCCACTCGCGGCTCGGCTTATCGTCGCTGGAGCGGGAACTGTTGGTGGTCCTCGAGCACGCGTGCTCGGGGTTGGCGTACGCGCACTCGCGCGGCGTCGCGCACCTCGACGTCAAGCCGGATAACATCCTGTACCTCCGCGGCGCGTACAAGCTCGCGGACTGGGGCCGAGCCGCGCCCCTCGACGGCGTCGGGTACGTCTCCGATACCGCCGAGACGGCGGAGAAGGCGCGGAGCCTCGCGAGCGTCGAGGAGGGCGACGCGCGGTACCTCGCCCCGGAGCTCCTGCGCGGCGAGTTTAGGAGCGGCGCGAACGCGCTCCACGCGGGGGGCGGCGTGAGCGAACGCAGGGGCGGCGCGGTGAGCCAGGAGGAGAGCCCGATGGCGGCGACCGGCGGGGGGAGTCAGGGGGCGAACCGGTTTGGGTTCGGCGCGGCGGGCGCGCCGTCCCCGACGCCGTTTCTGGGCGTCGGCGACTCCCCCGCCGCGCAGAAAAGCGCGCCCGACGGGGACGGCGCGACGACGATGGAAACCGAAGGGAGCGAAGGAGGGACGCCGGCGCGTTCGAACCGAGGCTCCGCGGTGGACGCTCCGCCCGGGTTGGACCGCGCGGACGTCTTCTCGCTGGGCGCGACGGCGTACGAGCTCGCGAGGGGCGCCGCGCTTCCCTCGGGCGGGGAGGCGTACCAGGCGCTGCGCCGCGGCGAGATGGACCCGCTCGACGCGCGCGCGTTTGGATCGGCGTTCCGCGCCGTCGTGGCGGGGATGTTGCGCGAGAACCCGGCGGCGAGGCCGAGCGCGGCGGAGGTCAAGGCGGAGGTTATCAGGGTCAAGGCGGAGGGTATCAGGGCGGCGCCCGGGGGAGGGGGCGACGGCGTCGCCGGGATCGCGGGCGGGTCGAGCGTCATCGGCCTCTTCTCCCCCGCGGTTCCCGAGTCGACGCAGAAGGAACCGATCGCCGGGAGGGGGGGGTCGGGCGCGGGCCGAGCGCCTCGCGCGCCGGAGCTTCGCTCGTTCGCGGGGACGCCCTCAAGGCTCGGGTTCCAGGGCGAGCCCGCGGACGAGGAGGTGACGGACGGGTGATTGTTGAACGTTTTTTTAGGGGAGACGAACGACCGCCGTTTGAAGACGCGCGCGCGTCGTTCGGGAGCAGACGTCACGTTCGAAAAAAAAAAAGGGTACGCGTACGACGCGACGAACGACGCCAACGGTTCCGCCCTCGACGCGCTCGCTCCGGTTCCCCGCTCTCGTCTCGCGATGGTATTAGCACGACAGCTTCGCTCGGAACGTTTCCGGTACGTTTTCGAACTGGTCGGAGATTTTCTGTCCGCACGCCATCCGCACGCGCTCCGGCGTCGCCGGCGCGTCGAGTTCGAAATCCCCCCCCAGTCCGTTTTGCGTCCTCGCCGCGTGCGCCGCGTCCTTGACGGCGAAGAAGACGGAGTTGGCGAGGAGGAACGGCGGTTCTCCGACGGCTTTCGAGCTCGCCACCGCGCGCGGGTTCGGCGCGTCGTGCAGCAGCGTCACGTTGAACGCCGTCGGCACGTCGTTCGCGGTGGGGATCTTGTACGTCCCCGGCCCCGCGGTGAAGAGGCTCCCGGGCCGGATCCATCGGTGTTCGCCGTCGCCGAACTTGAGCTCCTCGAGCGCGAGCCAGCCCATGCCCTGGACGAACCCGCCCTCCACCTGGCCGACGTCGAGCGCGGGGTTGATGCTGTCCCCGACGTCCATGACGATGTCGGTGCTTCGCACGTCCACGTCCCCGGACAGGCAGTCGATCTCCACCTCGCTCAGCGCCGCGCCGAAGCAGAAGTAGTTGAACGGGCGCCCCTTGGAGCCGTCCCACTCCCACTCCAGGTCGGGCGTGACGTACCACCCGTGCGCGGATAAATCCACGCGTCGAAAGTACGCGGCGTTGCACACCTCGCCGAAATCCGCCGCCTTCTCCGGTCCGAGCGCCGCCTTGACCGGTTCGAGCCGCTCGTTTATTTGTCTGCACGCGTCCAGGACCGCGGCGCCGTACAGGTCGCTCGACGCGCTCGCGGCGGTGGGGCTCGCGTTGGGCACCTTATCCGTGCTCGTCTCGGCGACGTACACCTTCTCCGTGGAGACGCCCAGGGCCTGCGCGCACACCTGCGCCACCTTCGTGTGCAGGCCCTGGCCCATCTCGACGCCGCCGTGGGTGACGAGGACCGTGCCGTCCAGGTAGCAGTGCACGAGCGCCCCGGCCTGGTTCATGAACAGGGCGGTGAACGAGATGCCGAACTTGACGGGGGTCGCCGCGAGGCCGCGCTTGCGGTGGACGTTGGCGGCGTTGAACGCCGCGACGGCGGCGCGGCGCTCGGCGTACGAGGCGCCGCCGACGCCGCCCTTCGTCGCCTGCGTCCAGCAGTTCCTCAGCTGCGAGGACTCCATCACCTGCCCGAAGTGGCACGCCTCGCCCTCTTCGTAAAGGTTCGCCTCGCGGACCTCCTCCGCGGTTCGCCCGAGCGTCCTCGCCACGCGATCCATCCACATCTCCGCGAACAAGACGCCCTGGGGTCCGCCGAAGCCCCGGAAGGCGGTGTTGCTCGGAAGGTTCGTCTTGCAGCACTTCCCGCGCGCTCTGAAGTTGGGAATCTTGTACGCGCCGTCGGAGTGGAACAGCGCGCGGTCCATGATCGCCGCGGAGAGGTCCAGGGAGTTCCCTGCGTTGTTGAACAACTCGAGGTCGAGCGCGAGAATTTTGCCAGACGCGTCGAACCCGACTTTGTATCGCCCAAGGAACGGGTGCCTCTGCCCGGTCACCGCCATGTCCACGTGGCGGTCCAGGACGAGCGACACCGGCCGCCGCAGGTGGTACGCGGGAACGCTCGCGCAGACGTTCAAAAACGCCGCCCTCGTCTCCTTCCCGCCGAACCCGCCGCCGAGGCGCTTCGTCTTGCACACGACTTTGTTGCACGGCAAACCCAACGCGCCGGCGATGAGCTTCTGGTGCTTCTGCGGGCACTGCGTGCTCGACAGCGTCACCACCTCGTCGTTATCCCCGCACCACACCAGGCACGAGTTGGGCTCGAGGTAGAAGTGTTCCTGCCCGCCGCACCGCGCGGTTCCGGAGACGACGCGCCCCGCGGCTTCGCACCCCGCCATCGCCGCGTCGACGTCGCCGTCCTCGATGGCGTGGTCGGTGAACGCCGGGTACTCGTGGAAACTGTTCGCCGCGATCGCGTCCTCGATGCTCAGAATCGCGGGGAGAGGCTCGTACTCCACCTTGACCATCCGCGCCGCCTCCAGGGCCAGATCTTGGGTCTCCGCGACGACGATGCCGATCTGGTGCCCGACGCAGGTGACCGTCTCGGAGGCGAAGACCTCCTCGTCGTGGACGACGGGGCCGGTGTGGTTATCCCCCGGGACGTCCGCCGCGCCGTAATACCCGACGACGCCAGGCATCGCCAACGCGGCGGAGGCGTCCACCGAGAGGAGCTTGGCGTGCGCGTGCGTCGAGGTGACCAGGGCGGCGTGGAGGCACCCCGCGGGCTTCGCGACGTCGTCGCAGTACTCCGCCTCGCCCGTGACCTGCGCCTCCGCGGACTGGTGCATCGTCGGCTGGCCCACCTTCTCCCCCGCGGGCGTCACCTGGAAGTACTGCGCGCCGCGGAGAGGCGGGCGGTGGAACCGGTTCGCGCTCGAGAGCTCCGCGTCCTCCAGCCCGAACGTGGTCTTCATCGCGCCGCCTTGCGGCAGGAGCCCGTCGTTGATGAGCCGCCTCGCGCAGTCGACGAAGAACTTGAAGAAGAAGGATTTCGCGAGGCTCCGCCGGAACTCGGGCATGCCCCCCGGGACGTCGTCCGCCATCGGGAGGTCCCGCGCCAACGCCGCGAGCCCCTCCTCCATCGCCGCGTACGTCCACGGCTTACCGATCATCGCCTTCGCCGTCTCGGGGCACGCCACCGTCTTGAACGACATGCCGCCGAACCCGAGCGCGAGGTCCGTCACCACCGGCGTTCCCCCGTCTCGGACGTCAAACTTCGCGCGCATGCCGGCGGTCACGATGGCGATGTCGTCCTCCCTCCGGTGCGACTGCTTGAACTCGCGGACGTACTCCCCCGGCGCGGTCAGGGGCAGGGTCACGGACCGCAACACCTCGTCGGGCTTGATGTCGCACGTCCTGTACCCCTTAAAAAACGTCGCCGCGGGCACCGCTCTCGCGCCGCGGTCGAGGCTCTCCACCGTGAACGTCGCGCCGCACGCGATCCAGAGCGGGTTCAGGTCGCTGATCGGGCTCGCCGTGCACACGTTCCCGCCGATGCTCGAGACGTTGCGGACCTGCGGCCCGGCGAACCACCGGAGCTGCTCCCTGATCGCCGTCAGCGGCGACGCGGCGGCGCCCGGGAGGGTCTGCTCCCGCTCCGCGCAAAAGCGCTCGAGCCGCGTCAGCGTCGTCGACGCGCCGAACGTCACCGACCGACCGTCGCTCGCCTCGACGATGCTCGTGAGCTCGGGAACGTGCGTCGGCGCGACGACGACGGAATACTTGGCGCACTTGAACTTGGTCTCCACGCCCACCTCGGTGTTCCCGCACACGAGCTTCGCGTCGGGGTGCGCCTTCTTCAGCGCCAGCAAACCCGCGAGCGTCGCCGGGCGGTGCCACGTCGTGTTCGCGCCGGGGAGGGTCAGCGCCCTCGCCTCCCTCCGCTTGAGCTCGGGGGGGAAGATGGGCTCCCTCACGGCCGTCACCGAATCGGGCTCCGCCGCCCCGAGAGCCTTCCCCGCGGGGGTGTGCCCGCCCGCGGATCCGCACCCGCTCAAGCAAGGCAGCCCCGTGGATGGACAAATCGGGCCGCTCTCGAGCTTTCCCGGAAGCCCCGAGGCGGCGTCGTCGCAGCCGTTCGCGTGCGCGTGGCCGTTCTGCGCGTGGCCGTTCTGGTGGCTCGTCGCGGCGACGGCGCCGTCCATCCCGCCGGTGGGTCCGCGCAGACCGATCGTCTCGCTCGAGTACGCCGAGTCCGGCGCGTCGCGCGCGAACGCGGCGAAGCCCCTGAGGATGGGGCGGTACCCCGTGCACCGACACAGGTTACCGCCGAGCGCCTCCTCGATCTCGTGCTCCGTGGGCTTAGTCTCGCTCGAGCGCAGGAGCGCGTACATGCTCATGACGAAGCCGGGGGTGCAGAATCCGCACTGCGAGCCGTGCGCGCGCGCGAGGGCGCGCTGCACGGGGTGCAATCCCGAACGCTTCGCGCCGAGGCCCTCGACGGTGACCACGTGCTGGCCCTCGCACGCGTACAGGGGGAAGAGGCACGCGTTCACCGCGCGGTGCGTGACCGAGTCGGTGCTCTTGTCGTACGAGGAGAGCATCACCGTGCACGCGCCGCACCCGCCCTCGCCGCAGCCGAGCTTCGTGCCGGACAAGCCGATGCCTGAGATTTCGTTTCGTTCGGATTTCGAGAAGCGCGTCGATCGAGCGGCGGGGGCGTTGTTAGTCGGCGTTCGCGGAGATCTCCCGCGGGTGGCTTCGGCGTCTTGGCCGCGACGTCGCTTTTTCGAGGCGCCCGACGAGGGAACGCGGGGGCTCCCGGGGGCTCGAGCGCGTCGGGTTCGAGCGCGCCGCGCGGCCGTCGCGACGACGGTCGTCGCGCGTCCGCCGCGGGCGCGCGAACGCGCGCGAGGGCGCTCGGGGGGGGCGCGCCGCGGGGGGCGGGGAGGGGACGAAATATCTCGAACGAGACACGTGAGACACGTTGTTGCGGGCGCGATTGTCGGTCGGTGGGGACAATTTGCCACGCGACGCACCTCGAAGGAACGAGAGCAAGGACGCGTGGCCCTCGCCCTGGGGCAGGAAGTGGCGCTTGCCGTTGACATACGCGATCGGGGAGGCGTCTTGGCCCTCCATCGCGTCTGTGGGCGCGAGGCGAAGTGGCGAGGCGCGCGATGCGCGAGGGGAGAGGGCGAGAAAAAAAGGACGTGGAGCAGAGGAGGGGTCGCGACCTTTGGGAAACGCCTCCCGCGTGGCCGCGACGTTTCGCCGACCCGCCTCTCCCCCGGCATTGACTCGACACGCGGGTGTTCGAGCCTCCGAGAAAAAGTTGGCACCTCCGCGGTCAACGATTTTTGAACGGCGCGCCCTCGGCCCACTCGACGCCGCGCGCGGCGATGACGACGGGCGGCGATGGCGACCCGGCGCCCTCCGCGTCGTCTCCGACCGCGTCCGCGCGCCGCGCGCGCGCCGCGGCGGAGCTCATGCGGGGCCCCCCGCTCGAGCCGGGCGTGTACGTCTCGGAACCGCACTTCCTGCCGCCGCGCATGGACGCGAGCTCGGACGAGGAGGAGGAGGCGCGCGAACGACGCGAGCGCGCGCGCCTCCCTCCTCCCGCGGACCCGCCGCCCTCCGCCCCGCGCGATCCCCCGCGAACGACCGCGGGGGGTGGCTTCGTCCCGAGCCCCGCGGAGCGTCGCGCCGCCGCGCTCGCGCGCGAGCGCGCCGCGGGCGCGGACTCGGCGGCCGCGGACGCGCGCCGCGTCTCGGCGGTGGACGACGAGGCCCCGTTCGAGTCGGAACCGTCCGCGGACCCGGCGCGGCGCTCGGTGGGCGCGGAGCACGACGAGGAGCTCGACGCGGACCCCGGCGGGTCCGACTCGAACGCGTCCGACGACGAGATGGTCGTCCTGGGCGACGACGTCCTGCGCGCTCCGATCCATCCGCGCGATCCCGAGGAGGAAGACGAGGATCGTCTCCCGCCTCCCCCCCCCGAGGCCGAGGCGGGCGACGCATCGCTCCGCGCGTCCATCGCGAGCCTCGGCCGGTCCCTCGACGCCGGCATCCTCCAGTCCGAGCGCGAGGCGGAGCTGATGGCCGCGCTCGTCGCCGAGGCGAGACGCGACGCCGGCTTAGACTCCGACTGCGACGAGGCGGGGGCGGCCTCGAACGCGAACGCGAACGACGACGACGACGACGACGACGACGACCGCGCTTTGGGCTCCCCGGCGGGCCCTTCGCCGCCGTCCATCGCCGAGGCGGCGCAGCGCGAGCTTCTGGACACCCTCGCGACGCTCCCCCTCGAGGACGAGGACCTCCCTCTCTCGGCGCATCAGCCCTCCGACGACAACCCTCCGAGGTCGTCGACGGAGCCGTCGTTCCGCGCCCGCGCCGAGAGAGAAGAGAGAGAGGGAGACGCCTCTCTCGGCGCGCCTCTCTCGTCGTCGCGAGGCCTTCTCTCGGGCGCGTTCGCGGACGGGTCGCTTCGCGGATCGGCGGAGAGCGGCGGCGGGTCCCGTCTCCGCGCGTCCGCCTCCTCCTCCTACCGCGCGTCCTTCTCCTCCTCCGCGGCGGCGCCGTCGGCGGGGGAGGATGACCTCCCTTCGCCGCCGATGACGAGCGGGGGTTTCGAAGGTATGAAGAGTAAAAGAAGACCCGCAAAGTCGCGCGACGCGTTCGGTCGCCCGCTCAAAAAGGAAAAGGAAAAGGAAAAGGAACCCCGGCGGTCGAACCATCCGCCGGGTCCCTTGGGTCCCTTCGAGACGGACGCGCCGCCCGTTCGCGCCGCGCTGCACGCTCGGCGGCGGGCGATGGAGGAGGAGCGCTCAAACGCGGCGCGCGCGTTCGCGGAGCGCCGCCGCGAGGCGGGCCGGGACGCACTGGCGAGGTTCTTCGCGGGGAGGGAGGAGGAGGAGGCGGAGAAGGCGCGGAGGCGCGAGGACGGCGCGAGGCGGTCGCGGGTGACCCCGGGCGCGCGCGCGCCGCTCAGGCTCAAAAACGATACCCCGAAAGAGGCGGCCGGGGTCACGAGCGACGCGGCGAAGGAGCCGAACCGAACGGAGGCGACGGCTGCGCCGGCGGAGGCGAAGGAGACGACGGCTGTGCCAGCGTCGCCTCCGTCGCCTCCGTCGCCTCCGTCTGTGCCGGCGTCGCCTCCGTCGCCGGCATTGAGGATCGATGATCCGCCCGAGGGTCCTCGATCAGGTCCCTCGGGTTTCCCGGTCGACGCGCGCGCTGAAACCCGGTCGAAACCCTCAGGTTTCAAACCGGTCGACGCGCTTGCTGAAACTCCGCCCCCCCCTCGGGCGCCTCGGGTCGCGACGCGGGACGCCGAGACGCGTCGGATCGAGACGGCGGCGGCGGCGGCGGCGACGGCGGCGGCCGAGGCGGTGGCTCGCGCGACGCGCGTCGCCGCGGCGGCGGCGGCCCACGCGGCGTTGGTCGCCGACGGCGCGGCGCCCCTCCCTCCCCCGCCGGGTCCTCGCGCGCCGCCGCTCCCGAAGGTGGCGTCGTTCGAGCCCGACCAAAAATCGCACGTCACGGCGGCGGAGGCGGCGGCGCGGAAGCGGGCGGAGGCGGCGGCGCACGAGGACGCGCTGGCGACGCTCAAGCGCCGCGCGGCGGAGAAGCGCCGCGCCGCGCTGGAGGCGGCGGCGGACCTCGAGGCGGCGAAGCGGGCGCTCGAGGCGGGGGACGCGACCGGCGGCGCGGGCGCCGGGGTCCCCGCCGCGTTCGACGCCGCGTTCGAAGCCTTCCCGGGGGAAGTCACCGGCGCCTCGGGGCTGACGCTCGTCGACGACGGCGAAGGAGGGCTCGGGCGCGGGAGGGACGGCTTTGGAGGCGTCCAGCGGTCGTCGGACCCGGCGGCGGATCTTCCGAGCGGCCCGACGAAGAGCCCCGGCGGCGGCGTGGACCCGCGCGCGGCTTCGCCTTCGCCGCCGCTGCGGAAGAAGGCGGAGGCGATGTGGATCGACGTCGGGGCGTGGAACGACGCGTCGAGGGAGGGAATCCCCTCGGGCGCGTGGGGCGCCGAGCAGATGGAGCGGAACCGCGCGACGACGGGCGGCGGCGCGGTCGTCGAAGGCGGCGGCGGCGGCGGCCGAGCCTTGGGCGGGGGTTTACCCGTTGGCTCATCCCCGCCGCGGGATGAAAAGAGCCTCGCCCGGCGCGCGCCTCCGCCTCGGCTCGGGGAGAAACCCCGCCGCCCGTTTTCGTCGAATAAATCCGCCGCCGTCTCGGTGGTTCCGGCGTACCGCGCCGCCGCCAAGCCGTCGAACCGGAAGCTCATACGCAACGCCCTCTCGCACGTGTGCCTCGCGGGCGCGGCGAACGCGGAGACGCGCGAACTCGCCCTCGAGGCGCTCGACGCCATCGCGCCGGAGGAGGCGACCGTCTTCGTCGTCCTGTTCCGCGAAAACACGAGCCCGCTCAAGTTCAGGGCGCTCTACGCGCTCGTCGACGCCGCGAGGGGCGACGCCGACGAAGACGCCGGAGAGGGGGGAGGGGAGGAGAAGAGACTCGTGAAAATTCACGGCGCGGGGGGGCCGCAGCGCGTGCGCCTGGACATGGTCGAGAGCACGATGAAGTACGACAGCGGAACGAGGGAGTTCAAGCCCCTGGCGACCAAGGGGATCATGCCGCAAACCGCCGCGTTCACGCTCGCCAAGCGGTGACGGGACAAACGGGACGCGGACGCGAGGAGACTGGTGTAGAGGAAGGACCCGCGGAATCCAGATCGTCGTCGTCTTGTCGTGTGTTTCATCGCGCGCGCGCTCGCGTTCGTTCGAAAACGAGGAGGATGGAGCATCCAGGAGGATGGAGCATCCGGCGAAACGCTTTTTCTCGGACGACGTGATTGAGACAGCTGTCAGATCTGCGGCTTCGCCAGTTTCACACCTCCGACTCGTTCACGAGATCTCATCTCAGAGGTCTCGGCGCCCCCCCCCGGTCGCGATGGCGCGTTGGTTCGCGCGCCTCGCGCTCGCGGTCGCGTTGCTGTCGCTCCTCCCGGATGCGTCTCGCGCGGTGCGTCCTCTCGACCCCGGCGTGTTCGACTTCGCGGTGGCCGTTCGCCCCCCCGGCGCGGCGGGTCCGGCCGCGGCTCCGGGCTCCGGGGGTGACGACGCGGCCTCGGCCGCCCCGGTTCCCTCGCGCGACGCGCCGGTTTCCATGCCCGCGCGGTACGCCCCCCTGGGATTTTCCCCAGCGCGGGGCGACTCCGCGGCCCTCCGGCGCACCCCCCTCCCCGGCTGCGCGATGCACGTCTTCCGCCACGTCTCGAAGGCGGCCGGGACGACGATGCGGTTCATCTTCGACAAGCAGGTGGCGATGGGGGACTGGGAGTTCCTCCCCATGTGCCACTACGGCTTCCGCGAGGGCGACTGGCGGACGACGGTCGAGCGCTTCCGCGAGGCCGCGGTGGACCCCGAGCGCGTCGCGACCGGCCGCGGCCCGCGGGTCATCGTCGAGATCCGAAACGAGTGGGGCGCGTCCGAGGCGTTCGAGCGCGTCGTCCTCCCCGATCTCGACGCCCTCCGCGAGTACACGAGCGCGGTGGGGTGCGAGATCACCTCCTCCCTGCTCTTCCGCGACCCACCCGCGCAGTACCGCAGCTTCTACGAGTACTACATCGAGAAGCTCAGGGACGGGAAGGACCTCCCGCGGGGCGACGGGCCCGAGTCCTGGGGCGCCGAATTCGAGGAGTGGGCCGCCGAGATCCCGGACCTGCAGCTGCGCGAACTCCTCGGCGATCGATGCACGCCCAAGCTCCGCGAGGCGCCGTTCGAGACCACGCGCTCGGGGGACGCGCGGCCGGAACGCGTCGGCGCGAAACCGCTCCCGGAGAGCTGTAAGGTATCCCTGGGCGATCGCGCGCGGTTCGAGAAGATCGTCGCCGCGGTGGACGTCGTCGGCGTCGCCGACCGCTTCGACGCCTTCTGGCTCGCGCTCGCCGACCGCGTCGGCTTCCAACACCTCGAGTACGTCCTGAGCAACGCCGCGAAAAAAAAAAAGACGCCGACGAAAAGCGACGCGGAGGAGGAGGGTTCGAACCCGGAACCGGAGGAGTCGGGAGGGGCGGCGTTGGAGCGGACGTGGGCGAACGACCGGTGGGCGTACGAACTCGTCAAGGCCGAGGCGGCGCGGCGAGAGGAGGAGGAGCGAGCGAAGAGGAGGACCGGGGCGGGAGCGAGGGAGAGGGAGACAAAGAGCGCCGACGAAAAAGACGTCTCGGCTTCCGGGGACGATTTCGCCGAGCGCTTAGCGTCGTTCGCCGCTTCGTCGGGCGCGAAGCCGGACGGGCGCAAGACCGCGGGCGGGCGACCCCCGAGCTCGCGGTTCATGTTCGTCGAGGCGGAGGAGGGGAAGGAGCGCCGGGCGGCGCCGAAGGAGGCGTGGGCGAAACCCGACTTTTACGTCGCCGCGCCCGTGTGCAAGGGCTTCGGCACGGAGTTCGCCGCGCTGGTGGACAAGACAGACCAACGGTTCCAGTGCGACCGGGGGTGCTCGTTCGACTAGGAAGGGTTTAGGGTGTGATGACACACGCGCGCCGGTCGACGCGATCAACTCCGATGTCGATCAACTCCGTCCCTTCTCGTCGCCGTCTCTTCGCGAAACCCCCGCCGCTTTCGCTTTCGCCTCGCTCCCTCTCGTCGCCGCCGCCCCGTCGCCATCCGCCTTGTTCTTCTCCCGGTCGTCCTCGTCCGGCCTCAAGTTGTGGTCGTGGTCGGCGTCGAAGAAGAGCAGCGGGAACATCCCGAGGAGGCACCCCACGCTGATCCCGACGATCGCCCCGAGGGTCTTCGCGAGCCTCGCCGCGCGGGTCGCGAGCTGCGCCTTGGTGAGATCCGGCGCCTTGATCCCGAGCCACCGCTCGACGACGAGTTCGATCTTGCTCGAGGAGACGACGCCGGCGATGTCGGAGAGGAGGTTTCCGAGCCCGGCCGCCGCCATCGTGGAGAGCGCGAACGTCGCGCCGATGCTCATCTCGATGTACTCGCCCGCGATGATCATGATCGCGTTATCCATGAACCCGAACCCGACGAACGGGATCGCGTGCGACGCGAACGTGCGAGTCAGCTGATCCCGCGTCACCGAACCCGCCGCCGCCGACCCGGACCCGGCCCCCGAGGACAGATCCGCCAGGAGCGGGTCCGCGCCGAAACGGCCGTCGCGGCCGAAACGCGTGAGCAGGTCGTTGAACTCCGCGCGGGTCAGGTTCTGGTCCCCGTCCACGTCCCCGCGGTCGAACAGAGCGTCGATGGCCTCCCGGGACATACCCGCCTTCGTCGCCCCGGCCTTGTTCGTCGCCCCGGCCTCGGGCGCCCCGGCCTCAGCGCCGTCGCCGCCTTCGCCTTTGCCGCCGCCGCTCCGGCGGTGCGCGATCAACGCCTCGAGCATCGACGCGCGCTGCTCGTCCGTGAGCGCGGCGACGATCTCGGTCGCCCCCGCGACGGACGCGGGGAAGGTGGTCCCCGCGACGGCGTCGCGGGGGAGGTCCCACGCGGGGGCCGTCGCGCGGAACGCCGCGCGCGGGGCGCCGCCGCCGCCGCCGTCCCTCGCGAACGACCCCGGGAACGACCAAAACGCCCCGGGGTCCGGGCGGTGGGCGAACGCGCGCGGGGGGCGGGGGGGGGCGGGGGCGGGGAAGGACCGCGCGAGCGCGTCGGGGCGTGGCTCGAGCGTCTGGCGCGCGCGCGCGACCCCGCGCGACGCGCCGGCGCGGCGCGCGGCCGCGCGGAAGGGACCCCCGCGCATGCCCGAAACGTCGAACCCCGCCGTCCCGAACGGCTCGCGCGAGAAACAACAACGACCGCGCCCACCCCGACCCGACCCCGCGTCGGTCGCGAATCCGCGACGCGCGAAAGGGCGCCCGAAGGGTCGAGCGCGCGACGACCGAGCCCGCGACCGCACGATCCCGCGCGCGGGCGTGTGCGGCGCGGGGGAGGGGAGACGGCGCCGCGTGCCCCGAACGAGGCGAGGGATGCGGACGATGATGAGTTGGCTAGCTAGAGCGAGCCCCGTGGCGGAAGCGGCGGTTTCGATCATCCGCCGCGCGATCGTCGACTTTTCATGTCATCATCCGTTTCGACTACTCGGCATTTCGACTCGGCGTTTTTTACCCATTTCGGATCGAACGGCGCCGTCTGAGCCTCCACGCTCCCTCGATCCCCCTCCCCCTCCCCGTTCGCGTCCCGGGTCACGCCCGGGCCCCATCCCCCCAACCCCCCCCTACGCCCTCTCCCCCTCGGGTCCGTACCCCCTGACGACGCCCTCCGCCGTCGCCGCCGCGAACGCGGCCTCCCCGAACGCGCCCCCCGCGTCGCCGAAGCCCCAGCACGCCGCGGTGACGGGTGCGTACTCCACACCCCCCCCGAGCCCGTGCCCCCACCGGTGCGACCCCCCGAACCCCGCGCCCCCCTCGAGCTCACCCGCGGCGCCCCACTCGGCGACGACCGCCCCGGACCGGTGGTCGAAGCACCGCACGCGCTCGCCGCGGTCCCCCGCGGCGACGAGCGCGAGCGACCCCGCGGTCCCGGACCCCGCCGCGAGCACCGCCGCCGAAGACGACGGACGCGTGTTGGCGGCGAACGCGACGTCTCCCCGCGATCGGACGTCCCCGGCGGCGTCGCGGACCGCGCGGGTCATCTCGTACCCCCCGAACGCGGCGGCGCCCCCGCTCACCCCGGGCTTGAGCGCCCACGCGCACGCGTCCCCCGACGCGGCGAGGGTGAGTATCTCGCCCCCGCCCCCCGCGTGCGCGCACGCGACCCACCGCGTCCCCGGATCGTCCCGGTCAACCAACCGCGCGGGCCGACCCCCGCCGGGTTGTTGCTGTTGTTTCCCGGAAAATCCGTCGATCGAATCCTCTCCCAACAAGAAGCGGAGGTCGAACACGCGCGCGCCGTTCGAGGCGACGACCGCGAGGCTCGTCCCGTCCCCCGCGAGGCTCAGCGCGTCGATCCGCGCGGCGCCCGGGACGCGGAAGACGAGCGACGGCGCCGTCCCGCACGTCGCCGCGACGCCTCCGTCGGAGGTGGTGTCCCTTCGCCGCGAGCCCCGCGGCGCCGCCCTCGGGTCCCAAGCGAACACCTCGCCCCCCTCGCCCGCCGCGACGACGAGGCGCGACCCGCCCACGGGCGCGGCGACGCACGCAAGCCGCCGCGGCGCGGGGTCCCACCCGGGCTGCCCGAAGCTGCCCACGTCGCCCGCGGACGCCGCGCTGGACGCCAGCAACGCGCCGAGCTCGCGCCCGGACGCCAGGTCGTATCGAAACACCGCCCCGGGGCCGCCGCCGCCGCCGCCGCCGGAGACGACGAACGCCTCCGCGCCGGCGGCGTCCGCGGCGACGACGCCGTCCCTCGGCCCACGGATGAGCGCGGCGGCGCGCCGCGCGCCGGGGGGGAACAGCCGTAAGCACCCGTCCGAGGTGGCGGTCAGAAGCATCCCCGCGGGGGAGGAGGATTCGGAACCGTCGGGGCTCCCGCCGGTACTCCCGCCGAGGAATTTCGCGGCGACGACGCGCTTGCGGAGCTCGATCGTCTGCGACGGACGGCGGTACGACGCGATGCGCTCGGACGCGGTGACGTCCTCCGATGGCACGGGTGCGCTCTCGGCGCATTCGAGGGTCTCCCGCGCCCCCGCCCCCCGGATTGTCTCGGGGGCCGGGGCGGCGAACGCGGCGACACCTCGCGCAGGTCCCTCGACGCTCGCCGCCGTCGCGTAGACGCCGTTCCTCGCCGCGTCTAAGGGCGTCGCAGCGTTCACGGCGGCGGATCCCGTGAGGTCCATGACCAGGAACCCGTCCTCGTCGAACGAGCCCACCGCGGCCACCGGCGGCGGCGCGGCGCCGGGCGGGAGGCCGCCGGGGTTGGCGGCGCCCCCGGCGCCTTGTTCGCGTCTCGCCGCGTCGGCGACGGCGCGGCTGGGCGCCGGGGGCGGCGGCGGCGGCGCGGCGGGGGCGGCGACGACGCGG
>MDSW01192365.1_pt1 | contig 30669 bp, 31 predicted proteins | sample 811171 | NCBI WGS metagenome assembly MDSW01 (sample SAMN05326641, study PRJNA326480) | marine metagenome | isolation source: seawater | place: Atlantic Ocean: North West | collected 2012 | reverse complement strand
TCTTTAGAAATATTTTTATTAATAATTAAACATTTATTATAAAGTACTAAAAAATCATGGCCACCTTGTGAACTATACGTAGCTTCAATAATATCATTTCTAATTTTTTTATCTTTTAACAAATTTTTAAATCTTTCTCTCAAAAAAAATAAAACTTCTTTAGTAATAGACTTGTTTACAAATTGAACGTTTTGTTCTTCGTAAGCGGCAATAGAATAGTTTATTAAATCTTTTAGCTGAATACTCAATTTATTCTCAATTATTATTCTTAATAGACCAATAGCATTTCTTCTTAAAGCAAAAGGATCTTTTGAACTTGTTGGTTTTTCATTTATCCCAAAAAAACCTACTAGTACATCTATTTTATCAATTAAAGAAACTGCTAAGCTAATTGGTTTTTTAGGTACTTCACTGTTGATACCAATTGGTAAGTAATGATCACTAATTGCAATTGAGATATCATCTTCAAAACCTTGCTCTTTTGCAAAATATTTTCCCATAACACCTTGTAGCTCTGGATACTCACCCACTAGATCTGAAACTAAATCAGCTTTACAAATTGAGGCGGCTATTTCAACTTTTTCTTTACTTATATAAAGCTGGTCAGAAATCATTCCAGCTAATTTTCTCAATCTTTGTGTTCTGCTATAAAATGTTCCCAATTGATTAAAAAAAGATAAATTTTTTAGTTTTCCAACTTGTTTAACTAGACTTTGGTTTTTATTTTTTTGCCAGAAAAATTTAGCATCAGATAACCTAGCTTCTACAACTCTTTGATTTCCTATTTTTATATAACCCTTTTTATCTGGTAAATTAGCGACCAATAAAAATGAATTTGTTAATTTATCATTACTATCAAACATAGGAAAATATTTTTGATGTTGTTGCATAGTTACAATTAAAATCTCTTGAGGTACCTTTAAATAAATTTCATCAAATTTACATAATATAACATTAGGTTTTTCAACCAAATTAACGACTTCTTCTATTAATTTTTCATCAAATTTTTTTTTAAATTGCCTTGCATTGCAAATACTATTCATTTTACCAATAATTACATTTTTTCTTTTTTCTTGATCTAAAATGACGTCTTGTGTTTTAAGAATATCCAAATAGCTTTTAAAATTAATTACTTTTTTAATTTTTTCATCATTGTCTCCATCTATAAAAGTTTGATTTCCACTTTTAAGATGATAAAAATTAAAATCAATTATTTTACTATTAAATAAACAAATAATAGATTTTAGTGGTCTGGCCCAGCTCAAATCATAAGTTGCCCATTTCATTGATTTTTTCCATGAATAACTTTGAAGTATTTCGGGAATAATTGATTTTAGTTCATTAAAAATATCTATTGTTTTTGAAGTAGTTTTAGCGAAATAAAATTCTCCTTTTTCTATTTTTTTTTTAGAAATATCAGATTTATTTAAATCATTAGATCTTATAAAACCTTCAAGCGCCTCCTGGGGGGCCCCAACTTTAGGTCCTTTAATAATTTTTCCTGCTTGTTTAATTTTTTCTGGAATTCCTTCTAGAAAAAAGACTAGTCTTTTAGGAGTTGAAAAAGATTTGCTTGATTTAAAATTAATGCCTTTTTTTTTCAACTTTTCATCAAGCGTTTGTTTAATTTTTTCTCTGGCATCCTTTTGAAGTTTTGCTGGTATTTCTTCGCTAAATAGTTCAATAAACAATTCAGCCATTTTCTTTTTGACTTTCCAGCCAAGTTTGTCCTGAACCTTTGGCTAACTCTCTTATTCTAGAAATAAATTCAGTTCTTTGGGCAACTCCAATAACTCCTCTTGCATCTAATAAATTAAAGATATGGCTAGCTTTTAAACACTGGTCGTAAGCTGGCAATGAAAGCTTCTTCTCCAATAAAGATTTGCATTCTGTTTCGGCTATTTCAAAATTTTTTAGCAAATGTTCAGTGTTAGCAAATTCAAAATTATATGCTGAATACTCCTTTTCAGCCTGATGAAAAACATCTTTATATTTAATTCCATCATTGTTCCATATGAGTTCGAATACATTATTTTTTCCCTGTGTAAACATGCATATCCTTTCCAAACCGTATGTAAGCTCTACTGACACTGGTTTACATTCTATACCCGCCATCTGTTGAAAATAAGTGAACTGAGTAATTTCCATACCATCACACCAAACTTCCCATCCTCGACCCGCCGCACCAAGCGTTGGACTCTCCCAATCATCTTCGACAAATCGTATATCATGTTCTTTATGATTAATTCCTATTTTTGATAAACTGTTCAGAAAAATTCTTTTGATATTATCTGGAGAAGGTTTAATGATAACTTGAAACTGATAATAATGTTGTAAGCGATTTGGATTCTTTCCATACCTTCCATCAGTGGGTCTTCTTGATGGTTGGACATACGCAGCTTTCCAAGATTTAGGACCTAATGAACGTAAAGTAGTTGCTGGGTGAAATGTACCTGCTCCAACTTCCATATCATAAGGTTGTAATACTACACACCCATAGTTTCCCCAAAATTTTTGCAAATTAAGTATCGTTTCTTGAAAATTTACCGGAGTTGGTTTATTTTTTTTCTTTTTCACACTTGTTTTTTTAGGCATTTACAAACCAAATTTCTGCCACTGAGCTCTTTCCTCTAGGACATTTGCAATGCTATCAACTTGATTATCAAGTGATGCGGATAATTTTTTTGCTATAAAACTTTTTGGTTTCTCAAGCTTTCTAATTTCAATATCTTCGCCAAATTTTTCTCTTAAAATTTGTTCAGCGTTACCAAGTCCATCTATTAAGCCTAATTTTAATGAAGTAGAACCTGACCAAAATTCTCCGGTAAAAGTATTATTTTTTTCTACATCTTTTAGTTTTGAGCCTCTGCTAGTTTTAACCACATTAATAAAATCTGAATGTAACTCTAATTGAATTTTTTTTAATCTTTGGATATCTTCCTCTTTTTCTTCCTTAAAAGGGTCAAGCGTACTTTTGTTTTTTCCAGCAGTATAAACTCTTCTCTCTACACCAATTTTTTTAATGGCGTCTTGAAATCCAAAAGATGCAGAAATAACACCTATTGATCCCACTATTGAACTAGAGTTTGCATAAATTTCATCCCCAGCACAAGCTATGAGATATCCGCCAGATGCCGCCACATCTTCAGCAAAAACTAAAACTTTCTTTTTATTTTTTTTGGCTTGTTTTTTAATATAGCTATAAATTAAATGAGATTGTACAGGCGATCCTCCTGGTGAGTTTATAGAAATTGCCACAGCTAAAGCCTTTTTCATTGAAAAAGCTTTATCAATAATTTCCTGTTGACCAGCAAAGTTTATTCCCTGTTTAAATCTTCCTACAGATCCTATTACCCCTGTTAGCCTCACATGAGGAACTATTTTTTTCTTTTTAAAAATTTTAAAAATTGAAAACATTTGATGGTTTATATTCTAAATATCATAGTTTTTAGATCCTTTAAAAGTTTATGTAAAGTTTTAAAGCTACCTTAGGTTGTAATTTTTTGGGTGCGTCACTAGTGATCTAAAAGAGTTTTTTTTAGTATAAAATAAAAGATATAATTATTTACATGGGATCGGTAATACCACTCAAAAAAGAAATAGATAATTCATATTTAGGGCTTAAAAATCTAGTTGGAAGTAAATTAGACGAGGTTAGCCAGCGTATAAAATATAAGCTTGCTAGTGAAATAAACCTTATTCATAAAATGACAAATTACCACGTGAAGTCTGGTGGAAAAAGAATCAGGCCTTTATTAACTTTAGCCTCGGCTAAATTGTGCGGATACAAAAATGGAAATAGAGATATCAACTTAGCCGCATGCATTGAATTAATACATAATGCTACTCTACTTCATGACGACGTAATAGATAATAGCGAGTTAAGAAGAGGAATAAAAACTACTAATTCAGTTTGGGGCAACCAATCTTCTATTTTAGTTGGGGATTACCTTTTTAGTCGATGTTTTGAAATGATGGTAGAGGATGGATCGCAAGAAATATTAAAATTGTTATCCTCAACTTCATCAAGAATAGCTCAAGGAGAAGTTTTGCAACTAGAGCATAAAGGGCAAATAGACCTTTTAGAAGAAACTTACTTCAGTATAATAAATATGAAAACAGCAGCTTTGTTTGCTGCGGCTGCAAAAGTCGGTGCTTGCCTAGGAGATAAAAGTAAAAAAGAGAAAGATGCATTAGAATCATATGGAAGAAATCTTGGTTTAGCATTTCAAATAGCAGATGATGCACTAGATTACTTTTCTTCAAAAACAATTTTAGGCAAGGAAATAGGTAAAGATTTTTATGAAGGAAAAACTACATTACCTTTAATTATAATTTATCAAAGAGGTAATAGTGAGGAAAGAAAATTTCTAAAAGAAATTTTTAAAAAAAAAAATAGAAACGAGGATGATTTTAGTGAAACCTTGTCACTAATAAATAAATATAAAGCAGTACAAGCAAGTTTTAAAAGAGCGGAATATTTTGTTAATGTCTCTTATGATGCTCTTGGAATATTTCAAAATACTGAAGAAAAAAAAGTTTTACAAAATTTAACTGAATTCAGTCTTAATAGATCCTTTTAAGGGTACAAAATTTCTTTTTTCCACTTATTGGAAACTTTACTATATCTAAGCCTTTCATGGATCCTAAACTCATCTCCTAACCAAAATTCAATTGAAGTAGGGTTTAAGCACCAACCTGACCAATATTCAGGTCTGGATAATTTAGTTTCATCATTAAATTTTTTTTCAAACTCTTCTATCTTTTTTAATAAATCTTTTCTCTCTTGCATAACATTAGATTGGTCTGACGCCCATGCTCCAATTTTACTTTTATAAGGTCTACTTTTATAATAAAGGTCAGCCTCATGATCGGATACTTGACTTACATTCCCAGAGACTCTTACTTGCCTTTGTAGACTTTTCCAATGAAAGCACATAGCGGCTTTTGGATTTTTTTGTAGATCTTGACTTTTCGGGCTATTCAAATTTGTGTAAAAGACAAAACCTTTGTGACTTAAACCCTTTAAAAGAACCATTCTTACACTCGGCTCATTTTTTGTATCAGCTGTTGCTAAAGATAGAGCGTTTGGGTCATTAATTTCCTTTTTTTCAGCCTCAGACATCCATTTTTTGAAAAGCTCAATGGGATCATCTAAGTCCAAAAAACACGAATTTAAACCTAATGTATTTTTTTGATTCATAAAATAGTCAAAATATTCTATATAATGTAATCTAATGTCATTTAATACTTTTGGAAAGATATTTCGATTTACTACTTGGGGAGAATCTCATGGCATTGCTATAGGCTGTGTAGTGGATGGTTGCCCTCCAAACATTGCTTTATCTGAAAAAAATATACAATTTGAGATGGATCGAAGAAGACCCGGTAGATCTAAATTTACTTCTCAGAGAAAAGAATCTGACAAAGTAGAAATTTTATCGGGTGTTTTTGAAGGAAAAACCACTGGCACACCTATTTCAATGATTATTTATAATAAGGATGCAAAATCAAGAGATTATGAAACTATTAAAAATAAATTTAGACCTGGCCACGCTGATTATACTTATTTAACAAAATATGGAATAAGAGACTACCGTGGAGGTGGAAGACAGTCTGCTAGAGAAACTGCTTCTAGAGTGGCAGCAGGAGCAATAGCTAAGATAGTACTCAACAATCTTTTAGGAAAAAAATTTAAAATCGTAGGCGCAGTTATTCAATTGGGCCTACTTGGTTGTAATAAAAATAACTGGAATGAGAAGGAAATTAGAAAAAATCCTTTTTTTTGTCCAGATAAAAAATCAATTAAACTTTGGGAAAAATATCTTCTCGCTGTAAGAAAAGCAGGTTCATCCTGTGGTGCTGTAATACAACTTAAAGCATTTGGAATACCTCCTGGCTTGGGAGCTCCTATATATTCAAAATTAGACTCAGATTTAGCAAGCGCACTAATGAGCATCAATGCTGTTAAAGGTGTGAATATTGGAGCTGGAATGAGTTCAGCGTTTTTGAGTGGAGAGGAAAATTCTGATGAAATGAATAAAGCAAAAGGTAAAATAAAATTTAAAACTAATAATGCTGGGGGGATACTTGGAGGTATTTCTTCTGGTCAAGATATTATTGCTTCATTTGCCGTAAAACCCACATCTTCAATTTTAACAAACAGAAAGACCATTGATAAAAAAGGTAAAAACACATCAATTTCAGTTAAAGGTAGACATGATCCCTGCGTTGGAATTAGAGCTGTGCCAGTCGGCGAAGCTATGATGGCATGCGTATTGTTAGACCACTATTTATTGAATCGTGCCCAATGTGGTTAAAATTTTCTCTTTAATATAAAATTTACTGCCTCAAGTAAATCCTTAGTTCTTGGACCAAGCTTTATAATATCATTATCTATTTTTTTTTTTAACTCTAATGCAAAATTTAATGTTTGCTTGTATCCCAATAAGTTAACTAATGTTGCTTTACCTTTCTTTTGATCACTTTTTGTAGGTTTACCAACTACTGAAACATCTCCCTTATAATCTATTAAGTCATCAGTTATTTGAAAAAGCAAACCGACATTTAAACCAATTTTTTTTAAATTATTTCTCTTTTTTTTATTTAAATTTTTAATTATCGCTACACTTTCGCAACAAAAACTAAATAGCTCTCCTGTTTTCTTTTTTTGCATCTGTATTATTTTGCTTTTAGAAATTTTTTTATTTTCAAATGTTAAATCTGAGTATTGCCCTCCAGCTAAGCCTAAACTTCCTGAACAATTAGATAGGGTATTAATTAAATCAATTTTTATATTTTGTTTTAATTTCAAATCTTTGCTAGATAAAATTTCAAAAGCCATGGTTAATAATGAATTTCCTGCTAGCATCGCTGTAAATTCATTAAACTTCTTATGCGCAGAAGGCTTGCCTCTTCTTAGATCGTCATCATCCATTGATGGAAGATCGTCATGCATTAAAGAATAAGCATGAATACATTCAATAGCAGACCCGATTATAATTAATTTTTTGGATTCAATGTTAAAAATTTTACCAGTATTAACTATAATGGCTGATCTAAACCTCTTTCCTCCTGAAAATACTCCGTATTTCATTGGATGGGTTAAATTTGAACGCTTTCTTTTGTTTAACAATACTTTCTTTAAATATAGATCAGTAGTTTTTTTTATACTGTTTAATTTATAAGAAAAACTTTTCATAGATTTATTTTTTAGATTTTCTTTTTTTTTTAGATGTTTTAGATTTTCTTAGATCGCTGTTCTTTTTTTTAAAAACTTCCTGTATATGATGATTTAGCATAATCATTCTATTAAACTCGTCCTTGTAGTCATTTAGATTTATTTCCTTATTTTCTAACTTATTAATGATATCATTAATTTCATTTTGAGCCTCTTTTATTGACTTTGTTTTTATATGAACTGGAATATTTTTTGATTTCATAATATATCCGTATACTAATTAATTTATGAAAAATATCTATTTAAATATATATAAATCAAATTTGGTTAATTTAAAAAAAGCAAAAAATAAATTAAAGAATAATGGCATTATTGGAATTCCTACAGAAACCGTTTATGGTTTAGCTGGTAATGCATATTCTAGTAAATCTATTAAAAAAATTTTTAAATTAAAAAAAAGACCACACTTCAATCCTTTAATAATACATTATAAAAATTTAAACAGTTTAGAAAAAGATGTTGCATTAAATAGTAATTTTAAAAAACTTTATGATTCTTTTTGCCCTGGCCCAATAACATTCATTTTAAAAAAGAAAAAAAAATCAAAAATATCTAGAGCTGCAACCGCAGGAAAAAATACTGTGGCAGTTAGAATTCCAAAACATAAGGTAGCTAAAAATTTACTTAATATTATAAATTTTCCACTAGCTGCACCAAGTGCGAATGTATCTTCTAGGTTAAGTCCTACTTCAGCATTTGATGTTGCAGATGAATTTAAAAATAAATTAGATTTTATAATAAACGGGGGCCGGTGTAAAATTGGAATTGAATCAACTATAATAGATTTAACAAAAAAACCTACTATCTTAAGATTGGGAAGTATAACTGTTGCAAATATACAAAAAGTTTTAAAAAAAAAAATTAAAATACTAAAACACCATAGAAAGATTAAAGCTCCCGGACAACTTAGACTTCATTACTCTCCTGGTATACCAGTTGAAATGAATAAAAAATATGTTAAAAAAAATCAAGCTTTAATAGGTTTTGGTAAAAAATTTAAAAAAACAAAAAATTATTTTAACTTGAGTAAAAATAGTAACTTGAAAGAAGCTGCAAATAACCTATACAAAACAATGAGAAAAATAAAAAAAAATAATTTTAAGTCTATAGCAATTGTTAAAATACCAAATAAAGGAATTGGTAGTGCAATAAATGATAGGCTAAAAAAGGCATCAAATAAATGAGTATAGAAATTAATAATTTAAGTAAAAAATTTAAAAATACTTTAGCTGTTAAAAATTTAAATTTTAAAATAGAAAAAGGTAAAATAATTGGCTTGCTAGGTCCTAATGGTTGTGGAAAATCAACTACTATTGGTATGATGCTGGGGTTGATAAAACCTACTGCTGGTTCTGTTTTGATAAATCAAAAAAATATTGAAAATGAAAGTAATAGAACAAAATTATTAGAAAAAATGAATTTTATTTCTCCTTATATCGAATTACCTAAAAAACTTAGTGTTGAGGAAAATTTAAAAGTTTATGCGCGATTGTACGGAGTAAAAAATTTTAAAGAAAAAATTAATGATTTAATGAAACAATTAAATTTATATGATTTAAGATCAAGACAAACTGGTGAGCTTTCGTCTGGTCAGAAAAATAGAGTGTCTCTGGCTAAAGCCTTAGTAAACAATCCTGAAATACTTCTATTAGATGAACCAACGGCAAGTTTAGATCCTGATGTGGGGGATTATATAAGAGGTATTATAGAAGATTATGCTTCAAATCAAAATGCAACCATATTACTTGCTTCGCATAATATGGATGAAGTTGAAAGATTGTGCAGTGAAGTAATGATGATGAAAAATGGTGAAATTATAGATAGAGGTAAAAGTTCAGATTTAATTAGTAAACATGGAAGAAAAAATTTAGAAGAAGTATTTTTAAAGATAGTTAGAGAATAAAATGAAATTTCATAGAATGATAGCTTTGTCTTTGCGGCACTTATATTTAATTAAAGGTTCGTTGCCAAGAATTCTTGATTTGATTTATTGGCCTACAATTCAAATTATTCTTTGGGGTTTCATTTCAAAATTTTTTACTATGCATAGTGATTATTATAATCATACTGTAGGCATCATATTAAGTGCAGCAATCCTGTACGATTTTTTATTTAGATCAAGTATAAGTTTTAATATGTTATTTCTCGAAGAAATTTGGAGTAGAAATTTCACTAATTTGTTTGTTTCTCCATTAAAAGTTAGTGAAATAATAACTGCTCTTACCTTTACTGCATTACTTAGAACATTAATAGGAATTGTCCCAGCCATAATTTTGGCTTCGCCTTTGTTTGGGGTTTCCTTATTTGACTTGGGTTCAGCTTTATTTTTTCTTCTTTTAAGTCTTTATTTTTTTGGAATAACTCTAGGTCTATTTGTTACTTCAGGACTTTTAAGATATGGGCCTGCGTTTGAAAATATTGCCTGGTCATCTCTTTTCCTTTTGGCACCATTAGGATGTATATACTATCCTTTGAGTATATTACCGGACTGGCTTCAAGTTTTAGCCAAGATGTTGCCTCTTGTTTACATATTTGAAGAGGTAAGATCTATTTTGGTTAATAACGTGGTGGATTACTCAAATATTATAACTGCTCTGCAATTAAACATGGTTTATTTTGTAGCAGGAATTGTCTTATTTTATTTTGCTTTTTATGGTGCAAGAAAAAAAGGCACTTTAATTAATGTTGGGGAATAAATTTTAATGAAATTATATGATTGTTGTATGTATTTTGACGAAGATCTTCTTTTAGATCTGCGCTTCAATATATTAAAAGATTGTGTAGATAAATTTGTCATTGTGGAAGCTACGAAGGACCATGGGGGAAAAGATAAGAGGCTAAATTTTAATATTAATAATTTTACAAAATTTAAAGATAAAATTATCTATATCGTTGTTAAAGATTTACCGACAAATTTAAAATCTTACAAAAAAGATTGGTCAATTAATCATTTAAGAGACCAACATCAAAGAAATGCTTTAGCAAAAGGGTACAAAAACTGTGCTGAAGATGATTTAATAATGATTTCTGATATTGATGAAATACCCGATCCAAAAAAAATTAAATTATTTCAAACTAAAAATAGATATGCTTGTTTTATTCAAAAAAATTTTCAACAAAAAATTAATTTATTAAATGTCACTGACCAAAATTGGATGGGTACAAAAATAATTCAGAAAAAATACCTTAAATCTCCCCAGTGGTTAAGAAACATTAAAACCTCTAAACCTGCTTTTTGGAAGTTCTATAAACCAAAGCAACCACAAATAATTTATAATGGGGGCTGGCATTTTAGTTTTTTAAAAGAACCCCAAAGAATTGCAGAAAAAATTAAAGGTTATTCTCATCAAGAATATAATAAAATTGAATTTACTGATGAAAAAAAAATCGAAGAAAGATTAAAAAAAAAAATAGATATATTTGAAAGAAATTATAAATATGAAAAAATTAGTTTAGATAATACGTTTCCTGAATATATATTGAGTAATGTAGATAAGTATAAAAATTGGATTGTTTGATACCCGTAAATTGGTGCGCCCGGAAGGAGTTGAACCCTCAACCTTCTGGTCCGAAGCCAGACGCTCTATCCAGTTGAGCTACGAGCGCTTAAATTCAATTTTAAACAGTATATAATATAATAAATGAAAAAAGATATATTTAATACAATTGTTCCTGATTATTATAAAAGTTATAGACTCGACAAATTTTTGCAGTCACAACTAAAAGAATATAGCAGAACTAGAATTCAAAATTTAATAGATGAGGGTAGAGTAAAAGTAAATAATATTTTAGTTAAAAACTCTTCTAAAAAAGTTAGAAATGAAGACAAAATATCAATAAATTTTCCACCTCCAAAACAAACCTCTATTCAGCCAAATAAAATACCTTTGGATATCTTGTATGATGACAATGATATAGTTGTTATAAATAAATCGCCTGGTGTTGTAGTTCATCCTGGCGCTGGAAATTATGAAAATACTATTGTTAATGGTTTATTACATAAGTATCAAAATAATCTTTCTAGTATAGGAGGAAAATTAAGACCAGGCATAGTTCATCGAATTGATAAAGATACTAGTGGAGTAATTGTCATTGCAAAAAATGATAAATCTCATAATAATTTATCAAAGCAATTTAGCGATCATTCAATAGAAAGAGTATATGAAGCTTTAATTTGGGGAAGCCTAAAACCGCAAAGTGGACAAATAATTGAAAAAATTTCTAGAAGCCCAAAAAATAGACAGCTTATGGCTGTAAGAAAAGAAAAAGGCAAAATCTCTATAACTAATTACAAAACTATAAAAATCTTCCAAAATTCAAATTTACCAAAAATAAGTCTAATAGAATGTAGATTAGAAACTGGAAGAACTCACCAAATAAGAGTTCATATGAATTTTAAGGGAACACCGATTGTTGGTGATAAAGCATATGGAAGATCTAAGAAAAAATTTAAGGAAATAAATCCTAATATAGAAAAGATAATAAATAATTTTAATAGACAAGCACTGCATGCTAAAAGTCTCGGTTTTGTTCACCCAACAACACAAAAGGAAATTTTATTTACAGCAGAAAGACCTAGTGATTTAAATATACTTATAGAAAACCTTAATAAAGCTAGCATTTAGGCATCTTGTATTTGCCTTAATTTAATAATACATATCCTGTGAAGTTATGACTACAAAAACAATAAATCCTAATTTACCATCTATAGCTATAGACGGAGGATTATCTGGCTATCTTACTAGAATAAAAAAATTTCCTATTTTAAGTGAAGAAGAAGAATATATGTTAGCTAAAAACTGGAAAGATAGAGGTAACATAAAATCTGCTGAAAAATTAGTAACTAGTCACTTGAGATTAGTCGCAAAAATTGCCATGGGTTACAGAGGGTATGGTTTGCCAGTAAGCGAGTTGGTTTCTGAGGGGAATATAGGTCTTATGCAAGCTGTTAAAAAATATGATCCTGATAAAGGTTTTAGGTTAGCAACTTATGCTATGTGGTGGATAAAAGCATCAATCCAAGAATATATACTTAGATCATGGAGTCTAGTTAAAATGGGAACAACAACAGCTCAGAAAAAACTTTTTTTTAATTTAAAAAAAATAAAGAACCAAATATCTCCAAATAGTAATGGTGATTTAAAACCAGAACACGTTGATGAAATATCAAATAGGTTAAATGTAAAAAAAGATGAAGTAGTTTCTATGAATAGAAGATTAATAGGAAAAGAAAAATCATTAAATGCTCCTTTAAAAGATGATAGTGGAACAGAATGGCAGGATTGGTTAGTAGATGATAGCCTAGACCAGGAATTAAAATTATCTCAAAGTCAGGAACTTTCTGAAAGAAAAAAATTAATGAATGACTCTTTGTATGTTTTAAACGCGAGAGAGAAAGAAATATTGTTTGCACGAAGGTTGTCAGAAAATGCTGCTACATTAGAGGATTTGAGTAAAAAATATAAAATTAGTAGAGAAAGAATTAGACAAATAGAAACCAAGGCTTTTGAAAAACTGCAAAAAGCTATGTTAAACACAGCTAATTCAAATAATTTACTTCCTAGAAATTAATTTTTTTTAAAAGGATTTTTTAACATTATAGTGTCCTCTCTTTTAGGGCTGGTTGATATACTCGATATTTCAACTTTACAAAATTTTTTAATAAAATTAATATAATTTTTTGCATTTGTGGGAAGATGTTTCCATTTTTTTATTCCACTTGTATTTTGCAACCAACCCCTCATTTTTTTATAAATTGGTTTAACTTTTTTTTGATCTTGTAAAGAGCTAGGAAAATAATTAATTTTTTTTCCATTAAGCTTATATCCAATACACACATATAATTCTTTAAATTCATCTAAAACATCAATTTTTGTAATGGCTACACCATTAATTCCTGAAATAGTACAAGATTGTTTAACTAAGACAGCATCAACCCAGCCACATCTTCTTTTTCTATTTGTCACTGTTCCAAATTCCTTTCCCTTTTTTCCAATTTTTATGCCTATCTCGTTTTTTAATTCTGTTGGAAAAGGTCCTTCACCTACTCTTGTTGTATAGGCTTTAACTATACCAAGAATATAATTAATTGTACTTGGGCCACACCCAGTACCAGCCAAAGCTGCACCAGAAACTGTATTTGAGGATGTTACAAAAGGGTAAGTTCCGTGGTCTATATCTAAAAGTATTCCTTGAGCTCCTTCAAAAAGAATTTTTTTATTTTTTCTTTTTAGTTCGTCCAACTTCATCCAAACTGGTTTTGTATATTTAAGAATTTTTGGAGAAATTTTTATTAAACTATCTATTAATTTTTTTTTATTTATTTTACTTTTTCCTAATCCTTTCCTAATAGAATTATGATGATACAACATCATTTCTATCCTTTTTGATAAATTGCTTTTATTTTCAAGATCCATTACACGAATTGCTCTTCTTCCTACTTTATCTTCGTACGCAGGTCCTATTCCCCTTCTTGTTGTTCCAATTTTATCTGTTGATTTCGAGTCTTCACGTATTCCGTCTAGTTCTTTGTGGATGGGTAGTATTAAAGGGGCATTTTCTGCAATATATAAATTTTTATCTGTTATTTTTATTCCTAGTTTCTTTATTTGATCTATCTCTTCAACAAGGGCCCAAGGATCAATGACCACTCCATTTCCAATAATTGAAATCTTTTTTTTTCTAACTATACCTGAGGGTAATAATTTAAGTTTATAAGTTACATTTTTTACTACAAGAGTGTGTCCAGCATTATGTCCTCCTTGAAATCTTACTACAACATCAGCTTTTTCTGAAAGCCAATCAACTATTTTGCCTTTACCTTCATCTCCCCACTGCGACCCTACTACAATTATATTTTTCATTATTTAAATTTTCTGTCTATATTTATAGAACTCAAATGATTGATTGGCCCATGACCTTTCCCATAATTAAGACTAGATCTAATAGACTGATTAACATATTTAATTCCAAGCTCACAGGATTTGTTTAAGTTTTTTCCACAAGAAAGAAAGGTCGCAATAGCACTTGATAAAGTACAACCGGTTCCATGAGTATTTTTAGTTTTAATTTTTTTATTTTTAAAAATTTTTAATTTTTTTTTACTTAAAAGTACATCTTCGGTGTATTTTGAATTTTTATGCCCACCTTTTATTAATACATTTTTAGCACCCAATTTTAATAAAATGTTAGCAGCACGAATCATATCTTTAAGATTTTTAATTTTAGTTTTTGTTAAAATCTCAGCTTCTGGAATATTTGGTGTAGTTAAATAAGCTACTTTAATTAATTTTTTTTTTAAAAGTTTAATTGCTTTATAATTTATCAATTTAGATCCACCCTTAGCAACCATAACAGGATCTAAAATAATCTTAGAAGTTTTAATTTTTCTAAGTGCTTTTAAAACAGAGGTAATCACCGCCGATGAATGAAGCATTCCAATTTTTATAGCATCAGGTTTTATATCTCTGCAGGTAAATAAAATTTGTTTTTCTACTTCATTTGGATTTATAGAAACCACAGATTTTACTCCAGTAGTGTTCTGTGTTGTAACAGCTGTAATAGCCGTCATAGCATAACTGCCAAGCGCAGTTACTGTTTTAATATCAGCTTGAATACCAGCCCCACCTGAAGAATCAGATCCAGCTATTATTAAAATTTTTGATTTGGGTATCAATTTAGTATTCTATTTTATAGATCTTTTAATTATTTTTATACACTTTAAAATTAATTTTTTATTATGAGACTCTCCCATAATTCTAATTTTAGGTTCGGTGCCAGATTTTCTTATTAACAATCTTCCATTTCTACGCATTAATTTATTTGCCTTTTTAATTGCTTTTTTACATTTTAAACTTTTTATTACATTTTTATCTTTTACCATCATATTTTCTAATATTTGTGGCAAAGGATTAAAAACATTAAGAAGCTGACTGGCCTTTTTACCTTTTCTTAATGAAAAAAGAACTTCTAGCGCTACCATCAAACCATCACCTGTTGTTGCAAATTTTCCCAGAATAATATGACCTGATTGTTCACCGCCCAAGTTAAAATTAAACTTTTTCATTTTTTCTTTTACATATCTATCCCCTACTTTTGATCTATAAAATCTAATTTTTTCTTTTTTGAGGAAGCTTTCTAAGCCATAATTAGACATTAAGGTTCCTATTACTCCTCCCTTTAATATTTTTTTATTTTTCCATCTGTTTGCAAGCATTGCAATAATTTGGTCTCCATCGATTATTTTACTTTTTTCATCACACATTATTATTCTGTCGGCATCACCATCGAACGAAATGCCTACATGAGCTTTATGTTTCTTTACTGCTTGTTGAATTTTTAATGGATATGTAGATCCACATTTATGGTTAATATTAAATCCATTTGGTTTAACACCAATTGATATAACTTTTGCCCCAAGTTCTTTAAGTAACTGAGGTGCTGATTTATAGCTAGCTCCATTAGCGCAGTCCAAAACTATTTTAGTTCCTCTTAAATGAAAATTATTAGGAAAATTTTTTTTCAAAATTTGAATATACTTATCGTTACCATCTTCAAGTCGTTTAACTCTTCCTAATAGCTTAGGGTTAGTAAGCTGCTTTGTGCTTTTTGCGTCTATTAGTTTTTCGATTTTTTTTTCTATTTTGTCTGAGAGTTTTAAACCATCTGGTCCAAACAATTTTAAACCATTATCATAATATGGATTGTGTGAGGCCGTAATCATTATGCCCATATTTGCTTTCATAGTTTTTGTTAACATTGCAAGGCCATTGGTAGGAATTGGACCTAATGTAAACACGTGAAGTCCTCCTGATGTTAAACCAGATACTAATGCTGGCTCTAAAGTGTATCCAGACAGTCTTGTATCTTTGGCTATCACGGCTATTTGTTTGGTTTTTTTTTGATTTTTAAAATAAGTAGCAGCGGCTAAACCAAATCTAAAAAACTTTTCGCCAGTAATATTTCCTTGGTTGACAGTACCTCTAATACCATCAGTTCCAAAATACTTGTTATTCATTAATTAACTTTTGCTTAAAATTTTATTAAATACCAATATCCCTTGATTAATTTCTTTAACATCATGAACTCTGAATAACTGAACTCCTTGTAAAAGTCCATATAACACTGAGGCTAGAGTGCCACCAGTGCGATCTGATGTATCAAATTTTGTTACTATATGTTCTATAAATCTTTTTCTAGAGGTTCCAATAAGTATAGGGCATCCTAAACTATGAAATAATGAAATTTTTGACATAATTCTTAAGTTGTGATCCAAATTTTTTCCAAATCCAATTCCTGGATCTACTATTATTAATTCTTTTTTATATTTTTTTTTTAAACAAAAGTTAATTTTCTTCTCAAAAAAATCATATATATCTAGAATGGCGTCGGAATATTTGGGATTTTTTTGCATAGTTGATGGCGTTCCCTGCATATGGTGTAAAATAAAAGGAATTTTTTTTCTATTAATAATTTGAAAAGATTTTTTATCAAAATTTAAACCAGAAACATCATTAATAATATTTACACCATTTTCTATACCCTTTTTCATTACATAAGACTTTCTAGTATCCAAAGATAATTTAATCCTTGGGAAATTTTTTTTTTAATTTTAATATAGTATTTTTAACTCTTTCCCACTCATCTTCTTTGACAACTGTTTTTGACCCTGGTCTAGTAGACTCGCCACCGATATCAACTATTGCTGCTCCATTTTTTGCCATTGAAACTGCTTGTTCGTAAGCATCATCTGAATTAAGAAATAATCCTCCGTCTGAAAAACTATCGGGTGTAATATTAAGAACACCCATTAAGTTAAAATTCTCAAATTTTAAGCCTGATATGCTTTTTCTTTTATTAACAATTTTTTTTAAATCTAATTTTACTATAGATCTAACTGTTTCTTTTAATGAGCCTATTTTTTTTATTGAAATAAATTGACTGATTGATTTTCCTCTTTTCCTTTGAATTATTTCTATTTGATCAAAGGCTATGTTAAAATTTCCAGCAACAGCATACGCTTTTTTATTTTTAATAAGCTTTTTTGCGTAATTTCCATAGTAGAAATTACACGGTCTTGTGTAATATTTTCGCATTTAAATTTAATGAGCTGGTTTTGGCTTTAGACCTAAAGACCCTAGAGCAGACTCTTCCTCGGCATCTTTATTTACATCTTCTTTGGATCTTTGCGGTTGAATATTTTTTAAAATCAAATCCTTTATCTCTTCTCCTGATAAGGTTTCGTAAACTAATAAAGCCTTAGCTAATTTATGTAAATCATCTAATTTATCTGTTAAAATTTTTCTAGCTCTTTGATATCCCGCATCAACTATTTTTTTAACTTCTGCATCTACTTTTTTTGAAGTTTCTTCTGACATATGTTCCTGTCTGGCTATTTGTCTACCTAAGAAAACTTCATCTTCATTTGCTCCATAGCTTAATGGTCCAAGATCTTTGCTCATTCCAAATTTTGTAACCATATCTTTTGCTAATTTAGTTGCCATTTGAATATCTGATGAGGCTCCCGAAGTAACTTTAGCATGTCCAAAAATCATTTCTTCAGCAACTCTTCCTCCCATTGCTTTTGATATGTTGGCTTCCATATATTCTCTTGTATGAGAATATTTGTCTCTTTCGGGCAATGTCCATACTACACCAAGAGCTCTTCCTCTAGGTATTATTGTAGCTTTATGTATTGGATCTGATGCTTCCTCATTTAGTGCAACAATAGCATGTCCACCTTCATGATAGGCAGTTAATTTTTTATCGTCCTCTGTCATAACCATAGATCTTCTTTCTGATCCCATCATAACTTTATCTTTGGCCTCTTCAAAATCAGACATAGTTACAATTCTTTTATTTTTTCTTGCGGCCAATAAGGCAGATTCGTTTGCTAAGTTTGCTAAATCGGCTCCTGAAAAACCTGGTGTACCTCTAGCAATCGTTCTTAGTTTTACATCTGGTCCAACTGTAATTTTTTTAACATGTACTTTTAAAATTGCTTCTCTACCAATGATATCAGGATTTGGAACAACAACTTGTCTATCAAACCTACCTGGTCTTAGTAATGCTGGATCTAAAACATCAGGTCTGTTAGTTGCTGCTATAATTATTACTCCTTCATTTGTATCAAACCCGTCCATCTCGACAAGTAGCTGATTTAATGTTTGTTCTCTCTCGTCATTGCCGCCGCCAAGTCCCGCGCCTCTACTTCTTCCAACTGCATCAATTTCGTCTATAAAAATAATACATGGTGCATTTTTTTTTCCTTGCTCCATCATGTCTCTTACTCTGGAAGCTCCAACACCTACAAACATTTCTACAAAGTCAGAACCTGAAATTGTAAAAAATGGAACGTTTGCTTCACCGGCTATAGCTCTTGCTAGTAAAGTTTTTCCTGTTCCTGGTGGCCCGATAAGAAGTGCTCCCTTAGGAATTTTCCCTCCTAATCTTCTGAATTTTCTTGGATCTTTTAAAAATTCTACAATTTCCTCTACTTCTTCTTTTGCTTCATCAATTCCAGCTACATCATTAAAAGTTACCTTTCCTCTCGCCTCAGAAAGAAGTTTTGCTTTTGATCTACCAAAACCCATAGCTCCACCGCGACCTCCTTGCATTTGGCGCATAAAAAATATCCATACACCAATAAGTAACAGCATAGGAAACCAAGATAATAAAATTCCTAAAATTGATGGCATCTTATCTTCTTGCGGAGAAGCAGAAATATTTACTCCTTTTTCGGTTAATCTCTCAACGAGATTTGGATCATTTGGAGCATACGTAGTAAATACTGATCCATCAGATAATATGCCTTTGATATCATTTCCTTGAATTTCGACTTGAACAACTCTTCCATCCTCAACATTTTTTAAAAAACTTGAAAAAGGTATTTCATTTGAGGCGGTTGTTTTTTGTGGATTTTGAAATAGGTTGAATAGTCCTACAACTAATAGCACTATTAAGCCCCACATCATTAAATTTTTTAAATTCATACAGTATTAAAGATAAGCATTATTTTTCAGTAAACAAGTAGCATTTTGACATAGTATCTTAGCAAAAAATGTTATTTTTCAAGTTGGTGAGCTATTTTCCTAACTTTTGACTCTTTTGAAAATGAGATAAAACTTTGTTTTTTTTCAATTATACAGCCTCCTAAAGTAGACTTTTTAAAAGTACTTTTTTTCATTTCTGATATTAGCCTTAAGATTTTTTTAGATCTGGGTGGATAATATGAGCGAGATATTAATGATAAAATGTCCGAGAATGATTTAAAAATAATTTCATTTGCTTCCTCAGAAAATATTTTTTTATTAACAATACATCTGTTCTTCGATAAAAATGATGTATATTTAAACAACGCTTTATTTTTATAAAAATTTAAAGCTTTATTGGCAGAATAAAGATTATTGATGGTCTTTATAATTTTTCTACTATCAAGACCTTCTTCTTTCATAATATTTCTATATTTTCTGATTCTAACACGTAAAAATTTTTCATTTTTATTAGATGGGTCACTAATATAGGTACCAAAATGTTTTAAAGTTATTTGCCGTAAATCTTCTTTTTTACAGTTTAAAAGTGGCCTTAAGATTTTTAAGTTTTCATCATATTTAGTATTTTCTGTCATTGAAGAAAGTCCTGTAAGGCCGCTGCCTCTAAATAGTCTAATGAAAAAATTTTCTATTTGATCATCAATATGATGAGCTGTAATTAAGTATTTAATATTATTTTTTGAACAGTAATTAGACATTAGTGAGTAACGTATATTTCTTGCTTTTAATTGAATGTTGCTTGAGGGAATCTCTTTTTTCCAACTCAAAATCTTACCTGATATACCTTTTTTTTCCAAAATTCTTTTGACTTTTAGAGCCTCCTTAGAAGATTCTTTTCTTATATTATGATTAACAATCAATATAACTATCTTATTTTTGAATTCTGAAGAGTACATCTTACTAAAATAGGCTAAGCACAAACTATCAGCTCCGCCAGAAACAGCTACGGCAAAACTTTTTTTATTTAAATTTTTAAAAAGTATTTTCTTAAATGTTTGGAAATTATTTTTTATTAAACTGCTATCAACTTTTCTTTTCGCAATTAAATTTTTTCTTTTCATATTCTGCTTTTTGAATGATAGATTGATTGGCTTTCGGATATTCATTTTTAACTCCTAAAATCATAGAACAGCCCTGCTCCTTTTCTCCAATCTTAACAAGCATAACACCTAATTTTAGTAAATTCACAGGAGCCTTCTTGCTTTTTGGATATTTTTGATATCCATCAAGATAAGCTGTTGCAGCATCCTGATATAGCTGTCTTACTCTAAAAGTTTCTCCGTACCAGTACTGGGCATTACCTGCAAGCTCATGTTTAGAATTACTATCCACAAATTGTCTAAGAGCAAACTCTGCAGTTTCATAATCACCAACTTTTAAAAAACTCACAGCAAATTCATACTGTTCTTCTGGAGAACCATCTGGTAAAATTTTTTCAGCTCTCTCAGCCTCTTCTGTTATTACTGTGCCGACAGACTCCACAGATTGTGTTTTCTGAACCTGCTCTAATGATGCAACATCTGATTCTGAAATTCCCCCTAAGTCTTTAGGCTCATCACTGCCCGGTAATTTTTTTTCTTTTTTGCTTATTTTTGATGTTGAACTGTCTTGAATTATAGAGCTTGATTCTAAATCTTGAAAGCGCATTTGATTATCTGTTTGAATTTTTGTTATTCTATTTGATAGTTTGTCTAATTTAAAATTAATTTCTTCAAAATTATTTGTTAAGGTTTTAAATTGTTCTTCTAATTCGGAAAGTTTTAACAAATGCTTTGTTAAAATATCACCTTCATTTTCAGAAAGGACTGTACTTGAGGCAGCAGTATCTTGGCTGTAAACAGCTTTTTCTAAAGTTTTGATATCTTGTTTTAAAAGTTCCATTTGTTTAAGCATTGAAATTTCCTCTTCCTCTGCATAAGCAAAATTAAAACTAAAAAATATAATCGAAACTACGAATAATGTTTTAATAGGAAAAATAAAATAATTTTTCATGTTATAAAAATCATATTTAAGGAAAAAAATGGCAAAAAAAAGACCCCTAAATTGTTATTATAGGGGTCTTTTTTAATTTTAAAATAATTATTGAGCTTTAACGGTAACTGATCTTCTATTTTGTGACCATGCCAAAGGACTTGATCCTGAGTTTACTGGTCTTTCTTTTCCGTAACTTATTACGTTTAATCTACTTCCTGATATACCGTAGGTCATTAAATAGTCTTTTACTGCATTAGCTCTTCTTTCGCCTAGCGCCAAGTTATATTCTCTTGTTCCTCTTTCGTCAGCATGACCTTCAATTGTAAATTTTAATTTCTTTTGTTTTCTCATGTAAGCTGCTTGTTTACGAAGTGTGTCTCTCGATGCAGTTGTTAGTGTTGATTTGTTAGTTGCAAAGAAAACTCTATCTTTTACTCCTGTTGCTAAAAACTCAACTGTATCACTTCCAGTGTATACATCACCTTGCATTTTGCCTGTGCTTCTCTTTTGTGTAGCACATGCTGTTAAAAATAAACAAGCTGAAGCCACTATTAAAAACTTTCTTAAACTCAATGTTGCCATTTGGATCTCCTAATTTTTATTAATTCTTTCAAATTTTACAATTAATCTCAACACAATATTTCAAAATAACGTCTAAGTTGCAAGCAAAATTTACCTTTAAATTTAGCTACTTTGATAGCAAAGATGACCAGGAAGGGTCTGATCCATCTGTTTCGGTCTCAATTAATCTCTCATTATAACCTGTTAAATCTATAGACCACAACTTAGCAGAAAAGCCCTCTCCTTTTGAATCTGTTTTAGTTTCTCTATAAAAAATTAATACTCTACCATTAGGGGACCATGAGGGTGCTTCTTGATAATAATTTTCTGTTAGTAATCTTTCACCGCTTCCATCTGGTCTCATTACTCCTATATAAAATCTTCCTTTGTGAACTTTTGTAAAAGCTATCAAATCTCCCCTCGGTGACCAAACTGGAGTACCATAAAGACCTTTCCCAAAAGTAATTCTTTTTACATTCGAACCATCGTTTCTCATAACGTAAATTTGCTGCAATCCACTTCTGTCAGAATTAAAACATATAAATTTTCCATCTGGTGAATAAGATGGTGAAGTGTCAATTGAAGTATGGTCAGTAATACGTTCAACTACTCTTGTTTCCATATTCATAGTATAAATATCTGAATTACCATCTTTTGCAAAACTCATTATGATTTTTTTTCCATCAGGTGAAAATCTGGGTGCAAAAGTCATTCCTGGAAAATCTCCAACTACTTCTTGAACTCCGGTTTCAATATCAAGCAAATATACTCTGGGTAAGTTTCTGAAGTATGATAGATAAGTTACTAATTGATTTTTTGGACTAAATCTTGGAGTTAATACTAATTCATTTCCTAAAGTTAAATATTTTACGTTAGCTCCATCTTGATCCATTATTGCAAGCTTTTTATATCTTTGTGTTTTTGGTCCTGTTTCTGAAACATAAATAATACGAGTATCAAAATATCCATCTTCCCCAGTTAGTCTTTTATAAATTTTATCTGAAATTATGTGCGCTACTCTTCTCCAATTTTCTGGTGTTGTTGAGAATGCTAAAGCTATCATTTCCTTTGCTGCTACAACATCCCAGAGTCTAAATTCTGCTCTTAATTTGTCATCAGTAACAGTTACTTTTCCGGTTACTAAAGCTTGAGCCTTTATTAATTTCCAATCTTCAAATCTGGGTTTAATATGTGCAATATCTGGTTTCTGAACAAAAGATTCCTTTGATAGTGGATTAAATAAACCAGATCTTTTAAAGTTTACTTCAATAACTTTGGAAATCTCTTCCCCAATATTTTCTATAATTTCTTCATTTTGCTTTATCGCTACAGAGCCAGGATCAACATAAAGTGGTGATACTGCGATTGGTAATGGATCAAGATTACCTCTTGTTATATCAACTTCAACTAAAGCTATGGATGGTTTGTTTAATATAAAAAAACAAAAAATTGCTAATAAAATTTTTTTCATTATTAACCTTTTAACATCTCATTGGCATCAAAGTTTAACTGTAAATCTTTCCATTTTTCATACCCGGTAGGAGGAACTCTAAGAGGCTGGCAAATTCTAATAGCTCTTAAGGCACTCTCAGCTAAAACTTTATAAAATCCTTGTCCTGGCATATTCATACGCGCATGGTCTAATATTTCTGATCTTAACACAGTTCCATCAGGTCTTAACCTAAGTTTAATTCTAACTAACAAGTTTTCTTGATAGGGCAATCCCAGAGGTAAACTCCAACAGCCAAAAATTTGTGCTTTTAAAGCATCCTCCTGGCTTAAAGTTAATGAGTTTGTAAATGAGTTTTTAACATTACTTTGTGTAAGTTTTCCACTTTTTTTAAGTGTTTCCGCTGTTTCTTCTTTCGATTTATCTATTAGTGCAGCAATTTGATTAGGATCAAAAAGCTCTTTTTTTTCAAATTCAGAAGTTTGTCTAATTTCATCTTTTATTTCTTCAGGATTTTGTTTTTTTTTTACTATTTGTTTTTTTTCTTTGTTTAAATCATCAGGCAGTGGAATCCTGTCCGGCTTCTCTTTCTTTTTTTCTGCGGGTGGTGCCTGCTCAGAAACAACTCTTTCTTCCTCTTTTTTTATCTTTTCAAGTGTTTTTGCAGCCTTTGCTGCGTAAGGCAGACTTGTTTTGTCAGTAATTTGAATAAGATCCACAGAAAGTATCGGTGGCAAATCAATTGGAGCTCTTGTCATAAAAGGTAGTGTTAAGGCAGTTAAAATAATCATTAGAGTATGAAATAATAAAGATAAAAAAATACTTTTTGTCATGTCAATTTTTATATGGTTCTGAAATTAAAGCAACCTTTGAAAATCCAGCTCCTGATAACATTCCCATAACTTCTAGTACTCTCCCATAATTAATAGTTTTATCTCCTCTTACGTAAATTCTAGTATCAGTCCTGTTGTTTGAAATAGCCAAAATTTTTGGTATTATTTTTTCAAATACCACTTGGTGTTCTTGAATAAAAACTTCACCTTTTGAATTAATTGACAAAGTTAACGGTTCTTGGTCATCAGGTAAAGAATCTGCTGCTGACTCAGGTAAATCAACTTGAACTCCAACTGTTAAAAGTGGGGCTGTAACCATAAAAATTATTAATAAAACTAACATTACATCTACAAATGGCGTAACATTTATTTCGCTCATTGGCTCTTTGGATGAACGATTTAATTTGAAACTCATGAATTTATTTTAAATAATTGATATAAATCTTTTAGAAAAATTTTCTATTCTTGCGCTATATTTTTTTGAATCACTATTAAACTTGTTATAAGCAACAACAGCAGGAATAGCTGCAAGCAAACCTAAAGCTGTTGCAAAAAGTGCCTCCGCTATTCCAGGCGCAACAATTGCTAAACTCGTATTCCTTGATATGGCTATAGATTGGAATGAATTCATAATCCCCCAAACTGTTCCGAATAAACCTATAAATGGAGCTGTAGATCCAACTGTTGCCAAAAATGTAAAATGCTTTTCTATTAATTTGATTTCTCTATCTGCTGAAATTTCTAGAACTCTACTAACCCTCATGCTTTGTACTGAAGAAGATTTTGATTTAGTTTTAATTAATTCTGCCATTGCAGATTGAAATATATTTGCCATAGGGTCTTTATCTTTATTGGTCAAACTATTATAAAAACTTTCAGCAGATCTAGATTTCCAAAATTTATCTTCAAAAATATTTGTACTTTTATCTATTTTCTGAAAAAGACGATATTTTTCAAAAATTAATGCCCAAGAATAAACTGATGCGGCTATTAGAATAATAATAACACTTTTGACAACAAAATCTGCTCTTAAAAAAAGTTGGATCAAAGAAAAATCTGTTGACCCTCCTAAAGCGACTACCTGTGCGGTTACTTCTTGTTCCATTAGAGCTTAATGTGCATCTAAATGTGTCATATGTTTGGCACGAGAAACAAACTTTATTGATTATTAAAGTTGAGTATCGTTGAAATATCTAGCAATTAAAATGGCGTCAGCTTTATTCGAGTCCTTTTTTCTTGAGAGTTTGCTCGATATTTTCGGATAGACTTCAATTACTTTGGTTCTACTTGCATCTTTATTAGTATTGATCAAATTAAAGTGCTTTTTCCATTTAGTTGGTCTAACGAAATGAATAGGTAATCTTAGCGCAGCACAAACACCTTTTATAACTCCGAATGACTGTCCAAAATTAAACATGCTGGTAACACCCTGTCCTGGCATAGCATTAACATGTTCTACAACAATAACTACTTCTTCTTTTTTAAAATCTATATTGTTCACAATTATACTGGTTAATTCAGAGCCATTAACTTGTTTTTTATTTTTTTTTTCCATCAATCATAGTGGGCATTTCAAAAACATCTATAACTTCTTTATTTTTCAATATACTTATGGCTCCACTTACTCCAGGATCTATTCCAAAGATTATCATTTCTAAATTTTTTCCATTAAGTTTTCTAAAACATCTACATTCGCATAAACATGTTGTACGTCTTCATCATTTTCTAAAACTTCTAGAAAATCTAATATAGATTTAGTTTTTTCCTTATCTAATAAAACTTTATTCAACGGAATCCATTCAATTCCACTTGAAATAAAATCTTGTATTTTTTTTTCTATTTCAATCTTAACTTTATAAAAGTCTTCTTTTTTTATAATAATTTCATGATAATTACTATTAGATATGCAATCTTCAGCTCCAGCGTTAATTGCTAATTCTAAAATATCATCCTCCGATATTTTTTTTTTATCTATCCTAATAATTCCAACATGTTTAAACTGATGCGAAGCCACACCAGATTCGCCTAGATTGCCTCCAAATTTCTGAAATATTGTTCTAATATTTGACGCTGTTCTGTTTTTATTGTCAGTTAAAGCTTCCACGATAACAGCTACTTTTTCTGGACCAAAACCTTCATATAAAAGATTTGTATAATTTAAATCTTTATTAGCTTCTGATTTACTTATTGCTCTCTCAATGTTTTCCTTAGGCATATTGGCTGATCTAGCAGATTGTATTGCAGATCTTAGTCTCGGATTCATGCTTGGATCTTTTGAACCTAATTTAGCTGCTACCGTAATTTCTTTGGAAAGTTTAGAAAAAATTTTTGAACGTTGCTTGTCAGCTCTGCCTTTCCTGTGTTTAATCCCAGCCCAGTGTGAATGACCTGCCATAAATTAAATTCTATTTTCTAAATAACCACCCAAAATAATAGGTTCAATTTTTTTTGCTAAACCATTAGTTTCGTCTGCATTGACCATCAATCCTGAAATTGTACCCTCGCCCAATGCGGGATAGTGTTTGATAGCTGTAGGATCTTTTAAAAATTTTTTTAAAGAATTTTCTTTGTTCATTCCAATCACAGAATTATAATCGCCGCACATACCAATATCGGTTTGATACGCTGTTCCTTTTTCCATAATTCTATAATCTAAAGTAGGTACATGTGTATGAGTTCCAACAACCATTGTAGCTTTACCATCAAATAAATGTCCCATTGCCATTTTTTCGCTTGTAATTTCTCCATGCATATCAACTACTATAAAATCCGCATCTTTTTTAAGTTTAACATTTTGAATAAATTTTTTTGCTTCTTCAAAAACATTTTCACATTTTTTCATATAAATGTTTCCCATTAAATTTATTACTGCAACTTTTTTATTATTTTTAGAATCATAAATATTATACCCACTACCAGGCGATCCTTTGATTAAATTTTGTGGTCTAAGCAATCTTTTTTCTGATGTTATAAATTCCATTGTCTCTTTTTGATCCCAAATATGATTACCAGTTGTTATTACATCTGCACCTGCGTTAAAAAATTCCTCTGTATTTTTTTTTGTTATACCAACACCTGGGTCAGCTGCATTTTCCCCATTAACAATTACAAAGTCTATTTTTTTTTGTTTGATTAAATTTGGTAGTCTTTTAGTTACAGCTTCTCTACCTGATGGTCCCATTATATCGCCAAGTATTAAAATATTCATAATTAATTATTTTGAGCTTATAATACCTTGTTCAGTAAAAATATAGTCCAATTTAATGTCATGCTTCTCTGCTGGAACGAAAGAGATTTTTTGAAATGAAAAGGCAATACCTAAAAAAATTGTTTTTTTTTTATTTTTACTAATCTTTTTGAGACTTTTGTCATAAAACCCTTTTCCATATCCAATGCGATTTAATTTTTTATCAAATGCTACTAATGGAACCATAACAAGATCTGGTATAATATTTTTATTTGAGTTATTTGGTTCTAATATTCCAAATTTGTTAACATGCAAAGGATCTCTAAAACCCCATAACTTAAAAAACATTTTTCCAGACGATTTAATAGCAGGTAAAGCAATTTTAAATTTTTTTTTATCTGCGTCTTCAAGAAATTGAAGAATATTAGCTTCGTAATAAGACGGATAATAGCCAGCTATTATAATTTTTTTATTATTAAATTTTTTTTTAATTAAATTAAATATTAAATTAAAGTTAAATTTTTTAACTGATAAATATTTTTTCTTTCTTAGGTTAAGAATTTTATTTCTTAAAAAAGATTTGTCATACTTCATTTATTGTACATTTTTATCTTTGTTAGCGTTTGCGCTTTCAATAAATTCTTCAATTGATTTTGTAGTTTTATCTAAAATTTGTTCATATGAATTTTTACTCTCTTCTATCATTACCTTTAAATTGTTTAATTCATCCCTTAACTTTTCCACTTCTTGTTCTTTTGAATCTTTATAATTAATAGCTAATGATCTTAGCTCTTTAAATTTTTCGGATAACTTTTCAAAGTCATTTTTTGTATTTTTTACCTTTTTTGATAAATCAAAATATTCATCAACCATTTTTATTGAAGTGATCAAAAGAAGTTTGCTTTCTCCAATATTTCCTAAATTTTTTTTTAAGTCTGCATATTTTTTATCAAGATGTTCAGCCAATTCTTTTAAATTTTCCTCTTGGCCTTCGTCACAAGATAGCAAGTAGTCTTTATTATTAAATTTAATATTTACGTTTGCCATTTTTCAATTTCATCAATTAAAATTTCAGTTTCTTGATTAAGCTCATCAATTTTTTTGTTAAAGTTATTTTTTTTTCCAAATTTATTGCCTACATCTGTATTGATCCTTTCTAATTCAAATTTAAGCTCCTCATGCTGTTTTGAAAGTTCTTCAAAATTTTTTTCAGATTCTACCTTTTCCCTTAATAATTGATTTTTTTCCACAGTTAATGAATTGATGTCATTATTCATTTCTTCAACTTTATTGGACATTGAATTTAATTTCCTAAGAACATTATCTAATTTTTGTTCCTTATTTTCGTAATTTTTCATTTGATTTATTTTAAAATCATATTATTGATTTGATAGGTTCAAGTCTATATAGGTTTTAAAGTGAGTCCAATCTTCAAAGATTTAACAAATGCGATAAGGTTTCTTTCTATCGATGCTGTTCAGAAAGCTAACTCCGGACATCCTGGTATGCCGATGGGAATGGCTGATGTAGCAACTGTGTTATTTAAATACTACCTTAGGTTTAATCCTAAAAATCCTGAATGGATCAACCGTGACAGATTTATTTTGTCTGCTGGTCACGGTTCAATGCTTTTATACTCATTATTATATTTAACCGGATATAAAAGTATATCAATCGAAGATTTAAAAAATTTTAGAAAACTTAATTCTATTTGTGCTGGCCACCCTGAATATAAAAAAAATTCTGGAATAGAAACAACAACTGGGCCCCTTGGTCAAGGTTTATCGAATGCTGTTGGTATGGCTATAGCAGAAGAAATTTTAAAAAAAAAATATGGTCCAAAAATAATTAATCATAAGACTTATGTTATTGCTAGCGATGGAGATTTAATGGAGGGAATAAGTCATGAGGCAATGAGTTTAGCTGGTCATTTAAAACTTAAAAATCTTGTTGTTTTTTTTGATAATAATCAAATATCTATTGATGGCTCTACAAACTTATCAGTATCAGATAATTATAAAAAAAGGTTTGAAAGTTATGGCTGGTCATTCCAAGAAATAAATGGTCATAACGAAAAACAAATATCAAAAGCAATTAAAAAAAGTCTTAAATCAAATAAACCTAATTTAATTTCGTGTAAAACTATTATTGGTTATGGCTCACCTAATAAAGCTGGTAAGGCTTCTTCTCACGGAGCCGCCCTTGGAGAAGAAGAAGTAGAATTGGTTAGAAAAAAATTAAAGTGGAAACATAAACCTTTTGAAATACCAAAAGAAATTATAAATGAATGGAGAAAAATTGGAGAAAAAGGAATCCTCGAAGAAAAAAAATGGAACTCAATTTATATTAAAAAAAATAGTAAAGTTAGAAATGAAATTGATAGAATAAAAAATGGTAAATTGCCCGAAGATTTTGATAAGCACATTATATCTTTGAGGAAAAAGATTTTTGATTTAAAATCTTCAGAAGCCACAAGAAAATCTTCTGCTTTTATTTTAGAAAATATAACTGAGAATTTACCTGAGTTAATTGGTGGATCGGCAGATTTAAGTGGTTCTAATAATACAATAACTAAACATTCTAAAGTGATTAAATCTTCAAATTTTAAAGGTAATTATATCCATTATGGAGTAAGAGAACATGGTATGGCTGGAATTATGAATGGTATGGCTCTTCACAGTGGAATAATTCCTTATGGAGGAACTTTTTTAATATTTTCAGATTATTGTAAACCTTCAATAAGATTATCTGCTCTCATGGGTCTAAAAGTTATTTATATTTTTTCTCATGACTCTATCGGTCTAGGAGAAGATGGACCAACTCATCAACCAGTAGAACATTTAGCTCACTTGAGAGCAATACCAAATTTAAATGTTTTTAGACCAGCTGACACAATTGAGACACTTGAATGTTGGGAAATGGCCTTAAAAAGCAGTACTACTCCCAGCGTGATAGCCTTATCAAGACAAAAAATTAAATTTGTCACTGAAACGCTCACAAATAAAAATATGAGCGCACTTGGAGGTTACGAACTCAAAAAAACTAATTCTAATCCTGAAATTACTTTAATTGCTTCTGGTTCTGAAGTTGAAATTGCTATTGAAGCGTCAAATAAGTTAAAAGAAGCAAGCATAAATTCTAAAGTAGTTTCAATGCCCTGCCAAGAATTGTTTGACAAACAACCAAAGGAGTACCGGGAAAAAGTTATTGAAAAAAATTCTAAAAAAATATCTATAGAGGCAAGTAGTATATTTGGATGGGAAAAATATGTTGGTCCCGATGGAGCTTCTTTAGGATTAAAATCTTTTGGAAAAAGTGCACCTTATAAATCAATTTATGAAGATTTTAATTTAACTAGTGATAGTGTTGTTATG
>MDSW01068802.1_pt1 | contig 30670 bp, 31 predicted proteins | sample 811171 | NCBI WGS metagenome assembly MDSW01 (sample SAMN05326641, study PRJNA326480) | marine metagenome | isolation source: seawater | place: Atlantic Ocean: North West | collected 2012 | reverse complement strand
GCGGTGGATTCGGTGTTATTGGTTGAAGGGTCGCATCTCCAACCTTAACTCAATTCACCGCTTTTCTATTTCTGGCTCCCCGCTAATGTGCGAAGAACCTTTTTTTTAAGTGCGGCACCACCCGCCACCCCTTGCCGACACGCCATTGTCGGCTAGACTCTTTTTCTACACTCACCCCCAAGGGAATCGCCATGCCGTCTCGCCTCCACCTGCGCAACACTGTGAAACTCGCCGCACTGGCCCTGCTACTGCTCAACACGCAGGCCTGGGCCGAAGCCAGGGAGCAGAAGGTGCGCCTGGACGTAAAAAACAAGGACGGCCAGTGCCAGGTGGTGGCGAAGTTCAAGGGCGACCACGACAACTGCGATAACGACAAGGCCGAGGGCCGCAAGGACTGCAAGAAAGACAAGGGCTGCGTGTGCACCCGCCGCGAGAAACGCATCAGCTGGCAGATGAAGGACAAAAAAAAATATCCCTTCGAAATCAGGTTCAACCAGGGCAGCGCGGACCCCTTCGTCAAGAGCGGCGAGAACAAGTGCGACCTGGCGGGCAACAAGCAGGGCAAGCTGCGCTGCCGGGTCAAGGGCAAGGGCGTACCCGAGGGCATCTACCGCTACTCGATTCACGTCCCCGGCTGCGACCCGACCCACGCGCAGTTCAAGGTGTACTGAAGCACAGCCACAGCGGGTTTACCCGCGCCGCCGCGAACTGTATAAGAACAGTTTGATCCCGTTTAGCTGAAAGGCCTGGCGCATGAACGAGCCAAAGCGATTCCTGCCCATGGACTGGCGTGTCCTCCTGGGGCTGGTGGTCACCGTGGTGTGGATCGTCACGGGGCTTATCTACCTGTTGAGCGTGGTCGGCTGGGGCAATTTCGTGCACCTGCCCACCGCCGATATCGGCAGCTTCCTCGAAGGCGCTTTCGCGCCCCTGGCGTTCCTGTGGCTGGTGATCGGCCATTTCATGCAGCAGACGGAGATCTCGGCCAATACCCGCGCCATCAAGCTGCAGGAAAAGAGCGCGCAGCGCCTGGAACTGCATTCGCGCCAGGACAGCTATTTCAAGCTGCTCAACCTGGTGCAGGAGCAACTGGGCGGCATCGCGGGGTTTCATTACATGTCCGTCGCGGGCCCCACCGGCACCGGGGAAATCACGGGAGAAGAGTTCACAGAGCAGCGCGCCATCGCCAGCACCGGGGACCACGCCTGGTTCGTGCGCAAGATGATCTCATTGATCATCACCCACCGGGAAGACCCCGACAGGGTGCAGGAGATTCTCTTCGGCACCGATATCCGCCGGCGCCATACGGACAACTACACGCGCACCTTCGCCAAACTGCTGGAACAGGCGCGCGCCGTGGATACCGAATCGATGCTCGAGGACGCCCTGCTCAACGGCTCCGCCCAGGGCCTGTACTACCGCATGATCACCTACGCGCGCGGTGACGAGGGCGTCGAGCCGTTCCTCGGGGCGATCTCCATTTCACGACCGCAGGCGCAGGGCGACACCGCCTAGGCGAGGCGCCCGCGCGGCGCTCAGCCGTGCAGGTTTTCGAACAATTCCAGCAACAGCGCATCTCCCGCGCGCTCCAGGTAGGACACGGCCAGGCCCTCGCCGTAGCGCTTGCTCCAGATACGGCGCCAGCCGACTGTTTCCGCCGCGGCCACGCTGGCCTCGAGGTCGTCGATGCGGAAGCGCAGGTGGTGCATACCCTCGCGACCGGCATCGATAAACTCCTTGTGCGGACAGTCGCCGCGCAGCCACTGGATGAGCTCGATCTCCACATCGCCGCTGCGGCCGAAGGCGAGTTTCATCTCGCACTCGGCCTGTGCGCCGCGGTAGTCATAGCTCATCGGCCCGGGCTCCATGGTGGAGAACGGGCCGAACATGGGTTCGTACAGGGCCAGGGCGGCGTCCAGGTCGCGCACCACGAAGCCCACCTGGTCGAGTGGGGGAAGGTCCAGTTGCTGGCGAATCACATCCGACATCGGCGGCACCGTCGCGTCGTTCACGGAGTGCTCAGGATACGCTGTCCGACCGGCCCCGGGCCACTGCCGGGCGCCGTAGTCGGCAAAAGTCCGGCGCCGGTTCAATTGGCTGGCGGGCCGCCTCGTCCGCGCGGCGCCCTACACCGCCTCCAGAGCGTACAGCGCCAGCGCGTTGTCGTGCAGCATCGCGTCCTGCTGCGCCTGGGAGTAGCGCGCGGCGATACGCTTGAACGCGTTCCACAGCACCGGGTAGGCGCAGGACGCGCGATCCACCGGGAAGTTGCTCTCGAACACGCAGCGCTCGGGGCCGAACTGCTCGATACAGAAATGAAAGTAGGGCGCGAAGGCCGTCTGCAGTTGTGCCGAGTCCGGCGGGGCCGCCTGCCGGTGCCAGCCGAAACCGTTCACGGGCATGGCCAGTCCGCCGAGCTTGACCACCACGTTGGCGCAGGCGGCGACGGCCCGGATCCCCGCCTGCCAGTGTTCGAATACCTGCGCGCGTCGCCCCGCGTAGGGACCGATGCCCAGGGGACCGCCGACATGGTCCAGTACGATGGTCGTGCGCGGGAAGGCCCGCGCCAGGCTGGCCAGTTCCCACAACTGGTTGTGATAGCCCCAGGATTCAAACAACAGGCCCGCGGCCTCCAGTGCGGCGAAACCGGCGCGGAAATCGTCGCGCAGGTACAGGTGCGGGTGCGGTTTGCTGTGGCCCTGGCGGATGGACGCGCTGGGGTGCCAGCTGCAGGCGTGACGAATACCGCGGAAGCGCTGCGGGCTCGCGTGCCGGTGTGCGGCCAGGACCGGCGCGACCTCTGCGCCCAGGCACAGGTCGGCATGGCCGATGATCGCCGCGGCGACCCGCGGCCCACCCGCGCGCAGCGCGGCCCCGGCCTGGCATTCGACGAACGCGGTCTCGCCCACCGGCCGCAGCGCCTGCGGGCCGTCGCCGCGGTAGGCGGACAGGCACTCCACGAACACGCTCTGGCGCAGGTTGTGGCCCGCCGCGTCCGCCAGCAGCTCCTCGCGCAGGTAGCGATTGCCCGGGTAGTCCCATAAATGGTGGTGCGCGTCGACCAGCGGGCGTTCCGGCTGCAGCGGCTCCTCGGCCCGCTGCGCCAGCCAGCGCTCGCGGTCATCAGCCATGCTTGCCCGCGTCGCCGCCAGTCAGGCGGTTGACCGCGCGCTCGGCAAAATCCAGCGCCTCGACGATGCGCCGGCGCAACAGGTCCAGGTCCGCATCCTGCGCACTCTTCTTGCCCTGGCGGTACCGGGCGTAGACGCCCTGCAGGATGGCGGCGGTTTTCCAGCCGTTGAAACCGACGTAGTAGTCCAGTTGCGCCAGATCAGCGCCGGTGCGCCTGGCGTAGCGCTGCGCCAGCTCGCTGCGCGGCGGGAAGCCCCCGCCCCCGGTGGCCGCCTCGGGATCCACCGCCACCGCGTCGGCGGGATCGGGCCAGGGATTCAGCGCGTAGGCCAGGTCCGCCAGCGGGTCGCCCAGTGTCGAGATCTCCCAGTCGACCACCGCGGCAACGGCGCCGTCGGCGCCGACCAGGCAGTTGTGCAGGCCGTAATCGCCGTGCACGATGCGCGCCGGCCCCTGCTGTGGCTGGTTGTCGAGGAAGAAGCGCTGCATCTGGTGGGCGCGCGGGTCATCAAATCCCGCCGCCTCCTGCGACGCCGTCCAGGAGCGGTACCAGGTCTGCAACTGGCGCGCGACATAACCCTCTTTCCTGCCCAGTTCGCCCAGGCCCAGCTCGTCCGGCTCCAGGCAGTGCAGTTCGGCCAGCACGTCGATGAAGGAGTGGGCCAGGCGCGTGCGCGCGTCCGCGGCGACCCAGGCGCGGGTGTCGGCGGCGCTGTACAGCGGCCGCGCGTCCTCCACCAGGCTCATAAGGTAGAACCAGGCGCCGGTCACCTCGGGACTCTCGCAGAACGCCAGGGCCTCGGGCACCGGTACGGCGGTCGGCCCCAGCGCGCTGATCAGCGCCCATTCCCGGCTCATGTCGTGCGCGCGGGGCAGCAGCTCGCCCTGTGGCGGCCGGCGGATAACCGCCCTGCGGCCGCCCACATCCTCCAGCGCATAGGTGAGGTTGGAATGTCCGCCCTGCAGGCGCGTCCACTGGAACGGCGGCTCCAGCCCCTTGACGTTGGCGGCGATCCACGCCTCCACCGCGGGGATGTCGTAGCCCTCCGCCTGGCGTGTCGTCATGGCCGGCAAGCCGTGTCGGGAAAGAAAATGGCGGGTGGCCGCGCTAGCTGAACAGCGACTCGCCGCTGAGCCCCTGGGTCTCCATGATGGAGCGCAGGCGCTTGAGCGCCTCGACCTGGATCTGCCGCACCCGCTCGCGGGTCAGGCCGATCTCGCGGCCCACCTCTTCCAGGGTGCTGCTCTCGTAGCCGCGCAGGCCGAATCGGCGCGAGACGACCTCGCGCTGCTTGTCGGACAGTTCTTCCAGCCACAGCGCGATATTGTCCTTGATGTCGGTGTCCTGCAGCAGCTGCGAGGGATCGCAGACCCGCTGGTCGGGGATGGTGTCGACCACGGCCTTGTCGGAATCGGGGCCGACGGGGGTGTCCATGGACGTCACCCGCTCGTTCAGGCCGAGCATGCGCTTCACATCCGCCGCCGGCTTGTCCAGCATATCGGCGATTTCCTCGGCGCTGGGTTCGTGATCCAGTTTCTGCGTCAGCTCCCGGGCGGCGCGCAGGTAGACGTTCAGTTCCTTGACCACGTGAATGGGCAGGCGGATGGTGCGCGTCTGGTTCATGATGGCCCGCTCGATGGTCTGGCGGATCCACCAGGTGGCGTAAGTGGAGAAGCGGAAGCCGCGCTCGGGATCGAATTTCTCCACCGCGCGGATCAGGCCCAGGTTGCCCTCCTCGATGAGGTCCAGCAGGGTCAGGCCGCGATTGATGTAGCGGCGCGAAATCTTCACCACCAGGCGCAGGTTGCTCTCGATCATGCGCTGGCGGCCGGACTCGTCGCCGGAACGGGCCAGGCGGGCGTAGTATTTTTCCTCCTCGGCGCTGAGCAGGGGCGAGTAGCCGATCTCGTTGAGGTACAACTGGGTGGCGTCCAGGGATTTTTCGACCTTGCGGCCGGTGTTGGCCTTGGCGTCCTCGAAACGCTCGTCGACGACGACCTCCGCCGGCGGTGGCGGCTGCACGGCGCGCGTGGTCTTCTTCGCGCCGGCCTTTGTGCCGGCGGCCTTGCCGGTTTTGCCGCCGCTACGCTTGCCGGCCCCGGCGGACCTGCTGACGGTGCGCCCCTTGGTACTCGCCTTCGAACTGCCCTTCGATCCTGAAGTCTGCGGATCAACTTCCATGGCTACATCCCACTCTCTTATTGGTACGAGTACTTGGACCATTTCTCGCCGGGCCAATCAGACTAACCCAGTTGCGTGACAAATTGCAAACACGTCCAGGTTTGTCCCGAATTTATTAGTTTCTACTAAAATTCCAGCGATATCAGCGCCTTAGAGCGTTATTGTTCGCGCGGCGTCAGCGCCGAGGCAATAACCTCAGAGGGTCAATCGGCTTGCCCTCGCGGCGTATCTCGAAGTGCAGTTTGACCGAGTCGGTGCCCGAGCTGCCCTTGCGCGCGATGGACTCGCCCGCCCTGACCACCTGCCCCTCGCTGACCAGCAGCGCGTCGTTGTGGGCGTAGGCGCTGAGGTATTCCTCGTTGTGCTTGACGATGACCAGCTCGCCCAGGCCGACGATGCCCGTGCCGGCGTACACGACCTTGCCCGCGGCGACCGCGACCACCGGGTCGCCGCGCTTGCCGCCGATATCGATGCCCTTGTGCACACTGCCAGAGTAGCGGCGCATGACCTTGCCGCTGGTCGGCCAGCGCCACGCGGTGACTTTCTGCCCGGTGTACACCGCCGCGGGGGGCGCTGTGGCGGCGCTGGCGGCCGGCGGTGCGGCCCGGGGGGCGGACTTGGGAGCGGACTTGGGAGCGGAGCTGGGAGGGGATTGGGTGGCGGGTTTGGCAGCGCGGGCCGGCGCGGCGGGTTTGCCCGGCGCGGCCGGCGCCGCCGGCAGTGCGCCCTCGCGCAGCAGCAGCTGCTGCCCGACGTAAATCGTGTAAGGCGCGGGAATGCCGTTCGCCGCGGCGACGCGACGGTAGTCGAAACCGTAGCGGAAGGCGATGGAGTAGAGGGTGTCTCCGGGCTGCACACGGTAACTGCGCTGCGACTGCAGCGCCTGCACCCGCGGGGCCGGCGCCGGCCGGGCGTTGCGGTCCTCTACCGGGGCGCGCGCGTTGCCGCCGCAGCCCACCAGGACCGCGCAGCACAGGCAGAGCAGGCCGGGACGCAGGCGACCGGCCCGGCGCGGCAGTTCAGGCATCTCCCCAACGGGCGTGTACCAGCCAGACCGCGGCGAAGCCGATGAGCATGAGGCCGAGACACCACCACAGCTGCGGGTCCTGGCCGGTATACACCTGGTACTCCAGCGGCGACACCGGCAGCTGTTGCGCGGGCTTGAGCTGCCCGTCGCTGCCTTGCACCCACTGCAGCACGCGCTTCCACGGCCACACCACCGCCAGGGAGCCGAACAGGAAGCCGGTCAGCAGGGCCATGGTGGGCTGGTGGAATCGCCGCAACAGACAGTGCAGCAGGCGCGAGAAACACAGCAGGCCGCTGACCGCACCGACCATGAGCACCAGCAGCAGCGCGATGTCCAGGTTGTTCACCGCCGCCAGTACGGTGCTGTACATCCCCAGCAGGACGAGGATGAAACTGCCGGAAATTCCCGGCAGGATCATGGCGCAAATGGCCAGGAAGCCGGCGAGAAACACGCCGGCCAGGCCGGCCTCCAGTTGCAGCACCGGTGACAGCGCGATGCACAGCGCGATGCCGGTGCCCGCCAGCAGGCAGAGCAGGCGCGGCGCGGTCCAGCCGCGCACCTCGCGCAGCAGCACCAGCGCGGAGGCGAGAATCAGGCCGAAGAAAAACGCCCACAGCAACACCGGGTGGGCGTGCAGCAGCCACTCGATCAGGCGCGCCAGGGTGAGGATGCTGGTGGCGATGCCCAGCACCAGGGCCAGCAGGAAACCGCCGTTGACGTGGCGCCAGGCGCCGGTGATGTCCAGGCGCAGAACCTTGCGCAGGAACACCAGGTCCACCGCGCGGATGCTGGCCAGCAGGGTATCGTAGATGCCGGTAATGAAGGCGATGGTGCCGCCGGACACGCCCGGCACGATATCCGCCGCGCCCATCAGCACGCCGCGCAGGTAGACCCCCAGGGGCGACACGCCCTAACGCTCCGTGCCGGGACGCAGGGGCACAAAATTGACCGGCTCGATAATGTCCAGCTCGAAACCCTCGTGGGTGCGGGTGACCACCTGCAGCTGTTGCGCGTCGGTGCCCACGGGAATGACCAGTCGCCCGCCCGGGGCGAGCTGCTGCAGCAGTCCCTCGGGGATGCGCTGCGGCGCGGCGGCGCTGAGGATACCGTCGAAGGGCCCGCGCTCCGGCCAGCCCAGGCTGCCGTCGGCGTGGCTCATGTGCACGTTGCGCAGCTTCAACCGGCGCATGCGCTGGCGCGCCTTCAACTGCAGCGGCTTGATGCGCTCGACGCTGTACACCTCCTGCACCAGTTGCGCCAGTACCGCGGTCTGGTAACCCGAGCCGGTGCCGATCTCCAGCACACGCGCGAGCGGACCCGCCGCCAGCAACAGCTCGGTCATGCGCGCGACGATATAGGGTTGCGACAGGGTCTGCTGGTAGCCGATGGGCAGGGCCACGTCCTCGTAGGCGCGGTGCGCCATGGCCTCGTCCAGGAACAGGTGGCGTGGCGTGGCGCGCATCACCTCCAGCACCGCCGGGTCGGCGATGCCCTGGTCGACCAGGCGCTGCACGAGCCGCTCGCGAGTGCGCCGGGAGGTCATCCCGATGCCGTCCAGGTCAGACCTGTTCACAACCTGTACCACCTTTCACACTCCCATCCGTGTAGTGCACGAACTCCGCCAGCAGCGCCGTGGCGTAGCTGCCGGCACCGAGGGCGAAGTCCAACTGCAAGCCGTCATCATCACAAAACTCCCAGCAAAAGTCATCCGGCAACAGGCGCGTCGGACGCCAGGCCAGGTCCACGCCCTGGGCCTCGAGAAAGCGCCGCACTGCGGCGCTGTCCGCCGACTCCGCGGCAGCGTCGGCGACCTCGCCGCCCCGGCCCCACAGCGGCAGGCCCGGGTGCAGGTCCCCCTGCTGCAGGCGCGCCTGGATCTGCGCGTCCGGCTCGTCGCAGGTAAAGAAACTGCGGCTGCCGGCGAGCATGCACACATCGCCGGGCAGGACGCGCTCCCAGGTGCCGGCCTGCACACGCGCGCCGAGCTGCTGGTTGAACAGCCAGGCGCGCAGCGCCGACAGGAAGAGTCCGCGGCGCGCGCGCGACACCCTGCCGCCGCGCGCGGCCCAGCGCCGCGCCTGCGCCAGGGTCGAACCGCCGCGGCCGAAACGCTGTTCGCCGAAGTAGTTCGGCGCGCCGCGCTCACGCAACAGCGCCAGGCGCGCCTCCAGCGCCGCGCGGCTGCCGCGCAGTTCGCACAGGCGCAGGCGAAAGCGGTTGCCGCGGTGGGTGCCGCGGCGCAGCTTGCGCAGGTGCCGGCCGGTCTCCAGCACGCGTACATCGCCGGCCGACTGCAGGGCCTGCCAGTCCGGCGCCTGCCGCCCCGCCAGGCCCACGCTGAACCACTGCCGCGTCACCGCGTTGCGGTCCTTCATCCCGCTGTAGCCGACATCGCGCGGCGGCACGCCGGCGAGTTCGGCGATGCGCGCGGCCAGTTCCGCGGTATTCAGGCAGCGCTTCTCCAGGTACAGGAAGACGTGTTCGCCGTCGCCGGAGAGCGCGAAGCCGGGCTCCTCGGTGACAGCGAAATCCTCCGGGCAGCGACGGATCACCGCGCTGCCCGCGGGCGCGCCCCAGGCGGTGGGCCAGGCGCCGCTCACGGCGCCGCTTGCAGCAGCACCACGGCGTGGGCGGCAATCCCCTCGCGCCGGCCGGTGAAGCCCAGCGTTTCGGTAGTGGTGGCCTTGACGTTCACGCGGCCGGGCTGCACCTGCAGGTCCGCGGCGAGATTCTCGCGCATGGCCTGGATGTGCGGAGCAAGGCGCGGGGCCTGGGCGATGACGGTGGCGTCCAGGTTGGCCAGCAGCCAGCCGTCGCCGTGCACCATATCGACGACCCGGCGCAGCAGCAGACGGCTGTCGATGTCCGCATTGGCCGGATCGGTATCGGGAAAATGCGCGCCGATATCGCCGCGCCCGACGGCCCCCAGCAGCGCGTCGCAGGCCGCGTGCACCAGCACATCGCCATCGGAGTGCGCCAGCAGACCGCGCTCGTGGGCGATGCGCACGCCGCCGAGCACCACCGCATCCCCCGCGCCGAAGCGGTGCACATCGTACCCGTGGCCTATTCGCATGACGCCCTACTCCTCGCCGGCCCGCTGCCGCTCAACGCGCCGTTCACGCAGGAAAAACTCCGCCAGCGGCAGGTCCGCGGGCACGGTAATCTTGATATTGCGCGGCGACCCGGGCACCAGCTGCACCGGGTGGCCGGCCAGCTCCATGGCGGCGGCCTCGTCGGTCACCGCCGCGCCGCGTCGCGCCGCCGCCTCCAGGGCGTCGCGCAGTTCGTTCAGGCGGAACATCTGCGGCGTCTGCGCACGCCACAGGCCGGCCCTGTCCAGTGTGCGCGTGACGCGGCGATCCGCGCCGGCCGCCTTGAGCGTGTCGACCACGGGCTGCGCCAGCAGGCCGCCGATCCCGGCGCGCGTGACCGCCTCCACCAGGGCGTCGATATCCGTGGCGGCGACGCAGGGACGCGCCGCGTCGTGCACCAGCACCCACTGGTCGGTCGGGCCGCGATCGGTCGGGCCGCGTCCGGTCGGGCCGCGTCCGGTCGGGCCGCGCGCCGCCAGCGCCTGCAACCCCGCCAGCACGGAACCGCTGCGCTGCTGCGCGCCGTCGACGGTGATCACACGCGGGTCGGCAAAGGCCGGCAGCGTGGCGGCGCGCTCGTCCCCCGGCGGTAGCGCCACGCAGACGCAGTCGATCGCGGGACAGGCCAGCAGGGCGTTGAGGCTGTGTTCCAGTACCGTGGCGCCGGCCAGCGGCAGGTATTGCTTGGGCACCTCCGCGCCCATGCGCGCGCCGACACCGGCCGCCGGCAAGACCGCGCAACAGCGCGCCGTGGCGGCGCTCACTGGCGTATCTCCAGCGGTTCCGCGTCTTTCTCGATCACCTGGATGTAGGTTTCGCCCTCGCGTACCAGGCCCAGTTCCTCACGCGCGCGCTGTTCCACGCCGGCGTTGCCCGTCTGCAGTTCCAGCACCTCGCGCTCCAGCACCGCGTTGCGCGCGCGCAGTTCCTCGTTGATACGGGTCTGTTCCTGCACCTGTTGCTGCAGCCTGTGCTTTTCCGCCAGGGAGCCCTCGGCGAACCACAGGCGATATTGCAGCACCGCCAGCAGCGACAACAGGACGACGAAGAGCCAGCGCAAGTGGCGCCTAACCCCGGCGAAACTCCGCCATCCCGCGGTAGGGCGCGGCGCCGCCCAGCTCCGCTTCAATGCGCAGCAGGCGATTGTACTTGGCGACGCGGTCCGACCGGCACAGGGAGCCGGTCTTGATCTGGCCGGCGGCGGTGGCCACGGCGAGGTCGGCGATGGTGGTGTCCTCGGTTTCACCGGAGCGGTGCGAGATGACCGCCGTGTAGCCGGCCTTTTTCGCCATGGCGATGGCGTCGAGGGTCTCGGTGAGGCTGCCGATCTGGTTGAACTTGATGAGAATGGAGTTGGCGACACCGCGGTCGATGCCCTGCTGCAGGATCTGCGTGTTGGTGACGAACAGGTCGTCGCCGACCAGTTGCACCTTGTCGCCGATCTTCTCGGTGAGCAGTTTCCAGCCGTCCCAGTCGGACTCGTCCAGGCCGTCCTCGATGGAGATGATGGGATGGTTGTGCGCCAGGTCGGCCAGGTAATCGGTGAACGCGGCGCTGTTGAACTCCTTGCCTTCCCCGGACAGGTCGTAGACGCCGTCGACGAAGAACTCCGAGGCGGCGCAGTCCAGGGCCAGGGTAATGTCGGTGCCCAGGGTGTAGCCGGCCTTGTCCACCGCCTCGGCGATCGCTTCCAGCGCCGCCTCGTTGGACGGCAGGTTGGGCGCGAAGCCGCCCTCGTCACCCACCGCCGTGTTCAGGCCGCGGCCGGCGAGCACCTTTTTCAGCTGGTGGAAAATCTCGGCGCCGGCGCGCAGGGCCTCGGCGAAGGTCGGGGCCGACACCGGCTGTACCATGAACTCCTGGATGTCGACGTTGTTGTCGGCGTGCTCGCCGCCGTTGAGGATGTTCATCATCGGCACCGGCATGCTGAAATCACCGCCGCCGTTGATATCGGCGATGTGCCGGTACAGCGGCACGCCCCTGGCCAGGGCGGCGGCCTTGGCCGCGGCCAGCGACACCGCGAGGATCGCGTTGGCGCCGAAGGTGGCCTTGTTGTCACTGCCGTCCGCGTCGATCATCGCCTGGTCCAGGGCGCGCTGGTCGGTGGCGTCGCTGTCCAGCAGCAGTTCGCGGATGGGGCCGTTGACGTTGCCCACCGCCTTGAGCACCCCCTTGCCCAGGTAGCGCCCGGCGTCGCCATCGCGCAACTCCAGCGCCTCGCGTGAACCGGTGGACGCGCCGGAAGGCGCACACGCGGCGCCGGTCTCCCCCGAGGCCAGGGTCACCTCGGCCATCACCGTGGGGTTGCCCCGTGAATCCATGACCTCGAAGGCCTGCACGTCTGCGATTTTCGCCATTGACTCTAACTCCGTTAACTAATCGATCTGCAGTGGCGGCAACGACTTGACCAGGTCGTCCACCGCCTTGACCTGGGCCAGGAAGGGTTCCAGCAGGTCCAGCGGCAGGGCGCTGGGCCCGTCACACAGGGCCTGCCCGGGCTGCGGATGCGCCTCCAGGAACAGGCCGGCCAGGCCCACCGCCATACCCGCCCGGGCCAGTTCCGCCACCTGCGCGCGGCGGCCGCCGGAGGCGGCGCCGCCGGGGTCCCGGCACTGCAGGGCGTGGGTGACATCGAAGATCAGCGGCGCATCGCCGCAGGCCTTCTTCATGACGCCGAAACCGAGCATGTCCACCACCAGGTTGTCGTAGCCGAAATTGCTGCCGCGCTCGCACAACAGCACCCGCGAATTGCCGCACTCGACGAACTTCTCCGCCACGTTGGCCATTTGTGAGGGGCTCAGGAACTGCGGTTTCTTCACGTTGATGATGGCGCCGGTGGCCGCCATCGCCGCCACCAGGTCGGTCTGCCTGGCGAGGAAAGCGGGCAGCTGGATGATGTCGCAGACTTCCGCCGCGGGCGCCGCCTGTTCCGGGGTGTGTACGTCGGTAATCACCGGCACGCCGAAGGTCGACTTCACCTCCGCCAGGATCGACAGGCCCTCTTCCAGCCCCGGCCCGCGGAAGGAGTGGATGGAGGAGCGGTTGGCCTTGTCGTAGGAGGCCTTGAACACGTAGGGAATGCCCAGTCGCGCACAGACCTCCACGTAGTGTTCCGCCACGGACAGGGCGAAGTCACGGCTCTCGAGCACGTTGACGCCGCCGAGCAGCACGAAGGGCGCGCTGTTGGCGATGGCTGTTGTTCCTAGCTGTACGGTCGTGTCAGTCACGTTGTCTGCCCCGCCGGTCAGCCGGCCTGTTCCCGGGAGTGGGCGACGGCCGCCTCGATATAGCTGGTGAACAGCGGGTGCCCGCCGCGCGGCCGCGAGGTGAACTCCGGGTGGAACTGGCAGGCGACGAACCAGGGGTGGTCCGGCAGTTCGATCATCTCCACCAGGGAGCGATCCGCCGACCAGCCGGCGATATGCATGCCCGCCGCCTGCATCTGCTCCAGGTAGTTGTTGTTCACCTCGTAACGGTGACGGTGGCGTTCGTGGATCGTGTCGGCGCCGTAGATCGCGCGCACCATGCTGCCCGCTTCCAGGTGACAGGGCTGCGCCCCCAGGCGCATCGTGCCGCCCAGGTCGGAATCCTCATCGCGGCGCTCGGCGGTGCCGTCGGCGTTCATCCACTCGGTAATCAGCGCCACGACAGGGTGCGGCGTGGCCGGGTCCATCTCCGAGGAGTTGGCCTGCTCCAGGCCGCAAACGTGGCGCGCAAACTCCACCAGCGCCACGTGCATGCCCAGGCAGATGCCCAGGTAGGGAATGTTGTTCTCCCGCGCGAAGCGCACCGCGGCGACCTTGCCCTCCACGCCGCGGTCGCCGAAGCCCCCGGGCACCAGGATGGCGTCGACTCCCTGCAGCACGCCGCTGCCGTCGCGCTCGATATCCTCGGCGTCGATATGCTCGATCTCCACGTTGCAGCGCGCCTGCAGGCCGGCGTGGGTCAGCGCCTCGTTGAGGGATTTGTAGGCGTCGAGCAGGTCCATGTACTTGCCCACCATGGCCACGCGCACGGTATCGGCCTTGGGCGACAGCTCGCGCTCGATGACGTCGTCCCACTCGGACAGGTCGGCGTCGGGACATTCCACGCCGAAACGCTCGACGACGAAATCGTCCAGGTCGTAGTCGCGCAGCATGCCGGGGATCTTGTAGATGGAATCGGCGTCCAGCAGCGGGATGACCGCGCGCTCCTCGACGTTGGTGAACAGGGATATCTTCTTGCGCGCCCCCTCGTCGATCTCCACGCTGCAGCGACACAGCAGGATGTCCGGTTGCAGGCCGATGGAGCGCAGTTCCTTCACCGAGTGCTGCGTCGGCTTGGTCTTGATCTCGCCGGCGGTGGCGATGTACGGCACCAGGGTCAGGTGCATGAGCATGGCGCGGTTCGGGCCCAGCTCCACCTTGAGCTGCCGCGCCGCCTCGAGGAAGGGCAGGCCCTCGATGTCGCCCACGGTGCCGCCGATTTCCACCACGGCGACGTCGGCGTCGCCGGCGCCGAGGATGACCCGGCGCTTGATTTCGTCGGTGACATGGGGAATCACCTGCACCGTGCCGCCGAGGTAATCGCCGCGGCGCTCCTTGCGCAGCACCGCGTTGTAGACCCGCCCGGTGGTGAAGTTGTTGCGCTTGGACATGGTGCAGCGGGTGAAACGCTCGTAGTGGCCCAGGTCCAGGTCGGTCTCGGCGCCGTCCTCGGTGACGAACACCTCGCCGTGCTGGAACGGGCTCATGGTGCCGGGGTCGACATTGATGTAGGGGTCGAGTTTGAGCAGGGTGACGCGGATGCCGCGGGCCTCGAGCAGCGCCGCCAGGGAGGCCGCGGCGATGCCTTTACCAAGGGAGGACACAACACCACCGGTGACGAAGACGTAACGCGTCATGTATAGCCTTTTATGCTTTAAATCCGGGCAATCCGGGCAAACAGAACACGCTTCCGGGCCTGCGCGGGGCTGGCTGAAACGGGTGCACGTCCCATGGAAAAGATGGGCAGCCAGCGTACCAGAAAGGTGACGCCAGCTCAATCACGCGCGCGTGACAGATCGTCCGCCGGCTGCCAGGTGAAACGCCACCGAGCACTGGCGGCGCCACTGGCCGGCGCCGCGTCGGGTGCGGCGATTTCCGCCAGCGCCAGGGGGGTGTCGCCGTCATACAGCAGGGGGATGCGGTCGCGCCACCACGGCGGCAGGTCGCGCTGCTGCAACAGGTTCTTCAGGCTGGCGCGGCCGCTGCGACCGGGCAGCGCCAGGCGCTCGCCGCCGCCGCGCCAGCGCAGGCGCGTGGCGGCCGCCGCCGGCAACGCCAGCCCGGCCGCCGCCGGCAGCAGGGACACGCGCCCCACCCCCGGGATAGCGCGGCTGTCTCCCGGCGCCAGGGCCAGCGGCCCGCTGGGCGGCGGCGGCAGGTCCGGCAGCAGGTAGACGCCGTCGCGGTAGCGTTGCAACGTGTAGGTCGCCGTGTCCAGGCGCGGCGCCGAGTCCGCGGCGCCCTCACGCAACTGGCGCAGGAACTCCTCCAGGGCGGCCTGGTCCGGCGCCTGCAGACCGCGCAGCCGCAACCACTCGCGCAGGCCGCGCGCGGCGCCCGCGGACGGTCCCGCCAGCGCCGCCAGGGCCACCCCCGGGTCGCCGGCGGCGCTGCGACGGGTGGGCGGCACGCCCAGGTCCTCGCGCAGTACCTGCGCGGTGGCGGCCAGGTGCGCACTGGCCCGCGCCACGGTGCGCCGGTAGGCGGGCCAGCGACTCGCAACAAGAGGCAACACCTGGCGGCGCAGGAAATTGCGGTCCATGGCGCTGTCGTCGTTGGAGGGATCGTGGATGAAATCCAGCCCGTGGCGCGCCGCGTGGGCCTCCAGCGCGTCGCGGGGCACCTCCAGCAGTGGCCGCAGCAGCTCGCCGGCGCCCAGGGCGCGCCGCGCGGGCATGGCCGCCAGCCCCTCCACCCCCGCGCCGCGCAACAGGCGCAGGAAAAAGGTCTCCACCTGGTCGTCCAGGTGATGCGCCAGGAACAGCACCTCGCCGGGGCCGAGGATGTCCTCGAAAGCGGCGTAACGCGCCGTGCGCGCCGCCGCCTCGCCCCCCGCGACCTGCACCTCGCGCGCCAGCAGCGGCACCTCCAGCGCGGCGCACACGGCGGCGCAGTGCGCCTGCCAGTCGGCGGCCTGCGCCTGCAGGCCGTGGTTGACATGGATGGCGCTCAGCCCCGGCGCGTCGGCGTGGCGGCGGCGATAATCCGCCAGCAGGTGCAACAGCACGCTGGAATCGACGCCGCCGCTCAGGCCCAGGTACCAGTGGGGCCGCGCGCTGACGGCGCCCAGCGTGTGTTCCAGGGCGGCGCCGTCGAGTGTGGGAGACATGCTGCGGCGGCGCGCGCTGCGACCGGGCGCGGCCTCAGTTGCCGTAGGACAGCAAGCGCTGGTAACGCTTGGCCAGCAGGTCGGCGACGGGCAACTGCGACAGGGTGTCGAGCTGTGCGACCAGGTGTTCGCGGATACGCTGCGCCGTCAGGTCGACGTCGCGGTGCGCGCCGCCCAGGGGTTCGGGAATGGTGGCGTCGACGATGCCCAGTTCCTGCAGCACCGAGGAGGTCACCCCCATGGCCTCGGCCGCGTCCGGCGCATTGTCCGTGGTCTTCCAGATGATGTTGGCGCAACCCTCCGGCGAGATGACGAAGTAGGTGGAGTACTGCAGCATGACCAGGTGATCGCCGACACCGATACCCAGCGCGCCGCCGGAGCTGCCCTCGCCGATGACCACACAGACGATCGGCGTCGCCAGGCGCGACATGACGGCGAGGTTCTGCGCGATGGACTCGCTGATGCCGCGCTCTTCGGAGTCGATGCCGGGGTAGGCGCCGGGGGTGTCGATCAGGGTGATGACCGGCAGCCGGAAGCGCTCGGCCATCTCCATCAACCGCAGGGCCTTGCGGTAGCCCTCGGGCTTGGGCATGCCGAAATTGCGCATGACCTTGTCCTTCACCGCCCTGCCCTTCTCCTGGCCGATCACCATGACCGGCCGGCCCTCCAGGCGCGCGATACCGCCGACGATGGCGTTGTCGTCGCCGAAGCGGCGGTCGCCGTGCAGCTCGTCGAAGTCGGTGAACACACGCGGGATGTAGTCCAGCGTATAGGGCCGCTGGGGGTGGCGGGCGACCTTGACGATGTCCCAGGCGGAAAGGTTGGAAAAAATCTTCTCGGTGAGCCTGGCGCTCTTCTCGCGCAGGGTCTCGATCTCTTCGCCGATGTTGACCTCCGCATCGGAGCCGACCAGCTGCAACTCCTCGATCTTGACCTCGAGCTCGGCGATCGGTTGCTCAAAATCCAAAAAATTGGGGTTCATTTACGTGTTTTTCCGGGGCGGCTACTCAGGCGCCTAGTGTACCGTGTTCACCGGCGCCGAACCACACGGCGCGCTACCCGGCGCGGTAGAGACGCACGTCGCGAAACTCGGGGGACTCGTCCAGGTCGGGCACGGTGCAGCTGTCGAAGCGCCCCAGCGGGCGGTAGGCGGGGTGGGCGAAGTCCTTGACCCGGGAGTCCGCCACCAGCACCTGCGCTGCGCGCGCGCGCAGCGTGTCCAGCCAGGGCAGGTTGGCGCGGTCGTAGAGCACGTCGGCCGCCACGATGAGATCCAGCTCGCCGCGCGCGGCGTGAAAATCGCCGCACAGCGTCAGCTCGACCCCGTTGCGGCGGGCATTGAGGGCGGTGGCGGCCAGGGCGTCGGGGTCGTTGTCGCAGGCGATCACCTCGGCGGCGCCGGCGCGGGCGGCGGCAATGGCCACCACGCCGGAGCCGCAACCGAAGTCCAGTACGCGCCGCCCGGCGACCAGCCGCGGGTGATCCAGCAGGTAGCGCGCCAGCACCTGGCCCGCGGCCCAGCAGAACACCCAGTACAGGGGGTTGTCCATGACCCGGCGCACCTGCTCCGGGTCCAGCGCGCCCTGGGGGTAATCGGCGTTGAGTAGCAACAGTTCGACGGCGCCACAGCCGGGCGGGCGCAGCGGCTCCAGCCGCGCCCCGGGAATGATTCGCTGCAGGCGTTGCTGTAAGCTGCGGGTCTGCGCCATGGCGGGCAACCTTGCAGCATCGGCGCGGCGAGCACAAGCCCCGACGCGGACAGCACATGACCCCGACCAGCCAAGACCCTCCCTACCTGGTGCCCCACAGTCGCGAGCCCATCGTCGAGCTCTACGCGGACGAACACCTGCTGCTGGTGCGCAAGCCGCACCTGCTGCTGAGCATCCCGGGACGGCACCCGCGCAACCGCGACTGCCTGATCGCGCGCCTGCGCCAGCGCTACCCGGGGGCGAGCATCGTGCACCGCCTGGACCTGGACACCTCGGGGATCATGGTCGTGCCGCTGGACAAGCCCAGCCACGCCCACCTGAGCCGGCAGTTCCAGCAGCGGCGCGTGGAAAAGAGCTACCACGCGGTGGTATACGGGGTGGTGGCGCGCGACAGCGGCGAGATCGACCTGCCGATCGCCGCGGACTGGGCCAACCGCCCGCGCCAGGTGATCTGTCACCAGCGCGGCAAGTCCGCCCTGACGCGCTACCAGGTGCTGCGGCGCGAAGCGGACCGCACGCGGCTGTTGCTGCGGCCGGTGACAGGGCGCTCGCACCAGCTGCGCATTCACCTGGCGGCCATCGGCCACCCGATACTGGGCTGCGACCTGTACGCCCACGCCGAGGCGCTGGCGATGTCCGGGCGCCTGCTGCTGCACGCCAGCGCCCTGGGCTTCACACACCCGGCCAGCGGGCAGTGGCTGGCGCGGGAGTGCCCGCCGGACTTCTAGCCGGCCGGGGCGGCGGCTAATTGCGCAGCGGGTGGTCCTCGGGCAGCTGCCGCGCCATCCACAGGGCCAGTTTGTGGCGCATGTTCGGCTCGTTTTCCTGCCCCCTGGCCAGCGGCTGCACCAGTTTGTCGTGCACCAGCAGGCGGTACAGGTAGGTGACCTTGTCGCGCGCCGAGTCGGTGTTCTCGAACTCGCCGACGCCGCGTTTCTTCGCGTAGACCGCGCCGACCTTGAGGGCGTGGCTGACCAGTTCCGCTTCGTGCTTGAGTTTATTCACGCTACGCCTCCGGCGGGTCAAGGTGGGAGCACCAGTCGCTCCAGCTGCCGGCGTACAGGGTCGCGTCGCCGCGCCCGAGCAGCGCCAGCGAGAACAGGTTCACGCAGGCGGTGACGCCTGAACCACAGTAGACCACCAGCTCCGCGGCATCCAGGGCGTCGCCCCAGTACGCGCGCTGGCCGGCGGCGTCCAGCAGGCGGCCGTCCTCGCCGCTGAGCGCCTGCCAGGGGCGGTTGATGGCGCCGGGAATGTGCCCGGCCAGCGGGTCGATGGGCTCTTCCAGGCCCTGGTAGCGGCGCGGCTCGCGCGCATCCACCAGCAACGCACCGGCGGCCTGGGCAGCGCCCAGCGCGTGGATATCGCAGGCGCCGCGAAAATTGCCCGCCGGCGCCGGCGGCAGCGGCTCGGGTGCGGGCAGCGCGGTCTGCACCTGCCCGCCGGCGGCCAGGTAGGCGCGGTAGCCGCCGTTGAGCAGGCGCGGCGGCCGGTAGCCGAGACTGCGCATCAGCCACCACAGCCGCGCGGCGAAGGCGAAGCGGCTGTCGTCGTAGGCGACCACCGGCGTGTCGGGGCCGACGCCGCAGGCCGCCAGCGTGGCCGCGAAGGCAGCCGGCGCGGGCAGCGGGTGGCGGCCACCGTGGCGCGCCACCGGGCCGGACAGGTCGCGCTCCAGGTCCAGGTAGTGGGCGCCCGGCACGTGGCCGGCGCGGTACTGCGCCCGCCCCGCCGCGGGGTCGGCCAGGGAGAAGCGGCAATCGAACACGACCTGGTCCCCGCCAGCGGCCAGTTCGGCGGGCTCGATGAGCATCTGCCCGGTCATGTTCGACCTCCTGCCGGCGCGCGCAAAAAGGCTGGGCGAGTCGGGCTGAATTCACTAGACTGCAAACTATAACAACGATACGGGGGGTTCGCCCTGGTTACGAGCACCCGCAACGGTTCGCGCCTGATGATCGTCGCGCGCCCCAACCAGTCCGCTACCTGGCGCGGCAACCTGCTGCTCCTGCTGGCCCTGGCCGTGCCCACCCTGGGCGTGGCCGTGGCCTTCGCCCTCGCCGGCGCCTGGCCGATCCTGCCGCTGGCGGGACTGGAGCTGGCGGCCCTGGGCTGCGCCCTGTACTGCAGCGTGCGCAAACAGCAGTACCGGCAGGTGATTACCCTCAGCGAAGACACCGTGGCCATCGACAAGGGTTTTTACGCCCCGGCGCAGAGCTGGCGCCTGCGCCGCGACGCTGCGGGGATAACGGTGCTGGGACAGGCGGACGACTGGCGCGGGCCGGAACTGGCGCTGCACGACCGCAACTGCAGCGTCACCCTGGGCGAATTCCTCGGCCGCGACGAGCAGCTGGCGCTGATCGAATTGCTGCGCGGCGAGCTGCGCTGCGCCGCCAGCGCGCCGCGCATGCGCGTCGGTTTCTGACCCGCGGCGACGCTAGATATCGTCGAAGTCCCCGTGCCGCCCGCGCCCGGCGGCGAAGCGACTGGCCCCGTGCAGGGTCTCCATGGATTCCACCACCCCCAGGCCGAGCGCGTACTCGCGACCGATCGCCTCCGCCTCGGCCATGCCCCATTGCTGCAACGCGGACAGGCGATCCGAGCGCAGGCAATGCTGCGGGAAGTGCGACAGCTTCCGCGCCATCTCCAGCGCGCTGTCCAGCGCGGTACCGTCCTCCACCACGCGGTTGGCCAGGCCGATGGCCAGGGCCTCCTCGGCGTGCACCGCGCGCCCGGTGAGGATCATGTCCATGGCGCGGCTGTGGCCGACCAGGCGCGGCAGGCGCACCGTGCCGCCATCGATCAGCGGCACACCCCAGCGGCGGCAGTACACCCCGAATACGGCGCTGCGCTCGGCGACACGCAGGTCGCACCAGCAGGCCAGCTCCAGTCCGCCGGCCACCGCGTGGCCGGCCACCGCGGCGATCACCGGTTTTCCCAGCTGCATACGCGATGGCCCCATGGGCCCATCCCCCTCGGCGGAGAGCCGGTTGGCGCCGTCCGCGGCCGCCACCGCCTTGAGGTCCGCGCCGGCGCAAAAATGCCCCTGCGCGCCGTGCAACACCGCGACGTCCGCCGCTTCGTCCGCATCGAAGTCGCGAAACGCGTCGGCCAACAGCGCGGCGGTCTCCGCGTCCACCGCGTTGCGCACCTGCGGGCGATTGATGGTCACCACCGTGGTGCGCCCTTCCCGGGTCACTGTCACCTTGCTCATATCTGCCTCTCCTGTTGCCATACCCGTCGGCGCCGGCCGTGGCCACCTGCCCGCGATCGCTGGACGGTCCTGCCGGCGCGCCCTATCATCTGCCGTCCGCGCCGCCGAGGAAACATACCATGAACAAACCCTGCCCGACCGCCGCCCTGCTCTGCCTGTGCCTGGCCGCCTGCTCCGGCGATTCCCTGGACTCGATGCAGAGCGACGAAAGCGTCGGCATCGCCGGCGCCGCACGGGCGCAAAACCAGCTGATGCCGGTGGACGGGGAAATTCTCGACCTGCGCACGCCCGCGAACCCGCTGCGCAACGCCTACTTCGGCGATCTCCACGTGCACACCGACTACTCCTTCGACGCCTATGTCTTTGGCAATACGAATACGCCCGACGACGCCTACCGCTACGCGAAGGGCCAGCCCCTGGACCATCCCAGCGGCTACCAGGTGCAGCTGCAGCGCCCGCTGGATTTCTACGCGGTCACCGATCACGCCATGCTGCTGGGCGTGGTGAAGGAGGCGGCAAATCCCGACAGCGAGTTTGCGCGCTACGCCCTGACCGAGCCGTTGCACGATATCAATGCGCCCGACAACCTGAACGACTGGACACTGGTGCAGCGCGGCTCAGCGTTCGGCACGTTCCTCCCCGCCGTGCTGGCCGGCATTCTCCACGGCGACATCGACGCGCAGTTGGTCAACCGGATCGGCAGGTCGGCGTGGGCGGACACCATCCGCGCCGCCAACGACGCCTACGTGCCCGGCAGGTTCACCACCTTCGCGGCGTTCGAGTACACCTCCTCCACCGACGACCGCGGCAACCTGCACCGCAACGTGATTTTCCGCGACACGGACCGCCTGCCGGCCGTGCCCTTCTCGCGTTTCAATTCGCAAAATCCGGAGGGCCTGTGGCAGTGGATGGACGGATTGCGCGCGCAGGGCGTGGAGAGTCTCGCCATTCCCCACAACCCCAACGGCTCCAACGGCCAGATGTTCAAACTGACCGACTGGGCCGGGGACCCGCTGGACGACGACTACGCCGAACTGCGCCGGCGCAATGAACCGCTGGTGGAGATCACCCAGGTCAAGGGCACCTCCGACACCCACCCGCTGCTGTCGAAAAATGACGAGTGGGCGAATTTCGAGATCGCGCCCTACCGCGTGGCGACCAAGCTGTACTCGGAACCGCGCGGCGGCTATGTGCGCGATGCCTACCTGCGCGGCCTGCAGCTACAGGCAGGCGGCGTGGTCAATCCCTACAAGTTCGGCCTGGTGGGCTCCTCCGATACCCACGTCGCCGCCGCCTCTCTCGACGAGCAGACCTACTTCTCCAAGGTCGGCATGCTCGACGGCACGGCGCAGATGCGCGGTTCGGTCCCGGCGTCGTTCCTGTACGGTACGCTGATCCGCTTCGCAGCCCCGTCGATGCTGACGGAGGTCGACGGCAGGACCTACATGGCCACCTCCTCCTTCGAGTACTGGTCCGCCTCCGGCGTGGCGGCCGTGTGGGCCGAGGAAAACACCCGCGAGGCCATCTACGACGCCTTCCGCCGCAAGGAGACCTTCGCCACCAGCGGGCCGCGCATGCAAGTGCGCTTCTTCGCCGGCTATGACTACGCCGACTCGTTGATGACCAGCCCGGACCTGGTCGCCGCGGCCTACGCCGGCGGGGTGACCATGGGCAGCGACCTGGCCGCCGCCGACGGGCGCGCGCCGTCCTTCCTGGTATGGGCGACCGCGGACCCGGAGGGAGCGCCGCTGCAGCGCCTGCAGGTGATCAAGGGCTGGCTCGAGGACGGCGAGCACCGCGAGCAGGTCTACGACGTGGCCTGCTCCGGCGGCGCGGCGGTCGACCCGGCGACCTGGCGCTGCCCGGACAACGGCGCGCGGGTGAACCTGCAGGACTGCTCCACCGAACCCGGCGCCGGCGCGACCGAACTGAAGCGCCTGTGGCGCGACCCGCAGTTCGATCCCGCCCAGGAGGCCTTCTACTACGTGCGCGTGCTGGAAAACCCGACCTGCCGCTGGTCCACCTGGGACGCGGTCCGCGCCGGGGTGGAGCCGCGTTCCGACCTGCCGGCGACGCTGCAGGAGCGCGCCTGGTCGTCGCCGATCTGGTACCGGCCCGCCGCCGGGCAGGGATAGACGCCGCGGTGTACACAGCGTGAACAGGCCGCCCTTCCGCCGCCGCGACGGGCGCAGGAAGAAACCGCGCAGCGCGCGCGGCCGCTTCCCGCTGCGCACACTGGCCGTGCTGCTGCTGGGCTACAGCGTGCTGCAATACGCCAGTACCGGCACACTGTCCTGGCCCGCCGCACTCTACGACACGGCGCGTGCTGCGCTGGCCGACTTCGCCGGCGAGGACAACAGCGGCTGGCGCCGCGCCGCCGGCGTGGCCCAGGACCTCGGCGCCGCCCGCGAGGGAACGCCGCCGCCGGACTTCGACTTCAGCGGCCGCGTGGTGCGCGTCAGCGATGGCGATACCGTCTCGGTGCTGGACCGCAACAAACAACAGCACAAGGTGCGCCTGTACGGCATCGACACGCCGGAACGCGACCAGCCCCACGGCCAGGCGTCCCGCGCCGCCCTGGATGAACTGGTCGGGTCCCGCCAGGTCGGCGTGGTGGTGGTGGAGACCGACGATTACGGCCGCACCGTGGGCACCGTGTACGCCGGCGACGACAACGTCAACCTGGCCATGGTCGCGGCTGGGCACGCCTGGTGGTACCGCTATTATGCCCCCCACGAGCGCCACCTGCAGGCGGCGGAGCGCGCGGCGCGCGAGCGCCGTCTGGGCCTGTGGGCCGACAGCGACCCCGTGCCGCCCTGGGACTGGCGCCGGGGGCGGCGCTGACTGTCACCTGCCCTGCGATTAGGGTACATTTACCTGCGCCCGGCCAGGGGCGCCCGGCCAGGGGCGCCCGGCCCGGGCGCATTCCAGCCAAACAACAGGAGCAAAACATGATCGTGGTCATCGGCGTGGTGCGCAGCACCCAGGAAGACATCAAGGCGCTGCACGCAGCCATCACTACCATGGAAGCCGCCAGCCGCGAGGAACCCGGCTGCCTGGACTACACTTTCAGCATCGAACTGAACGAGCCCGCGGTTATCCGCATCACCGAAAAATGGAAGACGGTGGAGGATCTCAAGGCGCACTTCGCCACACCGCACATGGCGGAATTCCAGGCCGCCATGGGCCAGCGCCCGCCTGAGGGGATGGAAGTGACCGTCTACGAGGCCAACGAGATCAACCCGTTCTAGGGTACTGCGCGGCGGACTGGCGCCCGGCGGAGGCAGGCGATGAACAGGCTGACAGCATTGCTCGCGGCGACGTGCCTGCTGCACTGCGCCGCGGCGCTGGCGCAGGAGGATGCCGCGCCCGGCGCCGGTGGGAACGCGGCCGCCACCCCCGCGACAGACGCGGCCGAGCGCCCTGCACCGGGCATGGACCTGGCGCAGGTGGTCGAGCTGCTGCAGGCGCAGCAGCAGGCGCTAGAGCAACAGAAGGCACAACTGGCGGCGCAGCAACAGACGCTGCAACAGCAGAAGGCCGAGCTGGCGGCGCAACAGGCGCTGCTGGCGCAGCAGGAGAGCACGCTGGACGCGCAGCGGCGCCGCATGGAGGCCCAGGACCAGAAAATCGCCACGCTGACCGGGGAACTGGATACCCTGCGCACCCCCGACGGTAGCCTGGCCGGCGGCGACGCCACCACGGTGCCGGTGGAGATACTGGATCAACCGGTGGCATCGCCCGGCGCGCAGGGCCCGCAACAGCGCCCGGAAAAGGCGGACGAGCAGGCGGACCAGACCAGCGAGGCCGTGGCCCAGGCACAGCAGGACGACCCCACGCGGGCGCTGCTGGAGGACTTCAAGGGCGCCTGGCGCCTGCCCGGCACCAACGCCGCGCTGGGGATCGGCGGCTACGTCAAATCCGCCATGGTCTACAATTTCGACCCCCTGGAAATTCCCGACCGCTTCATCGTCGGCTCGATACCCGTCAGCTCCACCTCCGTGCAGGATGCGGAGGCCCAGAGCAGCCTCACCGCGGACCAGTCGCGCATCAACTTCGACCTGCGCGAACCGACCGAGTACGGCGTGCTGCGCGCCTTCATCGAGGGCGACTTCGCCGAGGACAACGGCACCTTCCGCCTGCGTCACGCCTTCGGGCAGTGGAACAAGATCACCGCGGGCAAGACCTGGTCGGCCTTCGTCGACACCCAGGCCAGTCCCGAGGAGGTCGATTTCGAGGGCCTCAACGGGCGTATCAACGTGCGCCAGACACAGTTGCGCGTGATGCCCACACTGGGCCACGAGTACGAGTTCCAGTTCTCCATGGAGGACCCCAACCCGCAGGTGCAGAACGGCCGCGGCGTCACCCGCTTTCCCGACCTGGTCATGACCGGGCGCTTCAATCCGCGCGAGCGCCTGCACACCAAGGCCGCCCTGCTGTTGCGCCAGGTGCGCGCCCAGCGCCCGGCGGACGAGGGCGCCGGGGTGGAGAAGGACCACGGCTGGGGGCTGTCTCTCAGCGGCCGCTACCGTACACCGCAATTCAACGAGCAGGACAGCGTGCTGTTCCAGCTCAGTTACGGCAACGTGATCGGCCGCTACGTCAACGACCTGTCCAGCGTCGGCAACTTCGACGGCATCTTCAATCCCGACAACGGCGAGCTGGAACTGTTCGACATCTTCGCCGGCTACGTCTCGTACCAGCACTGGTGGGACCCGGACACCTGGGGCCTGAAATGGCTCACCCGCAACCAGATGCGCTCCAACTTCACCCTGGGTTTCGTCGATGTCGACAACCCCGGCTTCGTGTCGGGCGACGCCTACAAACGCACCATCCGCCTGTCCGGCAACCTGTTCTGGTCGCCCACGCCGCGCATCGACATCGGCGGCGAGTACCTGTGGGGGTCGCGCGAGAACGAGGACGGCTCCGACGGCGATGCCAAGCAGGTGCAGTTCGCCGTGCGCTACCGGTTCTGAACAATGAGCAATGACACCTCCAACAAGGTCGGTTTCGTCAGTCTTGGCTGTCCCAAGGCGCTGGTGGATTCCGAACGCATCCTCACCCAGTTGAAAATCGATGGCTACGACATCGTGCCGACCTACGAGGACGCCGACATCGTGGTGGTCAACACCTGCGGCTTCATCGACAGCGCCAAGCAGGAGTCCCTGGACGCCATCGGCGAGGCGCTGAGCGAGAACGGTCGCGTCATCGTCACCGGCTGCATGGGCAAGGGCGAGGACGCCCGGGCGATCCAGCAATTGCACCCCAAGGTGCTCAGCGTCAGCGGACCGGCGGCCTACGAGGAGGTGGTCGGCGCGGTGCACGAATACGTGCCGTATACGCCCGGCCACGACCCCTACACCGACCTGGTGCCGCCCCAGGGCGTAAAACTCACCCCCAGGCACTACGCCTACCTGAAGATTTCCGAGGGCTGCAACCACCGCTGCAGTTTCTGCATCATCCCGGCCATGCGCGGCGACCTGGTGAGCCGGCCCATCGGCGACGTGATGGAGGAAGCGGAGCGCCTGGTGCGCGCCGGCGTGCGCGAGTTGCTGGTCATCTCCCAGGACACCAGCGCCTACGGCGTGGACACGAAATTCCGCACCGGCTTCTGGAACGGTCGGCCACTGAAAACACGCATGCAGGAGCTGTGCGAGGCGCTGGGCGAATTCGGCGTGTGGGTGCGCCTGCACTACGTCTACCCCTACCCGCACGTCGACAAGGTCATCCCGCTGATGGCCGAGGGCAGGATCCTGCCCTACCTGGACGTGCCCCTGCAGCACGGCAGCCCGGAAGTGCTGGCGCGCATGAAGCGCCCGGCGGCGGCGGAGCGCTCCCTGGAGCGCATCCGCGCCTGGCGGGACATCTGCCCTGACATCACCCTGCGCTCGACCTTCATCGTCGGCTTTCCCGGGGAAACCGAGGCCGACTTCGAGCTGCTGCTGGATTTCCTGCGCGAGGCGCAACTGGACCGCGTCGGTTGTTTCCAGTACTCCCCGGTGGACGGCGCGGCGGCCAACGCCCTGCCGGACCACGTCCCCGAGGCGCTCAAGCAGGAGCGCTGGGAGCGCTTCATGGCCCTGCAACAGCAGATCAGCGCGCAGCGCCTGCAGGACAAGGTCGGCCGCACTATCGAGATACTCATCGACAGCGTCGACGAGCAGGGCGCCGTGGGACGCTCCGCCGCCGACGCGCCGGAGATCGACGGCCGCGTTTTCCTCGACGGCGCCACGGACCTGGTGCCGGGGGATTTCGTCGAGGCGCAGGTGAGCGCCGCGGACGATTACGACCTCTGGGCGGGCTAGCCCCCGGTGAACCTGCTGCTGTTCACCGCCCGGGACCGCGTTGACAACGACTGTATCGAGCTGCGCGGGCGGCGCCTGCGCCATCTGCTGCAGGTACACGGCGCGGGGCCGGGCGATACGCTGCGCGCGGGCGAGGTGGACGGCTTGATGGGCGAGGCCGAGGTGCTGTCCATCGATCGCGAGCGCGCACTGTTGCGCGTTTCCCTGCACGCCGAGCCGCCGCAGAAACTGCCGGTGGCGCTGGTGCTGGCCCTGCCGCGCCCAAAAATGCTGCGACGCATCCTGCGCAGCGCGGCGGAATTCGGCGTGCGCGAACTGCACCTTATCAACAGTTACCGCGTGGAGAAGAGCTACTGGCAAACCCCCGTACTGGCCGCCGCCACACTGCGCGAGTACCTGTTGCAGGGGCTGGAACAGGCGCGCGACACACGCCTGCCCACGGTGCACTGCCACCGCCGCTTCCGGCCCTGGGTCGAGGACGAACTGCCCGGATTGCTCGCCGGGCGCGACGCCCTGCTCGCCCACCCCGGCGAACACCCCCCCTGCCCGCCGACACTGCCCGGCGGGGAGCGCGTGCTGGTGGTGGGCCCAGAGGGCGGTTTCATCCCCTTTGAAGTGGAAAAAATGCAAGCTGCCGGCTGCGTCCCGGTCAGCCTCGGGCCGCGCATCCTGCGCGTGGAAAACGCGGTCAGTTCCCTGTTGGGCCGTTTCGTATAGATAGTTGTAACAACTGCCTCTAGTTGCAACAACTGCCTCTATTAGGTGGCCCACGGCGATGGCCAGCCTCCGGCCGAAGTGCTACTTTTTCAAGGGTTGGCGCCTCCCAGCTTCACCCCGTGGCCGTTAAAAAAACACAACGAGGTGTCGCATTAAGCGGCCAGCCGTACCTACGAATAACGACGACCCGCAGAGGATCCGCCATGCGCAACCAACAACGCCTGATTGTCACCAGCCTGTCCGCCGTACTGGCCGCTGGCGCCACCGCCCTGTTTCCCCTCGCCGCCTCCGCACAGCTGGTGCTGGAAGAGGTGGTGGTCACCGCGCGCAAACGCGAGGAGACCCTGCAGGAGACGCCCATCGCGGTCACCGCACTGACCGGGGAAAACCTGCAGGAACTGGGCCTGACCAATATCTCCGACCTGCGCAAGGTCGTGCCCAACGTGGACATGTACGAAGGCAATGGCGCCTCGGGCACGGGCAACGTGTTCATCCGCGGCGTCGGCGCGCGCAATACCGGCGTCAACTTCGACTCCGGCGTGGGCATCTACGTCGACGGCGTCTACGTGTCGCGCCCGGACGGCGCGGTGCTGGACAACGTCGACCTGCAAAGCGTACAGGTATTGCGCGGGCCGCAGGGCACGCTGTTCGGCAAGAACACCACCGGCGGCGCGATTCTCTATACCACCAACAAGCCGGTCGAGGAGTTCGAGGCGCATGTCGAGGGCCGCCTGGGCAACTACGACCGCATGGACGTACAGGCGACCGCCAACCTGCCACTGGTCGGCGATACCCTGCTGTCGCGCTTCTCCGTGTGGTCCACCGAGCGCGACGGCTACACCAAGGCGGTGTCCGGCGGCCTGCCGGGCCTGCAGGACGAGGAAGAGTACACCGATATCGGCCGCAAGGGTGCACAGGCACAGCTGCGCTGGGCGGCGGCCGACGCGCTGACCCTGGACCTGAACTACACCTGGACCGATACCGACCAGGCCGCGCGCGGGCAGAACTGCGAGGTGGTCGAGGGTGTTCCGGGCGCGGGCTGGCAGGCGGAGCTGCAGGACCAGTTCATTATCGTGCCCGCCACCGGCAAGACCATCAAGGAGTGGTGCCAGGAAAACCAGGACCTGGGCAAGGACAAGATCCAGGCGGAACTGGCGCCCAACCGCTACAAGGCGGAAACCAACACCCTGTCGTTCACCGCCGACTGGGACCTGAACGACGAGCTGAACTTCAAGAGCATCAGCGCCTGGCGCAATACGCTGGGCGGACAGACCGACGAGCTGGACGCCATGGGCATTCCCCTGCTGGGTCGCAACAACTACGGCTGGAGCGGCGCGGACGAGCGCGAGACCGACGCCTACAGCCAGGAATTCCAGCTCGCCGGCGTCGCTTTCGACGACCGGCTGGACTACGTCGTCGGCGTGTACGGCTTCCACGAGGAGACCGACCCCAGCGGCCCGGCATCGCCGTCGGGGCCGTTTTTCGGCGCCATTTTCAACCCGAACAACGCGTTCTACACCAACACCGTCACCGAGATCGGCACGAAAAACTCATCGGCGTCGGCCTACTCCCAGGCAGACTGGAATTTCGATGAGAGCTGGCGCCTGACCGTGGGCGTGCGCTACACCTGGGAAGAACGCCAGCTCAAGCGCAACTTCCTGGTACCCGACCTGGCGACCGTCGCCACCACCGGCGATGCCATGGCCGGCGTGACCGAACAGTTCATCCTCTTCCCGAGCGGACCCGACAGCTTCAACCCGGAGCACCTGTTCGTGCTGGACGACGGGCCGCTGGCGCGGCAGAGCATGAAGGTCGACAACGACGACGTCACGCCGATGGCCAGCCTGCAGTACACCTTCGACGAGTGGGGCTTCATCAACAGCGGCAGCGCCTACGCCACCGTCGCCAACGGTTTCCTCTCCGGCGGCATTACCGACACCGTGTCAGTGCAGACCGGCATGATCGAGGAATACGACCCCGAGGAGGTGTGGAACTACGAGCTGGGCGTGAAACTGGACGCCTGGGAGCGCCGCCTGCGCCTGAACGTGGCGCTGTTCTACACCGACTACGAGGATCGCCAGCTGACCACCGTGCGCATCAACCCGGAGACGGGGCGCATCGCCGGGGCGCTGATCAACGCCAAGTCCTCGTCCATCAGCGGCATCGAGATCGAGTCCACGCTGCTGCCAGTGGAGAACCTGCAATTGATCGCCAACGTGACCTTCAACGAGGGCGATATCGACGAGTACGACGACGAGCGCATCCTCGGGCTGCCCGCGGATGGCAGCCCCATACCCGCGGAGTGCGACGCGGTGACCGTGGGCACCGGCGAGGTGATGAACTGCCCGGTGGACCGCTCCGACGAGAACCTGCCGCGCCTGCCGGAGGAAATCTACTTCCTCGCTGCGCAATACAACTGGGAGACCGACTTCGGCCGCATCGTGCCCTTCGTGTCCTGGTCCTACCGCACCAACGTGGACAACTGCTTCGACCGCGCCAGCTGCCTGTCAGGCCTGTACGAGGTCGACCAGGAGGACCTGTCGGCGCGCCTGACCTGGTACTCGCCCGAGGAGAACCTGCGCATCACCGCCTGGGGCGCCAACCTGACCGACGAGCGTTACATCACCGGCGGTACGCCGCTGGTGGACGTCACCGAGACGGCGGGCACGGTGTACAACCTGCCGCGCACCTACGGCGTGGAATTCGCCTACGATTTCTAGGCGCCGCCGCAAGCCACTGTTGCAGCCGGCCCTGTGCCGGCTTTTTTCTGCGCGGGTAATGGTTGTGGCGACGACCAGGGCGCATTCTCTTGCGGGCGCGTGCCGCGCAGGCCCCTCGCTACGCGACCCGCGGCCCTCCGGGCTGCCCTCGGTCGGTCGCGAGCCCTGCGGTCTCGCTCCACTCCCTCGGCGCGGCCCAAAGCGTCCGCAAGGGGCCTGCG
>MDSW01162120.1_pt1 | contig 30677 bp, 24 predicted proteins | sample 811171 | NCBI WGS metagenome assembly MDSW01 (sample SAMN05326641, study PRJNA326480) | marine metagenome | isolation source: seawater | place: Atlantic Ocean: North West | collected 2012 | reverse complement strand
GTATATTGTCAATCTTGACATTTGCTCAGTTATATCAATATTTTGCTAAAGGTACATAATACTATGGAAATTCAATTTAACAATCTTCGACAAGAAAAAGGTTACACAGGAGTAATTTTTTGTGACCAAAACTGTCGTTTAATTGGTTTTGGAAAAAAGCTAGATCAGCTGTCAAAAAAGCACATTTCTAACATAATCAAAGGAGATGAATCATTTCAAAATAGGAGCTCTAAGAATTTTGATTATATCGTTATACATCAGCCGGAAAAACTTAACCTTGCAAAACTATATGTTTTTAAACTCAAGAAATTTAAAGATTATTCAGTAAGAGATTTCCAAATACTTGGTGGTCATCTGCAGACTATAATTAAATTTTATAAGGAGGACAAAGTTATTATTTACCCTGATGGAATTTCTTCATCAAAGGTTAGCTTTATCAGTTCAATTGGGGAGATGGCTTTAGGTATAAAATTATCATCTTATGAATTTAATAAATATCATACTAAAAAAAATCAAAAAAATAAGAAAAAAAATAAAATAAAAATTAACTCAGCTCAGTGTAATAGAATCTTAAAGAACTCAGTGAAAATAGAAGCAATTGCGGAAGGTGTAAAATTAACTCGAGATCTCGTGACTGAGCCTCCAAATTTTATGACACCTCCGAAAATCGCTGATAATGCAAAAGCATTAGAATCATTAGGTGTGGAAGTTAAAATTTTAGGTGAGAAGGAAATGAAGAAGCTTGGAATGGGCTCCCTTTTAGGAGTAGGTCAGGGAAGTATTCATGAGTCACAATTAGTAATAATGAAATGGAATGGTTCAAAAAATAAAAAAAAGAAACCAATAGCTTTTATAGGCAAAGGTGTCTCATTCGATACTGGAGGAGTTTCGTTAAAACCTGCAAATGGTATGGAAGAAATGAAATACGATATGGGTGGATCTGCTGTTGTCATTGGTTTAATGAAAGCTCTTGCTGGGAGGAGAGCAAAAGTTAATGCAATTGGCGTTGTTGGACTAGTTGAAAATCATATTGGAAGCAAAGCTCAAAGACCAAGCGATGTTGTTAAATCGTATTCTGGACAAACAATAGAGGTTTTAAATACTGATGCTGAAGGTAGGCTAGTTTTAGCTGATGCACTTTGGTATACGCAAGAACAATACAAGCCAGAATTTATGATTGATCTTGCCACATTAACTGGAGCTATAATTGTCGCCCTCGGCGATGAATATGCAGGTTTATTTTCAAACAATGATAAATTAAGTAAGCAATTGTCGGACGCAGGAGAGATTGAAGACGAGAAATTATGGAGACTTCCTCTAAATGATCGTTACGATAAAATGCTCAATTCTCCTATAGCAGATATGCAGAATATAACAAATGGAAGAGGACCAGGATCAATTACTGCGGCACAATTTCTCCAACGCTTTGTTAATAAAGTTCCTTGGGCTCATCTTGATATTGCTGGTACAACTTGGACAAAAAAACCAATGCCAACTTCTCCAAAAGGCGCAACAGCATTTGGGGTTAAGCTATTGAATCGGTTGGTATCCAAATATTATGAAGGAAAATAAGGTATGTCCATAGAGAGAACTTTTTCAATTATTAAGCCCGATGCAGTAGAAAGAAATAAAATTGGTGAAATTACTGCTATGCTTGAAGCTGCAGGTTTAAGAATAGTAGCTTCAAAGAGAATTCAACTTAATCAAGAAAAAGCTGCTACATTTTATGGCGTGCATGCTGATAAACCATTTTTTCAGAGCTTATGTGATTTTATGTGTTCAGGTCCCATTGTAGTTCAGGTACTTGAGGGTGACAATGCAATTCAAAGAAATAGAGAGATAATGGGAGCGACTAATCCCGATGAAGCTGACGAGGGTACAATCAGAAAAAAATTTGCTCTCTCTTTAGAGAAAAACTCTGTTCATGGTTCAGATAGCTCTGAAAATGCTGCGATTGAAATTAAACATTTTTTTTCAGAAGATGATATTATTTCTTAAGCACTAACCTAATAGCTTCAGGATATATTATGTGTTCTTCTTTTAAGATTTTATCTGCAAGAGTATTTTCCGTATCATCTGCATCAATGCTTATTTCTCTTTGAATAATAATTTCTCCATCATCTAAATTTTCATTTACATAATGGACAGTACATCCAGAAATAGTATCCATATTTTCTATTACACGACGATGGGTATTAAGTCCTTTATATTTGGGAAGCAAAGAAGGATGAATATTTATTATCTTTCCAGAAAATTTATCAATAAACTTTTTTGATAATATTTTCATGTATCCAGCTAAACATATTAGTTCAAGATTATAAGGCTTAATTAATCTTAATATTTCTTCTTCAAAACTATTGGCATCTTTAAAATTATTAATATCTATAGAAAATGTATCAATATTGCTTTCAAGAGCTATTTTCATGCCTTTTGAATTGGGGTTATCAGAAAATACTAAGACAATATTGCCAGGAAAATTAGCATCTTTACTTGCATTAATAATAGACTTTAGATTTGAACCTCGTCCTGATATGAATATTCCAATTGGATACTTAATCATCAAAGTTGATTTTACCAGTATACTTGATTTTTTTTTCTGTTTTTTTGCAATTTAGAAGTATTCCAATTTTATCATAATCTAATTTATGTTTCTTCATAATTTTTTCAAATTTATTAATTTTAGATTTCTCAAGGATTACTAGCATTCCATAACCACAGTTAAAAGTCCTTAACATTTCAGATTGCGTTATTCCATGACTTTGAATCCACTTAAATATTTTAGGTATATTAAAGCTACTTAAATAAATTTCAGCTTTTATATTTTCTGTTAAGGATCTTGGTAAATTATCTGTTATCCCGCCACCAGTTATATGTGCGCATGATTTAATTAATTTCTTTGAAAATAATTCAAGTATAGGACTAACATAAATTTTTGTTGGCTCTAATAGAAGTTGTCCAATAGTCTTACTTTTATCTATTTTTTTATTGAGTTTAACTTTTTTTTCTTTAATTATTTGCCTTATTAGTGAAAACCCATTTGAATGTAATCCTGAAGACTTAATTCCTATAATGATATCATTTTGTTTCAATTTAGAGTTAAAATTTTTTAAACCACTTTTTACCCCTACACAAAAACCTGCAAGATCATATCTATCATTTGACTCAATCCCTGGGTGTTCAGCAGTTTCGCCACCTAAGAGAGAGCAGTTTGATTTTTTGCAGCCTTCTATGATGCCTTTTATAATTTGAGATCCTTTTTTCAAATCAAGTCTTCCCGTTGATATATAATCAAGAAAAAAAAGAGGTTTTGCTTGATCAACGATTAGATCATTAACGCACATAGCGACTAAATCAATTCCTATAGTCCTATGGTTATTCATCATATTAGCTATTTCTATTTTTGTTCCAACCCCATCAGCCGCTCCAACAAGAATTGGTTTTTTTATTTTTGGATCAAGTACAAATTGACCTGAAAATCCACCAATATTTGATTTTTTTAAATATTTATCTTTTTTTATAAATTTTTTAATTTGAGATACAAACTGGTTACCTTTATTTATACTTACCCCTGAACCTGAATATGACAATTTTTTCATTTACTGGCTTTATACATGATTAATCATAGAATTACTAAGTTATTGAAAATAATATTATTTTTTTCTGTGTATATTTCACTAATTGGAAATATTTTAGCTGATTCTTATTTCACAGTAGAGAACATAGAGATCAAACTAGATTTTGACACAGATAGGGATATTAGAAATCTGGCAATTGAAGAAGCTCAAACTAAAGCAATAATTGAATTGTCTGAAAAATTACTCTCTCCAAATGATTATCAGATTTTTAAAAAAAATATTAATAAAGAAAGCTTTTCTTATTTAGTTGAAAGTATTGAGTTTATTGATGAAGTCATAACTGAAGATTTTTATAGAGGTGTATTTAATATAAACTTCAATCCTTACAAAGTTCGAGAGTACTATACATCAAGATCTTTTATTTTTTCAGAAGTTAAATCTAAAGAAATGAAAGTCTTTATCAATTTTGATCAAAAAGAAAGTTTTTTTATTTTAAACAATATATGGAACACTAAATGGTCAGAGACTCAAAATACAGAAAATAATTTAAATTTATATATCAATACACTGAATGATAGTTATTTCGATGAATTATCTCTAGACTCTTTTCTAAGTGGAGATTTTGATCACTCAGAGCTTATTAAGGATTTTTCAAATATAATATTTATATGGTGTGAACCAAAATTAATTTCTGAAGGAAATATACAATTTGAAATAATTTCAAAAATAATAATAAATAACAAAAATACAATTTTGAGATCAACCTATGTCGAAGAGTATAATATTTATAAAGATAACATGCTAGATTCAACTATAAATGATCTCAAAAAAGAAATATTACAACATTGGGTAAAAGTTACTTCTCAGGAAGTGGATAAATTTAAATATAAATTCAATTTTAATTTTAATTCATTAAAGGAATGGGTTTCATTAAAAAATAGTCTTGAAAAAATTGGATTAATTTCAAATTATCGTATTTTATCCTTTAATTTAAATAATATAGAAGGAATTATTGAATTTCATGGAGATAATAATAAATTTGAGCTTATTCTTTCTCAAAATAATATTCAATCAGTGAATTTGGGAGAATATTACACTATTCAAGTTTTGAAATGATAAAAAAAATTCCAAATATATTATCAATTTTAAGAATTATCCTGATCCCCCTTGTCGCATGGTTAATCTTATTTGATTACTTTTTATATGCCTTAATAATTACCATATTAATTGCTATAAGTGATTTTTTAGATGGATTTATAGCAAGAACATTTAATGCTCAAAGTGAAATAGGTTCATATCTTGACTCTATTGCAGATAAAGCATTTATTATTTCCGCCTATATGCTAATAGGAACACAGAATCTTTTACCTATTTTTGTAATAATAATTGTTATTTCCAGAGATATTATAATTATGGGAGCTTTTGTTTTATCTTTCGCAATGAATCAAAGGCTGGATATAAATCCGATAAGAACAAGCAAAATCAATACTTTCTTGCAATTTACTTTAATTGTTTTGGTGTTAATTAATAATGTGGGAGAGTTTAATCCACTTCAAGCAATCACATTTCTGATCGATATTACAATGTATATGGTTATTGCTACTACAGTCATATCATTGTTATTCTATATAAAACAATGGCTAAATTATAATTAGTTAGTATGACAGGTCAGTTAGTTTTCAATCTATTAAACGTTAAGAATTTTAATTCTGATGACTTTTATGTAAATGAAAATAATTTGGAGGCATCCGAATTAATAAATATGTGGCCCAACTGGTTTAATGGGGTTGCAGTAATAGACGGGCCTGAGAAATCTGGAAAATCTCATTTAGCAAATATATGGAAAGAAAGTATAAATGCCAATATATATAATTTAGATAAAAATTTAATATTCTCAGATATAAATATAAACGAAAATTTTGTTTTAGATAATTTTCATAATTTATCTAGAGAGAACGAAGAAAATTTCTTTCATATATACAATAGAACGTTTTCTAATAAGAAAAGTATTCTTATAATACTGGATAAGAATAAATTTAGAAAAATTAATCTTAAAGATTTAGAGTCAAGGTTTAATTCCTTTTCATCTGCAACAATTAAAGCACCAGATGATAATCTTGTGAAAGCTTTAATTGTTAAGTTTTTTAAAGATCAACAAATTAATATAGATCCTTCAGTAGTAGCTTTTATTATTAAAAGAATTGAAAGAGATTACGTGACAATTTTTAATTTTTTAAAGGAGATAGATAATCTATCTCTAGAAAATAAAAGTAAAATAAGTATTTCATTTTTAAATAAGTTTTTTGACTTTTAAAAATGTTTTGAAATCTTCAATTTTAGAATTGAAATTTTTATTTTTTAAATCTTTGCTTTCTAGTTTAAAGTTTTTTTGTTTAGTAAATTGTAAAATAATTTTATCTGAAATTACCCAGTTTCTAGGTATATTAATTTTTTGAGCTGTTTTTTCTCTCCACTCAGATATAGATTTTAATAATTCTAATTCTTTCATTGAAAGTTTTGTTGGTTTAATTCGTTTATATGCATCCTCTACATTAAAGATATTTTTTAAATTTTTTAACTTATTAGTTTCCATTTTTAATTTACTTATCTTTCTTTTATCTTCTATATCTTTTGACAGTATTTTATAGATTTTAGGAAGAAATTTTACATCATTCTCTGCATAATTGATTTGAGAATTTGAAAGAGGTCTTTTTTTCCAATCAGACTGCTGAAATTTTTTTGATAGTCTAATTTTAAATAATTCTTCTACAAGCTTAGTATAGCCGATATTGCTTTCATTCTTGACTAGCCCATAAGCTATTTGAGTATCAAATATTGGCCATACAATAAAATTAAATGTATAAAGCAAGACTTCAATATCTTGTCTTGCAGAATGAATTACTTTTAATATTTTTTTATTTTTTAGAATTTCAATGAAAATATTGAATTTCATTTCTTTGTCTGAAAGCATATCTATCAAATAACATTTTTTTTGAGTTTGAATCTGAATAGTGCACAATAATGGCCAATAGGTTCGATCTCTTAGAAACTCAGTATCCATGTAGATAATTTTCTGTTTTTCTAAATTTTTACATAAAATTTTTAAAGATTTATTATCTTGGACTATTTTCATAAATCCAACTATATATGATCATAATAGTTATAAAATGAATAAATATAGAACACATCTTTGCAATCAACTTAGAGAATCAGATGCTGGTAAGAATGTATCTATTTCTGGTTGGATACATAGAAAAAGAGATCATGGAAATCTTGTATTTGTAGATTTGAGAGATCATTACGGTATTACACAATGCGTAGTTGATAAAACTAATGAAGAACTTTTAAACACTATAGATAATTTACGTTCAGAGTCAGTCATTAAGATTTCTGGTAAAGTTGTTGAGAGAGATAAAGAAACAATAAATGTGTCCATAGATACGGGAAAAATTGAAATTTCAATCGAACAACTAAATGTTTTATCTTCAGCAGATGAATTGCCTATGCCTGTTTTTGGTGATCAAGAATACCCTGAAGATATAAGATTAAAATATAGATTTTTAGATATTAGAAGAGAGGGGTTACATAAAAACCTTATTTTAAGATCTTCAGTAATTTCTTATATAAGAGAACAAATGACTGAAGCAGGTTTCCTTGAAATGCAAACCCCAATACTTACCGCTTCAAGTCCTGAAGGTGCAAGGGATTACCTTGTACCAAGCCGACTGCATCCAGGAAAGTTCTATGCCTTACCTCAAGCACCTCAACAATTTAAACAACTTATTATGGCTGGAGGATTCGATAAGTATTTTCAAATTGCTCCTTGCTTTAGAGATGAAGACGCAAGAGCTGATAGAAGTCCAGGAGAGTTTTATCAGTTAGATATGGAGATGTCTTTTGTCGAACAAGAAGATGTATTTAATGCAATAGAGCCAATTTTATTTAATGTATTTAAGAAATTCTCTAAGTATGAAACTTCTAAGCCTCCATTTCAAAGACTTTCATATAAAGAGTCAATGCAAAAATATGGGACTGATAAACCTGACCTAAGAAACCCATTAGAACTATGTGATTTAACTGATGAATTTAATCTAGAAGAAGTTAATTTTGATGCTTTTAAAAAAGTAATTTCAAAAGGTGGCAAGGTTATAGGTATTCCTGCTCCTGACAGCTCTAAAAGATCTAGAAGTTTTTTTGATTCATTAAATGATTGGGCAAAAAAAGAAATGAATGCTCCTGGTTTAGGTTATATTATTCTTGAAGAGGAAGGCAAACAAATAAAAGGAAAAGGGCCGATAGCTAAGTTTATTCCTGACAACGTAATTGAAAGAATTTGTGAGAAAGGAAATGTGAAACAAGGTGACTCAATATTTTTTTCGTGTGCGAATGAAAAAGAAGCTTTGGAGTTGGCTTCATCCGCTAGAAATAAAATAGCTGGTGAGTTAGATATTTTTGAAAAGGAGGTTTTTAAGTTTTGCTGGATTGTTGACTTTCCTATGTATGAAATTAATCAAGAAACTGGCAAGATCGATTTTAGCCATAACCCTTTTTCAATGCCTCAAGGTGGTTTAGAAGCATTAAATAACAAAGATCCTCTAGAAATCCTTGGATATCAATATGATATTGTATGTAATGGTGTTGAGTTATCTTCTGGGGCTATAAGAAATCATTTACCTAATTTAATGTTTAAAGCTTTTGACATAGCTGGACATTCTAAAGAGCATGTGATGAAAAATTTTGGAGGAATGTTAAATGCATTTAAATATGGAGCTCCTCCTCACGGTGGCATAGCTCCCGGCATAGATAGGATTGTAATGCTTCTGGCAGAAGAAAAGAATATTAGAGAAGTGATACTTTTTCCCATGAATCAACAGGCTCAGGATTTAATGATGAGTGCCCCTGCAGACGTACCTGATTCTAATCTAAAGGACTTAAATATACAAACTTTAGAACTAAAGGAAGATTAAGAGCATCCAGTTGTTGCACCGCAGGTGTCGCACTTTAGACAAGTTCCATTTCTAACAAGAGTAAATGACCCACATTCAGGACATGCATCTCCTTCGTATCCCATCATTTTAGCTGCTTGTGATCTATTTAAAGGTTGCTGTTCAGTGGCATTGTTGCTTAAAGTAATACCAGAGTTAATTTCAGGCTCTGGAGAACTATAATTAGCCGGACTACCATCAGAGTTAATTACCATTAAGTTTTCTTGTCCTCTTAAATAACCTTGACTTGACATTTTTTTTACTAATTTCCAAGGGATTTCATTGTTTTTTAATGTACCTTCTTCTGCTCCAGTTCCAAGAGAGAAGTCTACATCTGTATTATCAGCATGAGCAAGATCATTTCTTCCTAGGTATGAAACAGCTAGCTCTCTAAATACATAGTCTAAAATTGATGTTGCATTTTTAATTCGATTATTTCCCTGAACTACACCAGCTGGGTCAAATCGGGTAAATGTGTAAGCTTCAACGTATTCTTCAAGGGGTACGCCATATTGAAGTCCTATTGATATGGCTATAGCAAAGTTATTCATTAAACTCCTTAAAAATGCTCCTTCTTTATGCATGTCAATAAATATTTCACCCAAGCTTCCATCTTCATACTCGCCTGTGTGTAAATATACTTTGTGACCTCCAACGATTGCTTTTTGAATATAGCCTTTACGTCTATCAGGAACTTTATTTCTTGATCCGTAAACAATAGAATTTGCAGCTTCTTTAGCTACAGCTATAGTTTTTTCAGTAGGAGATGAGGGTGCCTCCACCATAATATTCTCTTCGAGGTCATCCTCTTCAACAAGCTTTGAAGCAAGAGGCTGGCTTAATTTTGATCCATCTCTGTATAAAGCATTCGCTTTAGTTCCAAGTTTCCAGGATAATAAATAAGCTTCCATACAATCCTCAACATTTGCTTCACTAGGCATATTAATAGTTTTAGAAATTGCTCCAGAAATAAACGGTTGAGCTGCAGCCATCATCCTTATATGACTTTCTACAGAAAGATACCTTTTCCCAATTCTGCCACATGGATTTGCGCAATCAAATACACTTAAATGCGTATCCTGAACATGAGGTGATCCTTCAAGTGTCATAGTTCCACAGCAGAATATATTTGCTTCTTCAATTGCCTCATTCGAGAACCCCAGAGCAGCTAGCATGTTAAAATTCATATCAGATAGCTGTACTTCATTGATATTAAGCTTATTTAAGCAAAACTCTCTACCAAGAGTAAATTCATTAAAGGAAAATCGAATATCAAAAACATTTTTAAGATTTTGCTCCAGAAGATCTAGCTCTACATCAGTAAAGCCTTTCTCTTTTAGTGCTTCATGATTAATACCAGGTGCATTTTTTAACGTTCCATGACCAACGGCATAGTTTATAATTTCAGAAACTTCACTTTCGGTATATTGAAGTTGTTCCAATGCATCAGGCACAGTTCTGTTAATAATTTTAAAGTAGCCACCACCAGCTAATTTTTTGAATTTAACCATTGCAAAGTCAGGTTCTATTCCTGTTGTATCACAATCCATGACAAGTCCTATTGTTCCGGTGGGTGCTATAACTGTTGTTTGAGCATTACGATAGCCATATTTTTGACCTTGTTGATAGGCTTCATCCCAAATTTTTTGGGCTTCAATACCAAGATTAGTGTCTCTTAAGTCATCTGCTATAAATGGTACAGGATTTACATGCAGCTCCTCATATTCATCCTTATATCCGTAAGCAGCTCTTCTATGATTTCTTATAACTCTCAACATGCTTTTAGAGTTTTGCTGATATCCTGGAAAAGAGCCTTGTTTAGATGCTATTTCAGCTGAAGTTGCATATGATGTGCCAGTCATTAGTGAGGTAATTGCAGCACAATTAGATCTCCCTTCATCACTATCATAAGGTATTCCTTTAGACATAAGATACCCGCCAAGATTTGCATAACCTAAGCCTAAAGTCCTATATTCGTAAGAAAGTTTAGCAATTTCTTTTGAAGGAAATTGAGCCATCATTACAGAGATCTCAAGTATTAGTGTCCATATTCTGACTGCATGCTTAAATAAATAAGTATCCAGAGACTTATCCTCGTTCATAAAAGTAATTAGATTAAGTGAAGCAAGGTTGCAGGCAGTGTTATCAAGAAACATATACTCAGAGCAAGGATTTGAGGCTCTTATCTCGCCGCTTTCAGGACAGGTATGCCAATCATTAATAGTAGTATGAAACTGAATTCCAGGATCAGCACATGCCCAGGCAGAATATCCAACTTGATCCCAAAGATCTTTGGCTTTTATTGTTTTGTTTGTTGAATTATCAGTTCTGTTAACAAGATTCCAATCCTTATCTTCAATTACAGCATTTATAAAATCATCAGTTACACGTATTGAGTTATTTGAATTTTGTCCTGAAACAGTTACATATGCCTCAGAGTCCCAATCGGTATTATATGTTTCAAATTCTATAGTTTTGTAGCCTTGTTTTGAGAAGTGAATAACTCGTTGAATATAATTTTCAGAAACTTCATTTTTTCTAGCTTCTATTATTTCTCTTTTCAAAGCAGGGTTTTTACTAGGATCGAAACAACTTTCACCATCTGCTTCACAATTATGGCATGCATTCATAATTTTCTTTAAGTGTTTTGCACAAATTTTTGATCCAGCGACCAATGCTGCAACCTTTTGCTCTTCAGTTACCTTCCATTTAATAAACTCCTCAATATCAGGGTGATCAATATCTACAACTACCATTTTAGCTGCTCTTCTTGTAGTTCCACCTGATTTTATGGCCCCTGCTGCACGATCACCGATTTTTAAAAAACTCATCAGTCCAGAAGACTTACCTCCACCTGAAAGTCCTTCAGTAGAACCTCTTAAATTTGAAAAATTTGTTCCAGTTCCAGATCCGTATTTAAACAATCTTGCTTCTCTTACCCATAAATCCATTATTCCACCATCATTTACTAAATCATCATCTATGCTTTGAATGAAGCAAGCATGAGGTTGAGGTCTTTCGTAGGAGCTCGAAGACCTAGTAAGTTTTGAGGTTTCATGATCAACATAGAAGTGTCCTTGAGACGGGCCGTCAATTCCATACGCCCAATGCAGTCCAGTATTAAACCATTGTGGACTATTAGGCGCTACCATTTGCATAGCAAGCATATATCTCACTTCATCAAAGAACGCTTTTGCATCTTCTTCAGAAGAAAAGTAATTTCCTTTCCATCCCCAATAAGTCCATGCCCCAGCTAACCTATCAAATACTTGCTGAGAATTTTTCTCAGAAGAAAAAGATAAATCTTCAGATTCATTATCTGCTACTCGAGGAGCTAGCCATGAAGGTATATTTCTCTCATCAGTTCTCTTTACCTTGCTAGGAACGCCGGCTTTTCTAAAATATTTTTGTGAAAGTATATCAGATGCAACTTGACTCCATCCCTCTGGTACATCAAAGTTTTCTAACTTAAAAACTAATGAGCCGTCTGGGTTTAAAATTTCTGTTGATGCTTTTTTAAATTTGATATTTTCATATGGTGATTGAGTATTTTTAGTAAATTCTCTATTTATTTTCATTTATATTCCCTTCAAATATTTATCTTTACAGTCTACGTAACTGAGCCAAGGATTTTTAATTATATCAATTAATGGCCTCGACCGGTCTTGCCAGAATGCTGTTTGTTGAGCTATTTCTAGATTGTTTATAATTAATTATTCGAAAAATGAAGTCAACATATTGTGTAAAATAATTTAATACGTACTATATGGAGTGTTTTAAATGTGATTACTTTAATAAATATTCAATAATTTCAATAAGTTATAAAATTTAGATAATGCTTTATCTGTTGAAAAAAATGTGAATTCATCATATTGCTATGAAAATGATAATGGAGATTTTTACTTGGTGGAATAGGCAAACTCTAGGAACACGAGTTTGGTCATATTTTAATGGTGTCTTTGTAGGCAAAGATAATTATGGCAATAAATATTTCTCAAACAAAGATGATTCAAAAAGATGGGTTATTTATAGAGATGAAGTTGAAGCTACTACTGTAAATCCAGAATGGAATAACTGGCTAAGATTTACATCAATTGAGAAGCCAGGAAATTTTACTCAATATGACTGGCAAATTGAACATAAGCAAAATCAAACTGGCACACCTAATTCATATTCACCTCAAAGTATTTTTGATAAGACCAACCACAAGAAAAAAAAAGATTATGATAAATGGTCTCCATAGGGTTAGTCCTCTTATCTATTTAGTTTTAATTTTTTTTTTTTAAAAATTCAATTTATGCAGATGATATTCAGCTTAGTCCACTAATTAACCTGGATCAAATTGAGCCTTCTTATGAATCTCCAGGCAATGAACTGATCGAGGAAGAGCTGAATGGTCAATTTCCTGAGGACGAAGTATTTTTAAAAGATAAGAAATTAAATATCGCTTCTATCAGTATTTTAAATAAAATTACTGCTAATGTTGATAGTCTAGAAATTGAATTGAAAAACAATTACCACTACGGAGAATTAAGAATTTATCCTATTGATTGCTATTTTAGTAATCCAGAAGAAAAAACTGAAACAGCCATTTATATTAATGTTTATCATGATACTAAAAATAAAAAATTATTTTCTGGATGGATGTTAAAATCACTTCCATCAATTTCGGCAATAGAGCATCCTATATACGATATTTGGGTTAATGATTGCTATTGACTAGAGTGAAGCTATATTATTTTCCAGCCAATTGATTGAAACTGAACCTTTTTTAAATTCTTCTGATGATAATATCTTCTTATGGAGATCAATATTAGTATCAATTCCATCAATCACCATTTCATTCAAAGATCTTAAAGCCCTCTTTATTGCATGATTTCTCGTGCGTCCAGTAGCGATCAATTTAGCAAGTAAATTATCATAATAATGAGGGACTTTATAACCAGAATATATGAAAGTATCTAATCTTATGCCATTTCCAGCAGGAGGATGAAATAAGCCTATTGTTCCTACTGAAGGTTTAAAATCTGATGAATTTTCAGCATTAATCCGACATTCAATTGAATGTCCTAGGGGTTTTATATTATCCTGATTAGTAAAGATTTTTTCACCATGAGCTATGCAAATCTGTTCTCTTACAAGATCAATTCTTGTTAACATTTCAGTAATAGGGTGTTCGACTTGGAGTCTTGTGTTCATTTCCATAAAATAGAACTCTCCATTTTCATACAGAAACTCTAAAGTTCCTAGACCGAGATATTGCATCTTTTCCATAGCGCTTACACAGATTTGAAATAATTCATCTTTTTTTTCATCTTCTATACCTGGCGCGAGAGCCTCCTCTAAAACTTTTTGGTTTCTTCTTTGAACAGAGCAATCTCTTTCGTGAAGATGAAGAAAATTTCCGTGAGAATCACATATTACTTGGACTTCAATATGCCTAGGAGAGTCAATAAATTTTTCTATATAAACAGAGTCATTCCCAAAAAAAGAAAGGGCCTCCTGTTTAATAATTGGAAGCGATTGTTTTAATTCTTTTTCATCATTTACAACTTTCATTCCTCTCCCTCCACCTCCTGCGCTAGCCTTAATTAAAACTGGATAACCAATGTCCTTTGAAATATTAATTGCATCTTTCTCGCTTTCGATAGCTTTATCAGATCCCGGAACTGTAGGTACTCCAAATTCATTCATTATTTTTTTAGCTTGAATCTTGTCACCCATAGCGCTTATATGAGAATGATTTGGCCCAATAAAAATTAGTTTGTGGTCCTCTAACATTTTAGAAAATGATGCATTCTCAGATAAAAAACCATAACCTGGATGAACTGCTTGTGCTCCTGTAATTTCACAAGCAGCAATAATAGAATGAGTATTTAAATAACTTTTATTAACAGGATTTGGACCAATGCAAACACTTTCATCTGCAATTCTAACATGCATCGATTCGGCATCAGCCTCACTATGAATTGCTACTGTAGAAATCCCAAGCTCTTGACAAGCTCTATTTATTCTAACCGCTATTTCTCCGCGGTTAGCAATCAATACTTTATCAAACATTTATTCTATTAGCATTAAAGGCTGGCCAAACTCAACAGCTTGTTCATTTTCAACTAAAACTTTAACAAGCTTTCCCTGAAGATTAGACTCTATTGGATTCATTGTTTTCATAGCTTCAATAATCAACAATGTTTGCCCAGATTTAATTGCATCACCCTCATTAACAAATTTATTTGCTCCAGGTTCAGGTTGAAGATAAATAGTTCCTACCATTGGGGATTTTATTGCTCTAGGATCATTTTTAAAATCTTCTTCTTGATTTGTATTATTTGAAATTACTTTTTTTTCAGTAGGCGCTGCATGAGAAATCAATTGAGTGCCTCCTCTAGAAACAGATATAGCGAAATCTCCGTCTCTATAAGAAATCTCTACGAGATTTAATTCTTCAAGAAGTTTACTAAGCTCCTTTATTGGACCTTTATCTATATTTTTCTTTGCCATATCTTTTATGTTTATATTAATTTTTTAATTCCATCAATAGCAAGTAGATAACCATTCAATCCAAATCCACAAACAACGCCACTTACACCTTTACTAATGTATGAGCTATGTCTAAATTCTTCTCTGGTAAAAAGATTTGAAATATGGACTTCAATTTTAGGAATTTTAATAGCTAATAATGCGTCAAGAATTGATACAGAAGTATGAGATAAACCCCCAGCATTAATGATAACTCCATTTAAAGATTTTCCTGCATCTTGAATTGAATTTACTATATCGCCTTCACTATTTGACTGAAAAAAAACTAAATCAATATTTAAATTTGATGATTGGATATGATCTTTTGTTAACCTTTCTAAATCTTTCAATGTCTCTGTTCCATAAACTTCCGGTTCTCTTTCTCCCAGTAAATTTAAATTAGGGCCATTTATAATAATAATTTTTTTTCTAGACATTTTTCAATAATTTTCCAATTTCATATTATCTATTATATTTAACAAATCATTAGCTCGATACCATTCAGTAGTATTTTTTTCAATATTTTTTAAGCTTTTAATGGCAAATTGTTGAGCCATTGCATAATTTCCAGTCAAGTAATGCCTTTCAGCTGTAGCATACTCAGCTAGAGATATATTGTCTGTTTCAGCATAAGCCTTGGCAAGTAAGTACCAAGAGTAAGTATTTTTAGGATTTAGTCTAAGGGATTTTTTAAGCAGTTTTATACTTTCATTGTAATTAGAGGAATCAGTGTCGGCAAGGTAGTAATTTCCAATCATCATGTAGTACAAATCATTTTCATCATTAAGCAATCTTATTGAATTTTTTTGGTTTTCAATTGCATTCCTATAATTATGTTTTGAAAAATATATCTCTCCAATCAGTTCTCTAAAGAATGGGTTTTCAGGATTATTTTTAATCAATTCTTTTAGTAGAATAATTGAATTATCATGGTTTCCAGAAAAATAACTAGCAACTGCTTTTGCATACTTATCAATATCTCTATTAGATTGATAGACAGCATATGTTTCTTCTCCACTATGAGTAAAACCAAACAGCTTAGCTTTTAAAAAGAGAAATTCATTCTGCAAATCAATGTCTTGAGAAAATTCACAGCCATCGTATTGAGTCATTAAAGCACTTTCTATCCATGTAGCTCTTTCAGATACCAATGGATGAGTTGATCTATAACTTGTAGCATCTGTAGAATAAGGTATGGCCGTATCTATTTTGCCTAAAAACTCTAATAGATAATTTCCATTTATTCCATTCTTACAAAGCAATCTTATCGCTGCTTGATCAGCTGAAGCCTCTTGAGTTCTACTATAATAGGTAAAGCCATCTTGAACACTTGCTGAGCCAACCATTAATGTAGCCATTCCAGTTTCAGTAGCTCCTCCTAAGATACCCAATATTCCTAAAACATAAACTGGGAAAGCTCTAGATCCTAATTTGCCAATCTCATGCTTTGTTCTAAATACATGTCCACCAAGAATATGAGCAAGTTCGTGGGCCAATACTGAGGCATACTCTCTATAATCATCAGAAGAAATTAGTATTTCAGTATTAATAAATAGATTATTACCACTAGTTACAAATGCATTTATATCTTTACTTTTAATGAAATAGTAATTTATTTCTTCTGGCTTAATTTCTGTATTTTCTAGAAGATTACTAACAATTTTTTTTGTAAAATTTTCTAATTCTACATCTCTAATAATATCAAAAGCCAAAGCATTATTTAGCAAAGAAGAGTAACATAAGAAAATTGTAAAAAGTATCTTTAGCCTGTTCACTTAGGTTTGCCACCAGCCTGTTTTCTTATTTTTAATTTCTTTTATAGGATTTATAGGTTTTTCAATTTTAGATTTTTTATTTGCTTTTTGACTCTTAGTCGCATCTTTTTTAACTAAGCTTTTTTTAGTTTTGTTTTCTATTTTTTTTGATTTCTTGGCAACAACTTTCTTCTTTTTTTTAGTTTTATTTACAATCTCAATCTTAGTATTTTCAATGCTTATATCTGCCTCAAAAGAAATCATAACTTTGTATTGTTTTTTAATTTTAATTAACTCATTTTCATAAGTACTTTCAATCACATCTATAACTGATGGATTAATTTTGATTAGTAGTTCCTTATTTTTATTTGTACTTATATGATCTTTAATATTATAAATTGCTTTTAGAGCACATGACTCTATAGATAAATCTGATTTCCAATTAATAAAACTTTGCCTTAATCTTTGTCTAGACATTTCTAAAAGACCGAATTGACTGATTCGTGAAACTTGAATTCTTGCTCTGTCTTTTTTAATTAATTCTCTTACTTTTTTTTCTACAGTTCTATTGTTTCTCATTTCGTACATATCAATAAAGTCAATTACTATTAAACCAGATAAATCTCTAATTTTAATTTGTTTACTTATTTCTTGAGCTGCTTCAATATTAGTTTTAAGAGCTGTTTTTTCAATGTTACGCTCTTTTGTCGCTCCTCCAGAGTTAACATCTATTGCAACCAATGCTTCAGTGGGATTGATTACAAGATATCCCCCGGATTTTAATTTTACTTCTGGTTCAAACATTCTTAATATTTCTTTTTCAACACCGTATTTAGAAAAAATAGGAACTTTATTTTTATATTCTTTGACAAATTTTGAGTAAGAAGGGATTATTTGAGACATATATTTTTTAGTTTCTTTAAATGCATCTGAGCCTTCTACATGTATTGTTTTCATATCTTTATTGTAAACGTCACGAATAACTCTTCTTAATAAGTTTCCTTCTTCATGTATTAATGCAGGCGCTATTGCTTTTTCAGTTTCTTTTACAATATTTACCCACAATTTATGCAGAGAATTGTAATCTTTTTTGATTTCATTTTTTGTTTTGTTCAAACCAGCAGTTCTTATAATCAAACCCATATCAGTTGGAACTTTTAATTCATCGATAATTTTTTTAATTTTATTTCTATCATCAGAAGTAGATATTTTTCTTGATATGCCTTTAGTTTTAGTAGAGTTAGGCATAAGAACAGAATATTTTCCAGCTAAGGATATATAAGAGGTTAGTGCAGCACCTTTATTGCCTCTTTCCTCTTTTACAACTTGGACAAGTATTAATTGTCCTGTTTTAATCACTTCTTGAATTTTGTATGATCTATAAAGCCTACGTTTGAGTTGAGATTTACTTTTGCTTTTTAATCTATTGCTATCAATTGGTTTATTTTTTTCTGTCGATTTTTTAGTATTACCCTCTATAATTTCATCTTCCTCTTCAGCAATATTGCCATTAACCTCTTCTTCATTTTCATTAACAATATTTCCATTTACTTCCTCAGTGCTTTTATTTTCTTCAGTTTCATTATTATGAATTTCTTCAATTTCTGCTTCAGCAGCTATTAGAGAGTCTCTGTCCGCGATCGGTATTTGAAAATAATTTGGATGAATTTCTCCAAATGCAAGAAATGCATTTTTATCATTTCCTATATCTACAAAAGCTGCTTGAAGTGATGCTTCAATTCTTGATACTTTTCCTAGATATATGTTACCTTTTTGATTTTTCTTTAATTTAGACTCGTATTCAAAATCATCTAGTCCATTTTCTCCAATGAGGGCAAATTGAGTTTGATCAGGACTTGATCCATCAATAAGTAGTTGTTGCGACATTTAGTAATACCTTTCAGATTGTGCGCTGCTATGTAAGCAGAAGAATATTTATATTTATTAGATAAAATCATTTTTTTTATATCATATAATAGTTGGACCATATTTATATGCTGCGTTAACAAATATCAACTATTTTTAATTATTCGCCAAACCCCTTATGTATGGATGAATATATTTACTAGATTGAAATCAAGTCTTATGATGGCCACAATAATTAAGTACTATTTGGAATGTCTCTAAAATTTAGGATATTTAAATATTTGATATACCTATTAACGGTATTCATTGTATCAACCTTAAGTGTAATTTTCTATTTTCTTACTACTCTCCCAGACTATTCAAGTTTACAAGATTACAGGCCTAATGTTATGACTAGAGTTCATGCTTCTAATGGGTATCTTATAAAAGAATATTCTAGAGAATATAGAATTTTTATTCCAATTGATGACGTACCAAGCAATATAAAAGAAGCATTTATTTCGGCAGAAGATAAAAACTTTTATCAACATTATGGAGTTGATCCGCTGGGTATTATAAGAGCAAGTTTGTACAATATTCAAAATGTTTTCTTAGGTAAAAGACCTCAGGGAGCTTCAACCATTACTCAGCAAGTCGCTAAAAATTTTTTGTTGTCTGATGAGCTTTCTATTTCAAGAAAAATAAAAGAAGCTCTTCTTGCAATCAAAATTGAACAAATTTTATCAAAAGATAGGATACTTGAGCTATATCTAAACCAAATCTATTTAGGAGCAGGAACATACGGTATTGCCGCCGCATCAAATAGATATTTTGATAAAGAACTTTCAAAATTATCAATTCCTGAAGTAGCTTATTTAGCTGCCTTGCCAAAAGCACCAAGTAGGTATCACCCAATTAGAAATTATCAGATAGCTTTAGATAGAAGAAATTGGGTTCTAAGAAGAATGTTTTCAAATGAGTATATTTCAGCCAAAGAACTAGAAGAATTTAAGAATGAACCGATAACAACTTTTTTGCATAAAGACAAAGATATTTTTTCATCTGATTATTATTTAGAGTTAATTAGACAGCAGATAATAGAAACTTTTGGTGAAGATTATCTCTATGGAGGTGGGCTGTCAGTTAGAACTTCACTTGATACTAAAGCTCAACTTAAAGCTGACACTGCTTTAAAAGAAGGACTACTTTCTTACGATAAGCGATATGGGTACAGAGGGGTGATCAAAAATGACTCAAGTAAAGATTGGATTGATAAGTTAAACAAAAATGAACTTCCTTACAATTTTCAATTTGCAAAAGTAAGCTTAGTAAATGACAATTTTGCATATTTAGAAACATCGCAGAATATGAAGGGAAAGATTAAATTATCTAATTTACAATGGGCTAGAGAGCATATAATTGGAGGTTATGTTGGTCCTAAGATAAATTCAGTGCATGATGTATTAAAGGAGAACGATATAATTTATATATCAACCAACAAAAGCGGCGACTACATTCTTGAACAAATACCAGAAATCAATGGAGGCATAGTTGTAATGGATCCCCATTCAGGCCGAGTTGTTGCTTTATCTGGAGGATTTGATTTTGACATAAGTAATTTTAATCGTGCTTCTCAAGCAATGAGGCAGCCAGGCTCAGCATTTAAACCATTTGTTTACATATCTGCTTTGGAAAATGGACTTCAACCAAATAGTTTAATTCTTGATGCCCCATTTGTTGTAGATCAAGGAGAAAGATTGGGCAAATGGAAGCCAGAGAATTATGGAAAGAAATTTTATGGGCCTTCTCCGCTCAGAAAAGGAATCGAAAATTCAAGAAATCTTATGACAATCAGAATTGCCCAGTATTTAGGTATGGATAAGATAAGTGAAATAGCTAATAGAGTTGATATTATGAATGATATGCCTAAAGTTTTATCAATGGCTTTGGGAGCTGGAGAAACTACATTAATAGAATTAACCTCTGCTTATGCATCATTTGTCAATGGCGGCAAGAAGATAAGTCCTATAATGATAGATAGAATTCAAGACAGAAGAGGAAAAAATATTTTCCTTGCAGATTTTGGAACATGTTCTAACTGCTCAGATCCATTTATCGCAGAAAATCCAATTCCGATTTTTAAAAATAATAATGAGCAAATATTTGATCCGATTAATAGTTATCAGATGGTTTCGATTCTTAAAGGGGCTGTAGACCGAGGAACTGGAAGAAAAACAAAAATTACAGGGTTTGAAATAGGAGGTAAAACTGGAACAACTAATAAAAATACAGATGCTTGGTTCATTGGATTCACTTCAGAACTGATTATTGGCGTCTATGCAGGATTTGATAAACCGAGAACACTTGGAAAACGTGAAACTGGCTCATCTGTTGCAGTGCCTATTTTTAAGGATTTTTTAACAGATTACTATAGTGAAAAGCGAGCTCTTCCTTTCAAGATACCAAAAGGAGTTGAGCTAATTCAGGTACATATTGATACAGGAGAAGTTAGTTTTGAAGTTGATGGTGACAAAACAATCTATGAAGCTTTTCGTAAAAGTGATAAATTAGATATTAAAAATAAAACTCTTGTAGGCTCAGAAGGATTTAAAATAATTCAGATTGAAGAAGAGTTAGATGATGGAATAGTAATATACTAATGGAAAACGAATTAAAAAACTTAATTACTCTGGCTTCAGAAAAATTTTCTCTGATTAGGAGGCATCTTTGACTCTGAGGATGCAAGATCCAAACTTCAAAAATTAAAACTTAAAAGTGAGGAAGTAGATTTTTGGTCAAATTCTGAAGAGGCTAAAGAGGTAATGCGAGAGATTAGTGAGTTAGAAAACAATAATGAAACTATCAGAGAACTTGACGAAAAATTAATTAGCATTAATGAATTCTCATCATTGGCAATTGAAGAAAGTGATGACAAGTCAATAAATGATTGCTTTATTGAAATTAAAGAAATTATTTCTGAAATAGAGTCTCATGAATTTAAGCTTAAATTTAATGGTGAAGCTGATGCAAAAAGTTGTTACATAGAAATTCATGCTGGAGCAGGAGGGACAGAAAGTCAAGATTGGGCTCAAATGCTCTTAAGGATGTATTCAAGATGGTCAGAAAAAAAAGACTTTAGTTTTAAAATAATGCATGAAACTCCTGGCGAAGAAGCTGGCATAAAATCATGTACAGCTTTGATTAATGGTTCTTATGCATTTGGATATTTAAAAAGAGAATCTGGTGTTCATAGATTAGTTAGAATTTCACCTTTTGACTCAAATTCAAGAAGACATACTAGCTTTTCTAGTGTTTGGATTTCTCCCTTTGTTGATGAAAATGTTCAAATAGATATCCAAGAAAAAGATCTAAGAGTAGATACATTTAGAGCTTCAGGAGCTGGCGGTCAGCATGTCAATACAACTGACAGTGCAATAAGAATAACCCATTCTCCATCAGGAATTGTTGTACAATGTCAAAATGAAAGATCTCAGCATAAAAATCGTGCAACTGCTATGAATATGTTAAAATCAAAACTATATGAGATTGAAATAAAGAAACTTGAATCTGACAGAAAAGAAATTGAAGGAGAAAAATCAGAAATTGGATGGGGAAGTCAAATTAGATCATATGTACTTCATCCTTACAGGATGGTTAAAGATTTAAGAAGTAATTATGAAGATGCTGATCCAGATTCAGTTTTGGATGGAAATATCGATAAACTGATTTTTTCAAATTTAATATCGTAGAAATGAACAAGTATTTTAAATATTTCTTAATTTCAATTACTGCATTAATATTTTCTTTTTTAATATTAATTATTTCGCTTTTATCAATAATCTATTTTAAAGGACTTTCACTTGATCCATTTAATGAATATATAGGAAAAAATATTTCCAATTTTGAACCAGGATCTGAATTAAAATATAAAAATGCCATAATTAAATACAATAAGCAAAAAGGATTTCATTTTGAAGCTAAGCAATTAATTTATCTTAATAGCAATAATAGTTATTCTTTCAATATAGATTCTTTATTGATTGATTTTGATTTCCTATCTTTAATTACTAATCCCAAACAAAATATAAAATTTAATATTGATCAAATTAAAATATTTGATGCAAATTTAGTTCAAATATCAGAAGTTGATACCTTATCTGCATATATAGAAAATGAGAGATCAATTAAGCTAGGTATTAAAAAAATTAATTATTTAGACCTTCAAACAAAGGCTTCTTTAGAATATTTATCTGCTGATATACGTAATAAAAAAGATACGATATTAAATATAGGCAATATTAGATATGAAGATCTAGGATCTAAATTTTCATTAGAATTAATTTCATCTTTAATAAGACTAGATATCAAATCTTTAATCAATTCTGAAAAGTCAAATTTTTATCTTAAGAGTGAATTGTCAATTGAAGACAGTAGTAGTTATAATTTTGAAGCGGAGTTTCATCAGGATAAAAACAAGTTAGTTATTAATGAGTTTATTGGAGATGATATATATTTAAGTGAGCAGGGAGATATAGTTTTACTTGAAGGCCTTAATAAAATATCAGTTAAATTAGATTTTCGAGCAAAGGCCGATGCCTTCAATCAATTGATTGGTGAAAGATCAGATTTAGATGTCAAAGATTTTATTGACGGATTTATTGGATGGCAAAATTTTAATTTAAAAGCAGTATTTAGTATGGATGAAGGGCATTATCAAACCGTTGATGATTCTAGCCTGAATCTATCTGGAATTTATGATTTTAGAAAAGTTGAATTACCTGATTCATTGTATGCCTATTTAGAAGACCCAACAATTTATGACTTAAATATTACTAAGAAAAAAAATTCATATGATTTTAAAATAAATAATTTAAAAAATGATTTTATTAAGCTGAATCATGGCAGTGCATTAATTCTTAAAGATAATTTTAGCCATGCATCTATTTTATTTGTTACTTCGATTAAAAAAGAATTAGTTTTAAATTATATAAAAGGAAGTCTTTCACAAAGAGAGGCAAATAATAATAAATTATATGATTTTTTAAATAAAAATCTTTATCCAAATCAAGAAATGACTCTAAGTTTCGAATTAGAGCCAAATAGCAATGATATAATCAAAAGTGTAAAAAATATTAATGTTAAGTCAAAAGGTAAATTTGATTCCAATTATATTTTTGACGACAATAAAAATCCAAATTACATCATTGGAATGGTTGATTATGAATTAGCAATAGATAATTTGAAAAGTAAAAATATTTTACTTAAATGTGAAATAGATTTGGGCAATACCGAAGCCTTCATAAGACAAATTAATCTTAAAAAGAAGAAATCAGAATCTCTTATATTAAGTATCTCTGGATATTTTAAAAATTTAGATGATAGCACTTTTATAATTAAATCAGTTGACAGTGATTATGATATATACGGTGAGTTAACATTATCTAATACTAATCATATTTCTGTAAGTGATTTTACAATCAATAATGATAGAAATATAGATTTGATCATGTCAGGTGATTTATCTAAAAGAATTTTAAACCTTGATATTAGAGGAAACGTAATTGACTTATCTCAGAATAAAGTTGAAGTTAATAATAAGAAAAAAGATTACTATCTCGATACAGAAAATTACAGCATACAGACGGATCATGTTATTTTTAATGGTCCAGTTAAAGTTAATAATTTTAAAGCTGACATTACTAAGCAAAAGTCAATTTTATCTGTTCAAAGCTCAGCATCATTTGGTGATCATAAACTAAGTTATTCAAGAGAAAAAAATAGTGAGATTGATAAAAACATAATTATATCTAACGATATTACTCATTTCGTGGGAGATTCGCATGCCGCAAAAAAACTTTTGAGTGATGGATCAATGGAACTGACTTCTATAAGAAACCTTAAAAATCTTCAAGCAGATGTAAATATTAAATTAGATGATTTTGTATTAATAGATACTCCTGTTTCATTAAAACTACTTTCACTACCTTCAATTTCTGGATTGGTAAGTATAGCAGAAGGTGAGCCCGGCATTCGTTTCGGTTATGGAGAAATCAAATATATAGAGACTAAGGACTCATATTCAGATATAGAGGCTTTTGCAGTAAGTGACAGTCTTGGCTTAGTAATGGATGGAAGCATAGATAGAACAAATAAGATCATTGATATGAAAGGTGAAATTAGCCCAATGCACTTAGTCAATGCCATAATTCAAAAATTACCTATTATAGGAAATATACTCGTAGGTGATGAGGGTGAAGGAATGTTTTCAATAGATTTTCAATTAACTGGAAAACAAGACAATCCAGATGTTGATTCTGTTCCTTTATCAATTATTAAACCAAGAATTATTGAGAGAGCTATAGAGCTAGTTGAGCAGAATAATTAGCTATTTTAAAATGATTCTAAAGTGTTTCTTTTTTCCTACACTAATTAGAAGTTCTTTGTTTTTAATTATTTCTTCTTCTAAAACCACTGTCATTTCATCTTTGACCAATATTCTATTTTTTTTCACACCATTTCCACGTATTAATTTTCTACTCTCACTTTTTGATTTAGAAAAACCTACTTTAACAATTAATTCATAAATAAAGATTTTTTTATTAAAATCACTATGTTTTAAAGTTAAAGTTGGAAGATCATCAGATATACTTTTATGAGAAAAAATTTTGTTCGCTGCCTCTTTAGCTTTTTTAGCATTTTCTTTACCGTGCAATAAAGTAGTAGCTTCATCTGCAAGTAAAGATTTTAGTTTATTGATATCGATAGATTTAGAATTTTCGAATTCCTTAATTTTACTTATATCAATGTCAGTGAATAATTTTATAAACTTTAATACATCTCGATCATCTACATTTCTCCAAAATTGCCAGTAATCATAGGAGGATAAAAGTTTTTCATCCAGCCATACAGCACCATCTGCAGTTTTACCCATTTTTTCTCCATTCGCATTTGTTAATAATGGAGTTGTTAGCCCAAAAGAATTTTTACTTTTAGTTCTTCTTATTAACTCTACTCCATTTATAATATTTCCCCATTGGTCTGATCCTCCTATTTGAAGTATACATTTATCTCTTATGAATAATTCATAGAAGTCATAAGCTTGGAAGATCATGTAATTAAACTCTACAAAACTCAATGACTGTTCGCGATCAAGTCTTAGTTTTACGCTATCAAATGATAACATTTTATTAATTGTAAAGTGTTTACCAAAGTCTCTAAGAAAATCTACATAATTTAACTTATTAAGCCATTTAGAGTTATCCCTATAAATTGCTTTATTGTCATTTGATTTAAATGTTAGAAATTTGTTGAAAACTTTTTTTAAATTATTTGCATTTTCATCAATTTCTTTTTCAGTTAACATTTTCCTTGTTGCGTCTTTTCCAGAAGGATCACCTATTCTTGTTGTACCTTTTCCAATTAATACAATAGGCGTATGTCCATATTTTTGGAATAGTCTCATAATCATAATTTGGATCAAGCTGCCAACATGTAAGGATTCAGCCGTACAATCAAATCCGATATAAAGATTAATTGATTTTTTCTTTATAGTTTTAATCAGAGCAATTTCATCAGTACACTGATTTACAAATCCCCTAAATTTTAGTTCTTCAAATAATGTCATTTGTATCTATTCATATACTATGCATATAATATATAAACTTACAATTTTGATTATATGAAGAAAGACAAGTTTTTTGCTATTGGCGTAATGAGCGGCACTTCATTTGATGGCATTGATATTTCATTAATATCATCAGATGGAAAGAATCATTTTAGGCCGATAAAGTCTTCTTTCTACAAATTTCGATCAATAATAAGACAAAAACTGTCTCAGATTTCCATAAATTTTAATGATAACCAATACAAAATAGGTCTAATTCACTCACTTGAATCTGAGATTACTCAAGAATATGTTAAATCTATAAAAAAATTTATTTTAAAAAATAGATTAAGAAAAATTGATTTAGTAGGAATACATGGTCAAACTATTTTCCATGACCCACGAAAGAAAATTTCTTTACAACTTTGCGATCCAAAAATTTTAAATAAAGAATTAAAAATAAAAATTATTTATGATTTTCGTCAAAACGATCTGAAGTTTGGCGGAGAGGGAGCTCCACTGGTTCCAATATTCCATAAAATGCTTGTTAATTATTTAAATTTAAAAGGAAGTATAATCTTTATAAATATAGGTGGAATATCAAACCTAACATATGTTTCCAAGAGGGGAAAGCTAACGGCTTATGATACAGGTCCGGGCATGGCTATATTAGATCAGTATGTTTTTTTCAAAAAGAGAAAAAAATTTGATCACAATGGTGATTTCAGTTTAAGAGGAAAAGTTAATAAAAAAATACTTACTTCAATTTTAAGAGATAAATATTTTGGTATTAAATCACCCAAGTCTCTTGATAAACAATACTTTTCCATACTACCATTTAAAAAATTAAATTTCTATGATGCTTGTGCAACAATCTCGTCTTTTACAGGAAATTCTATATTAAGAGAAATAAAAAAATTTAAAGTTGATAAAATTATTGTTTCTGGAGGAGGAATTAAAAATAAATATATTTATAATATTCTAAAAGAAAATTTAGGTTCTAAGTTTTCTATAATAAATGAATTAAAACTTGACAAGAATTTTATTGAATCCCAGGCATTTGCATATTTAGCTATTAGAAGACTAAAACAATTACCTATTTCTTACCCTGAAACAACCAATGTATCCCGCTCAGTTACAGGTGGGAAGATTATTAATTATCTATAACGAGAATTTAATTCTCTTTCAATATAGGAGGAAACTATTTTATTTAGTTTATGTATTTCATTATCATAAAAATGATTTGCCCCTGAAATCTCTTCATAATCTATAACTATATTTTTCTGAGATTGCAATTTTTGTGCCAATCGATTTGTATCTTCTAATGGAACTAATTCATCTTTTTTTCCTTGTATAATTATTCCTGAAGCAGGACAGGGTGCAAGAAAATTAAAATCATATAGGTTCGGTTGAGGAGATATGCTTACAAACCTTGTTATTTCAGGTCTTCTCATAAGTAACTGCATGCATAGCAGTGCTCCGAAAGAGAATCCTGCTACCCAGCATTGATTTGCATTAGGATTTTGTCTTTGTATCCAGTCAAGTCCCGCGGCAGCGTCTGCAAGCTCTCCAAGACCATTATCAAACTTTCCCTCACTCTTACCAACGCCTCTAAAATTAAATCTAAAAGTTGAAAAACCTAAATCATCAAAAATATTAAACAATTCCAAGACAATTGGATTATTCATTGTTCCGCCATAAAGTGGGTGCGGATGCAGTATTAATGCAACAGGAGGATTCAACGATTGACCTTTTTTGTACTTTCCTACAAGCTTGCCATCAGGACCTGTGATAACTACCTCTTTTACTTGATTATTCATAAAATTGACTTAGATAATTAATAGTTGACTAAAATGGTTGGTTATTATACTTAACCTCTTAGACGGTATACTAAATTTAACACTTAAAATTCAAGGCTTTTTTTAAAGATGACTAAAATCATTGAATTAATTGACTCTTATATTGATAGAGATCCTGCTGCTAAGGGCCGATTTGAAACAATTTTAACTTCTCCAGGGCTACACGCACTTGGTTTTTATAAAATTTCAAACTTTATATGGTCAATTAAATTGTATGTTATTGCTAGAGCTATCTCTTATATTGGACGTATAATTACTGGAATAGAGATTCATCCAGCTGCAAAAATTGGTTCACGGTTCTTCATTGATCATGGAATGGGCGTTGTGATTGGAGAGACAGCCGAAGTAGGTGATGATGTAACCATGTATCATGGAGTAACGCTTGGTGGAGTTTCACCGAGTGAAGACAGTGCTAGCCAAAAAGATAAAAAGAGACATCCAACCCTAAAAAATAATGTAGTTATAGGATCAGGTGCTCAAATTTTAGGACCTATTACTATTGGTGAAAACTCTAAAATCGGATCTAATTCTGTTGTCTCGAAAGATGTTGAAGATAATAAAAGTGTAGTAGGGAATCCAGCTAGATATACAGTTTCAACTTCATCAGGAACAAAAAAATTTAGAGCTTATGGTTTAAGTAAAGGTGATGACAGCAGGAATGCTCAAGTTTTACAGTTAGAAAAAGATAATTTTGAATTAAGTGAGAGAGTAAAAAAATTAGAAGAAATCTTGAAAAATAAATTATGAAAATTACATCAAAAGGAAGATACGCAGTTTTAGCAATGGTAGACGTCGCAAGGCATAGCGGTGATTCTCCATGCAACTTAACTGATGTTTCTATAAGACAAAATATTTCGTTGCCTTATTTGGAAAGAATTTTTAATGATTTAAAAAAAGCTAAATTAGTTGAAAGTCAAAAGGGCCCTGGAGGTGGATATCGCTTATCAAAAGGCTCAAATCAAATTCAAATATTAGAAATATTTAATGCAATTGATGAAAAGATTAAGGCAACTGGTTGCTCGAATAATCCAAATGATTTTTGTACTGGCAAAGGAACAAGATGCTTAACACATGGCCTGTGGCAAGATTTAGAAAATCTTATAGGCAATTATCTTCAATCAATATCACTAAATGATTTAGTTGAAGGAAATAATAGAGTGAAAGACATTAAAATATAATGAACAAATTAAATAAAGATAATTTTAAACAGGACTCCTATAAGCATGGATTTGTTACTGACATCGAAAGTGAAAAAATTCCTAAAGGCTTAAATGAGGAGATAGTAAAAATTATTTCACAGAAAAAAAATGAACCAGATTGGATGCTTGAGTGGAGGCTTAAGGCTTTTAAAAGATTAGAAGCTATGAAGAAGCCTGAATGGGCTAATGTGAAATTTGATGATATAGACTTTCAAGATATTTATTACTATTCATCGCCAAAAGGCTTTGAAGATAAACCTAAGTCTCTAGATGAAGTTGATCCAAAACTAATAGAAACATATGAGAAATTAGGAATTCCATTAAATGAACAAAAAGTCTTAGCTGGAGTTGCTGTTGATGCCGTATTTGATAGTGTTTCTGTTGCCACAACATTTAAAGAAAAATTAAATGAAATGGGAGTTATTTTTTGCCCTATCTCAGAAGCTGTGCAAAAACATCCAGAGTTAGTTAAAAAATATTTAGGTTCAGTGATACCTATTACTGACCATTTCTACGCTACATTAAATTCTGCTGTTTTTAGTGATGGCTCCTTTGTCTATGTTCCTAAAGGAGTTAAGTGCCCAATGGAGCTATCTACTTACTTTAGGATCAATGAATCAGAGACCGGACAATTTGAAAGAACTTTAATTATTGCTGATGAAGGTAGCTATGTAAGCTATCTTGAAGGCTGTACTGCCCCTATGAGAGATGAAAATCAACTTCATGCTGCTAATGTAGAACTTATAGCACTTGATAATGCTGAGATAAAATATTCAACAGTTCAAAATTGGTATCCTGGAGACGAGAATGGCAAAGGAGGAATATACAATTTTGTAACTAAGCGGGGACTTTGTAAGGGCAAAAACTCAAAAATATCATGGACTCAAATTGAAACTGGATCTGCTATTACATGGAAGTATCCCAGCTGCATTCTAAGAGGTGATAATTCTATAGGTGAGTTTTATTCAGTGGCTATTACTAATAATTATCAGCAAGCAGATACTGGAACAAAAATGATTCATTTAGGAAAAAATACTAAAAGTAAAATAATTTCTAAAGGTATTTCGGCTGGTAAATCATCAAATACTTATAGGGGTCTGGTAAAATTTAATCGAAAAGCGAAGAATGCAAAAAATATTACCCAATGTGATTCATTGTTAGTTGGCGATAGATGTAGTGCCAACACAATCCCTCTAACAGAAAATAATTGCAATTCTTCATCTATTGAACACGAAGCTACAACTTCAAAAATTAGTGATGAACAATTGTTTTATTGTATGCAAAGAGGATTAGACGCTGAAGAGGCACAAAGTTTAATAGTTAATGGATTTTGTAAAG
>MDSW01134393.1_pt1 | contig 30692 bp, 30 predicted proteins | sample 811171 | NCBI WGS metagenome assembly MDSW01 (sample SAMN05326641, study PRJNA326480) | marine metagenome | isolation source: seawater | place: Atlantic Ocean: North West | collected 2012 | reverse complement strand
CTCTATCTTCCCAACTTATATTTTTTTTATCTATTTTCATTTGGTATGAAAATAAAAAAGATACAATTTCTACAATTGATAATGCTCCACCTAAATGTGAACTACTAGATCCAGCTTCAAAAGCCATTTTAAGAATATTTTTTCTTAAATTAAATGCAAAATTTTTAACTAATTCAACTTTATCTTTTTCCATTTTAGACTACATGCCTCCATCAACTCTGATAGTTTGACCAGTAATATAACTTGATAGGTCAGAAGATAAAAAAAGAGCTGTATCAGCTATTTCATTAGGATCTGCAAATCTTTTTAAAGATAAATTTTCAATAACAGCTTTAATTTTTTCCTCAGAGGTATTTTCTGTCATCATATGAGTATTAGTTAAGCCAGGAGCGATTGAATTTACTCTTATATTAAAAATTCCTAATTCTTTTGATAATACTTTTGATTTAGAAATTATTGCAGCCTTAGAATCTGAATAAGCTCCTCTTCCTTCATTTCCATCAATTCCAGAAGTTGAGGAAATATATGTTATTGAACCATTTTTATTTTTAATCATATTTTTTATAATTTGTTGAGTAAAAATTATTTGAGAAAAATAATTTATTTGAAATATTTCCTTAAATTTTTCTATCGGCGTCATCTGAAATAACGAGGTATGTATTGATCCAGCATTATTAATTAAAATATCTATTTTTTTATTTTGAAGATTTATTTTTGTCCCTATTTCTTTTGATGCGCCCTCATCACTAAAATCTAATTTTTCAATAGTAATTTCATTTTTATGATTTTTTTTTAATTCTTCAACTTCATCTTTAAATTCTTTAGATATTTTTCTGACACAGGCAATGATATTTGCACCATTTTCTGAAAATGTCTTTAATATTGACATCCCAATACCCTTGTTGCATCCGGTGATAACAGCTGTTTTATGTTTTAGAAGCATCGTCCACGAAATCTTTCTTAGAAAAAATTTCTTTGGCTAAAGCAGGTTTAAAAATAGATTGACCACTTTTAGTCATATATTTTCTTATAAAACTTTTATCCTCGCCTGCTAAACATAAATCGCTATGATTTCTAAAATGTTTGATGCTAAAACCAAAATCAACTATCTCTTTTAAAGATTGTTCAAAAATGTTACCTATTTTGATATGAACATAAGGACATACTAAAACATCGCCTAATGGTGTAATGTACAATCGATTAACTGTTGTACAACCTAAAATACCTTCATAAGTTCTATCAAACGGGTTCCATATATTTCTAATTAAATTTTTATATTCTTTTCTAATTTTTCTTAAATATTCTCTATCCTTATCATCGCAAATTATTTCTTCTGCCTTTTGCCACATTCCAGCTGGCACTGCTACATTGAGCAATGTTTTGTATTTTTGCTGTTTAGAATAGTCCAGTAATTGCTTCAAGTGATCAGTATGTGCATTATAATGTCCAACAGTTATGTTGAGGTAAGGATCTATCCCAGCTTTTTGTACATGTTTTAAGCCTTCTATCGCTCTCCTCCAAGAATCTTTTCTACCCCTAATCTCATCATGAATTTTTTCATCCATGCTATCGATGCTTACTGATACTCGGCTTACATTAGCTTCTGCCAATCTTTGTGCCATTTTTTCATCTAGATGATAGCCATTGGTAGTAAGATATAAGTAAAATCTCTCAGGTTTAATAGCTTCTAAAACTTTAAAGAGTTTTTTTGGTTGCAATAAAAGTTCTCCACCTTGCAAATCAAATTCAAAATATCCTAATTCGTCAGCCTCATCTGCTAATTTAGCTATCGCATCGTAATCTAAATATTCTTTTACATGATCTCCCTTGGGAGAATTTGTAAAACAATATTTACATCTTAGGTTGCAAGCATTGTTAAAATTAAGATCTATACCCCTTGTTTTAGTTCCAACTTTACCGTCATTATATTTAACATATTCATAAAAATCTTTGAGTTTTTTTACTAATCTGGGCTTTTTAAGTAATGAAGATGCTATTGGCATTTAATTTTTTATTTTTTATTCAAAGTATACTTTTTAATTTCTTCTGGCAATATTAAGTTAAATTCTGATTTACATGCTAATTCATTGTTTATAAACCCTTTTCCATCAATTGAAGCTATTCCTCTTGAAAATTTTTTTACATTTGTTTCAATTACAAGTCTATTATTGGGAGTAATTTTTTTTATAAATTTTGTATTATTTGCTGATGTCAAATACATAATTTTACCTTTGTTTCCAGGCAGAGATAAAATTGATAAAGCTGACATTTGAACCAAGGCTTCAATCTGTAGCATCCCCGGCATATTTGGATCATTTGGCCAATGAACTTTGAAAAACCATTCATTCTCTGACAAATCTTTATATCCTTTAGCACTTTCTCCAGGGACAATCTCTGTTGCAAAATCAATCATCAAATAAGGGTCTCTATTCTGCTGATACTCACAAATTTGTTCTTTATTTAATGTTAATAATTTCATTTAATATCAATTACTCTAGTTAATATTTTACTTATATCATATCCGTCCCAAAATAAATTAATATCAAGTGCCTGACCGATCGGAACGACTCTGTCAATACCATTTAAATTATTTTTAAAAATAAAATTTTTTAGTACTTTTTTTTCTATACCAAAATAAGTTAACGTTTGATAACGATTATTAATTTGTTTTTTTATCTGTTCCAAACTAGAAATATTGGTCTCATAAAAAAGACCCCATTTGCCTCTAAATTCATGATTTTTTTCTTCTATTTTTTTTAATTCTAAAACATAAATCAAATTTCCAAATTTTTTTATGTTTTGAACTTGCGTAGAGGATAATATTTTGTCATATAAATTTGTTAGTTTGTCAAATAATGCACTTTCGCTTAAATCATATTTTTCTTTTGCAACTTTATAAAGATTTTGCCAAAAAATATTTTTAGCTTTAATATTGTCTTTACCTAACCAAATAATTAAATGTGGAGAGGAACATGCATTTTGATCAACAAGAAAAGTATCGTTATAAAATTTGATTGATAGTTCCTTTAAAGATTTATCAGATAATTGTAATAGTTTTTTTGAATTTATTACACAAAAAGAATATCTATCAGGAAATGTTATATCTAATGTTTTTTGTTGAGTTGAAAAAAGTTTCATTTCAGAAATCGTTTTATCTCCTCCCCAAATCATTCTAGCATTGCACTTTTTTGAAAATTCTTGAGTAATAATATCTTCTTCTTTTTTATATCTAATAATTAATAACATTTCTTTAACTATTCTGTATTTTTTTTTTTAGAATTTTTTTTATACAGAAACAAATAATTTCTATTTGTTTAAATTTTTGTGATGGAACTTTAACAATATTTGAATTACCAGTTAACAATCCAAATATTAACGAATAAGCAAAATTTGTAGGTATATTTGATGGTGTTATATGAAACACTAATCCTAATCCAAGCCTATTTTCTGTAAAAGAAAATTTTGACTTAAGTTTTAAAATTTCACTTTTTCTACACCAGAAAGCTAATGTTTGTAAATCACTATACTTTTTAGCTTCTTTGGATTTAAAAAGCATTTTTGAAAATTCGGCTAAAAAATTGCAGACATCTTCGTTGTACGGCTCTAGTGCTTTATTTGTTATAAATTTATTTCCAACCAAATATTCAATTTTATGATCTTTTTTCATATATCGCTACAACCTCTAACAACAGATTTTGCAAATCTCCCATGTATTATAAATTTTGTTTTACTTTTACAAAATTTACAATTTTTACCATCTTTAATAATTTCACCAATATCCTCTGTTAAAATGATATGACCTGGATAACTACTTGGAAGTAAAGAAAATAACTGAACAAAACCTTTTTTTCCAGGTGGTAAAATATTTAAATCTTTGTCTCTAATTATAATTTCTGAATAACTATTAGTTTTAAAACAATTACAATTAGGACATTCTAAAAATATAGAACCTGTTTGTTCAATTAATCCATAATAATTATAAATATTATTTGTATTTATTTTACCTTTAATTTTTTTTTTGAATTCTTCAGAATTTATTTTTAAATTTTCCATTTTCTTCCACCCACCACCGTGTAAAATTATACCATTTGAAAAATCTCTAAATAAATTTTTAGAATCTAGTTTTATAATTAAATTTTCATATATATTAAATGTAAATCCAAATACTAAAAATGGTTTGTCTCCATATTTAGATAAAAAATCATTTAATAATTTATAATTTATTGACCTATTTTCATTTAATAAATATGTATGATTTTTGCCAAAAATTGAAAAACCATTAATTGCTGCAACTTTAGCATTAAACTTAAATCTATCTTTTAATTGATTGAAATTATCAACAATTAACATCGGAAGTCTATTTTTACCCAAAACTTCGGTCATAATTGAATTAAGTGCTTTTACTTGATTGTTAGAATTTTCTCTATCTAAATAAATCTTTGATAATTTACTATTTGAAGTACCCGATGAATTAAGAGTTTTGTATATTTTTTGTTTTGGTATGCTAATTAAATCTTGTTCTTTAAAAAGATTTACTGGTAAAAAAGGCTGATCTTTTAAGTCATGCTTTTTTTTAAAATCATATTTTAGAAAATCTAAAATTTTTTTATACTTTTTACAATTTTTATAATGATGAAGAATTACTGACTTTAATTTTTCTTTAAATTCTATTTGTTCATTTCTCATTTATAATGACTTAAAGTTTGTAGATATTTTTTCTGAATTTTTATTTGAAATAAAAACTTCTGTATGTCTTATCTTGAAATTCTGATTTAAAATTTTTTTTATTTTCATCTCATTAAAATTATTTCTCAATCTAATAAATAATTTATCATTTTCTGAAATACAAATTGCATTTATTTTATGATTGGCTAATACTTTTTCTATATCTTCTAAATTAAATCGTATTCCATATAATTTTATAAACTTATTTTTTCTGCCTACAATGTAATAATAGTTATCTTTATCTTTGTAGGCTATGTCTCCAGTATATAATATTTTATTGTTCTCATCTCCTTTTTTTAAATCTTTTATATTGTTTGCGTATCCAAGTGATACATTATTTCCTTTGAAAACTAACTCTCCATTTACAAATGGTTTGGATATCCTTTTTTTATTTTCATCAATTAAAACAAAATGAGTATTTTTTAACGGTTTCCCTATACTTCCTTTTTTAATTATAATTTTTTTAGGACTTAAATACGACATTCTTGGACTAGCTTCTGTTTGACCATACATCGTATAAAATTTAATTTTTTTTAATTTACAAATTTTATTCATATAAACAAATTGGGAGTTTTGCAATTTACCTCCAGCCTGCGTTAAATATTTAAGATTATTCAATTTAAATTTTTCAAATTTTATTTTTTCCAAATATTCATAAAACTGAGGAACTCCTCCGAAAGAATTAACTTTGTGTACTTTTAATTTATTCCAAAAGATTTTATCAAAAATAGTATGATTATTTATTAAAATTTTTGCACCTTTTTCTAAGTGAGTATTAATTATTGATAAACCATATGAATAAGCCATTGGCATTGTTGTTATTGTTGTATGATTAGGACTAATATTTAAATAGTTAATTATTTTTTTTGTATTATCTAATAAGTTTTGTTTAGAAATTCTAACAAATTTTGGATTACTTGTAGATCCCGATGTACTAAGTAAAATATAATTTTTTTTATTTATTTTCTCTTTTTTAAATTTACTATTTTCAAATAATGAAAAATCATTAATATTATAAATTATTTTTAAAGATTTTTTTTCAAAAAAAAACTTCTTTTTAGAAAAAATATATTTTGGTCTATAAATTTTAATTATATTATCTAAATAATTTATATTAAAACTATCGTCAGCTATAATTGTTGTGTGGTTATTTTTCAAAAAACTTAAATACCCATATATTGAAGAGACACTATTATTGCAAATCAGCAAAATTAATGATTTTTTTTCTAAATTTTTATTTATTTTATTGCTTTCCGTTATCAATTTTTGATAAGTAATTTTTTCATTCTGCTCACTAATTAGAGCTAATCTGGCTCTATACTTATTTAAGTTATTAAACATTCAAACTTTTAGGGTAAATAAGATGACCTTTGTTCTTAATATCTTTCAACATTATTTGATATACAACGGGAATATCAACTATGGTAAATGATATATTGTTTGTTACTATTTTTTTGATAGCATCTTTTTCCTTGAGTTTATTATCCATTTTTTTATCAATAAATGTTACACCATTAAAATTCTCATTTCTCACATACATAGTACATTCTGCTAAATTTTTAATATTATTTTCATCAATATAATTAGATTCAAATTTTTTTAAATATCGATAATTTACTCCAATTTGTTGTTCCGCAACATGTACGAAAGTCAAACTTTCTTTATAATCAATATCAATAAATAGATTTTTACCTTTATTTTTTATTAAAAAACCAAAAGGAGAATTTAAATCAAAACAACTTTCATGCATAAGATTTTTTAAAAATTTTTGACTTTTCCCGCTCACCGCAAATGAATAAATTGGATTTTTTGTTCTTATAAAATCATTTCTAGATAAAGCAACTTTAGTTAAGGAACCAGATTTTGAGGGAGTTTTGAAATAATTAAATTCTTTTCCGTTACAAAAGTCCCAATTAAATGTTGGTAAAAGCAAGGTTCCATCATCTCCTATTTTACTTAAAACTGAGTCTAAAATTAAATTTGGGTTAAGTTTCTCTTTTTGCTTCTTGTAATGAATAAGAATTTTTTTTATATCTGAATTTATTATTATATTATCACCTTTTTTTATATTCAAATTGTGAAAAATTTTTTCAAAATCTATCATTCAAATTATAATTTTATTATTCTTTAAATTTTTATACTCCTTAATTACCTTAGAAAGTGGTTGTTTTAGCAAATTTGCAATATCAAAAATACTTTTGCTACCATCTGAATAGGAAATTATATTCATCCTTAATTCTAGCTCATTATTATGTGTATTTTTTTTTGATATGAGGGGATAGAGGCCTCTTTTTCCCATATTTGGTTCACAGAATATTTTAGTTTTTGGAAAAAGTCCTAATTCAAAAGAAATTATAATATTTTTAAGTACTTCAAGAGATTCTTCTAAATTTTTTTGAGAAACAATTTTTAAATTATCTTTATCGGTGTGATACTCTTTATAATTTAATGATCTTGAAAAGGAACATAGTGGCAAATCAATACCTGGTGAGCAATATTGTCTTTCATCGCTAGACCTATAAAGATAAGAATATTTATTGTACTTCTTATAATCTCTTAATGAGGACTCAATCGCTGAGTCTGCTAGAGTATTACCATTCCTGCTTTTTATAAAACTAAAGTTTCCTTTATCACCCAAACATGTCAAATTATAACCACATATAACATTTTTTTTTAAAAAATTTTTATACTTTGATAAATATGATATAGAACCTATGGTTTCGGGCAATAAAACAAAACGATATGTATAATTTGTTTTCTTAAATCTTTTTTTTATAAATTGTAGTAATTTATTTAGAACTACTGGACCACTTAATTCGTTGTTTGCCATTGAAGGATGACAAAGATAGCTACTAAAAAATATTTCTTGATTTAATTTTCCTTTAATTATTGCATGAGACAATTCAAGTGATCCTTTTTTTAATTCGCTATCTATAAAAACTCGATATTTTCCATTTGGTAATTTTCTTTTATTTTTTTCTGACATACAAAAACCCCAATCTCGATTGTAGTAACTAGTAACATATGGTATCGAATTTGGTTGTTGTTTAAGAGTATGAATTTTCTTTATTAATTTTTTTTTTTCTAATGTAAAATTTACCGGTTCAGAATAACCAACTAAATTTAAATTATTTTCTTTGAATTTAGCAAATTTCTTTCCACTTTCATGCTCTATATATGCATCTTTCACATTCCATTCTTCTGGAATAGTCCAATCAAAAACTTTTTTTCCTGTTTTAAACTTTAATCTTTTAAATTCTGGATTTATTTTTTCAAAATATCTTAAAGAATTTTTTATCCCATTTCCCGTTATTGATCTACAATAAGGAAATAAATCCTTCATCCAGCTATACATATTAAGATTTCTTTTTTTTAAATTATTTTTCATTTGCAATCTATCTAATCATCAACCTTTAGTTTAATTAAACTAATAAATAATTAGGCTATATATTATGCCATTATTTTTTATATTTACCTATTTTATATATTAAAAAAGTGTAGTATTAAACTCATTGTGAAAAAACCTAAAATTCTATTGGCTGATACTAGGTATGATACTGTAGGAGCACACTCAAATTATGTTCCTATTGGAATAGGCTATATCGGGGCATATCTAAAAGAAAAACTTAAAAAATATAATATTGAATTAAAATTAAGCACAAAACCTGAGGAAGTTTTTGACTTAATTGATTCATGGAAGCCTGATGTGATTGGACTCTCAAACTATATTTGGAACTCTAGTTTATCAAATAGTATTTGCGAATATGCTAAAGAAAAAAATGAAAATATTCTTTGTGTATTAGGTGGACCTGAGTTCCCTGCAGGAACTGGTGCAAGAAAAATTGAAGATAATGAACACGATAAAACTTACACTAAAACTCTTGAATTTATGAAAGAAAGACCATGTGTAGATTATTTTACATATAGCGATGGAGAAGTCGCATTTTTAGAAATTGTAAATAAATTTCTTGAAAATGAATGGTCTGTAGAAAAGTTAAAGAAAAAAGATTCTCCTCTAAAAGGAGCTGTGAGTGTATCTCAAAAAAAAGATAAATTATTAATTGGAGAATATATACCTAGATTAGGGATGGATGGATCTGTAAAAGCTTATGGTAGGGATATAATACCTTCTCCATATTTAAGCGGTTTGTTAGATAAGTTCTTAGATGGTTTTTATGTTCCTGCTTTTGAGACAGCAAGAGGGTGTCCATTTCAATGCACCTTTTGTGATCAAGGTTTAGATAAAAATAAAATAGCAGCGTTTAGTACTGAAAGATTAACTCAAGAAATGTTTTATGTGGGTGAAAAAATGCAGAAGCTTAAAAATGGGACAAAAACAATATCTATTTTTGATTCCAATTTTGGATTATTCCAAAAAGATGTTGATTTAGCTGATCATATTCTAGAAGTTATGGACAAATATGACTGGCCTCAATACATCGAAGCAATAGCACCAAAAAGCAATAGGGAAAATATTTTAATTATAAATGATAAATTAAAAAATAGAGTATCAGTAGGTCTTTCGATGCAATCTTTAAATGTCGAAACACTTTCGGATATTAAAAGGAAAAATTGGACATCTGATGAATATGTTGAATTTATTAAAGAAGTAGAAAAAAGAGGAAAAAGTCCTAACTCAGAGATTATTATACCTCTTCCTGGAGAATCAGAAGAAACATATTTGAAGGGTATCGAATTTTTAATGGATCATAATGTGCAAGTAGGAACATACACACTTATGATGTTGTGTGGTGCAGAATTAGGCAGAGATCACGCTATAAATAAATTTGGTATGAAAGCTAAATGGAGAATTTTGCCAAAACAATTTGGAAAATATAGAAATAAAAAAACTTTTGAAGTTGAGAGAATATGTATTGAAACAAATACAATGAAATTTGAAAACTATTTAAATTGTAGAAATTATAGCTTTGTAGTTAAACTTCTAGCAAACCAAGTATTTGCTCCCATTTATAAACTTGTAAAAAATTTGGATATATCATGGTACGAATTTTCAAGATCTTTAACAAAAGTTATTCAAGATGACAATTTTTCAGGTAAACTAAAAGATCTCTATAATGATTTTTGTAGAGAGTCTTTCAATGAACTATTTGATACCAAAGAAGAAGCTATTGCATTCTATTCAAAAGATGAAAACTATAAATTATTAATGGATGGAGAGATCGGTGAAAATTTAGCTGCTAAATACACCGCAAGAAGCTTACTAGTTTTAGATGAAATTTTAACAACAATATTTTATGTAATAAAAAAAGAATTTAGAAGTCGTTTAAATGATGATCAAATTATTATAATTGATTCATCTGAAAAATGGTTAAAAAATTTATATATGATTAATGCAATTTTTGGAGAAGAAAAAGAAATCAAAGAAGACAACAAATATGAAATTATGATTGATTTTGATTTTCCTAGTTGGGTATCAAAAAAAAACGAACCTTTCCAATTATTTAAGAAAAACTCAAGATATGAATTAAATTATGATGCTCAAAAAGTTAAATATATGAGAAATGAAATAAAATCTATTTATGGAAAAAATAAAGGATATAGTTCAATTGATAGAGCATTCGGAAGATATTTAATGCAATATATAGGACGAGGCGTTGATGTTTTTGAAAAAAATTTTCAAAAACTTAATTAAAAATTTTATTTTTAATGTTTGATATAATAATACCCCTTAGATCAGGGTCAAAAGGAATTACAAATAAAAATATAAAGAATTTCAATAAAGATATTTTAGTAAATTACCTAATAAAAAAAATAATAAATTTAAAAGATATAAATAGAATTTTTATACTCACAGATTCAATAAAATATAAAAAAAAAATTATTAAACATAAAAAAATTAATACTGAATATCTAAGATTAAAAAAATATTCAAAAAACAATTCAAGAATTTACGATTTAGTCAAACATTTTATTAAATGGTCAGAAAATAAAAACTATAAAATTAAAAAAATTTTTCTACTACAAGCTACCTCTCCCCTTTTAAGTAAGAAAGAAATAGATAAAACAATTAAATTTGTGAAAAATAAAAAAATTGAATCATTGTTTCATGTTTCAGAAATGATTGAACATCCTTATGAATGTATCAAAGGTTTTAAAAAAAGCTGGAAACACGTTTTAAAAAACAAAAAAATAAATAGGCAAAACTTTGAAAAATTTTATTTTATTACGGGTTCTCTTTGGTATTTTACAAAAAAATTTTTTATAAAATACAAAAAATTTTATAACGAAAAATCTTTTGCTTATAAAGTTGATAAAATCAACTTTGTTGATATTGATACGAAATTTGATCTTGAGGTTGCTAAAAGATTGAAAAATTTAAAGATTAGAAATTAAATTTTCTAACCTAAGGTTCTATAAGTAATTGAGAGTATATCTCTTATGTATGAATTATTTCTATTTCCCCTATGAAGACCATTACCATCAAAGAAATAGCAGGTACCTTTTTTACCAATTACACTTATCTTTTCATATTTCTTTATGATTGAATCATCATTTTTTAAAGTTTTATTATAGTGGCTATTAAGTAATTTATGAGTCCCTTTTAGATATTCCATTTTTTGACCATCTTCATCTATATCACTTAAAAGAATAAATATTTTAAAACATCTATAATCACCATCATGGTGCCATTGATAATTCGCAAATTCTTTTGGCTCCATAGGAAATATTCTTTTTCCTCCAGCAGATTTATCTAATTTATCAGTCAGCAGATAATTTTGTCCTAATAAATCAAATATTTCATTTTCGTGAAAAAATTTTTTAAATATTTGATTCTGATAGCCTTCTTCTGGTGTTAGTTGAACTTGATTTCTTTCATTTAAATTTTTTGCAGAAATGATTTTTTCAAACTCAATTGATAAATCATTTATTAAGTTATTATCTATAAAATTTTCTTTCTTAAAAATTCCATATTTATTTACATTCTCAGTTATTAAGCTGTAATCTCTAAGTTTTATTTTATTTTTATTAAATTGTTTGGCAAATGTAAGCTTATTAAAGAAATATTTTGTTCTCTTTTTTAATAATCTTTTATCCAAAAAAGCACTAATCATTTTAATACTTATATTACAAATCTTTTTCTCATAAAGTATTTAATTTTATTCTCTTTTATACTTGGTTTCTTTAACTCTTTTCCTAACAGATTAGAAATTTTTTTTATATCATTAGATATTATTTTTAAATCTGATGGATCTGCAGAAAGAATATGGTCTGTTCCTTTAAATTTCTTATTTAAGGTAAAGTGTTTTTCTATAACTGTTGCACCCAAAGAAACAGCTACCAAACACGCTAATACGCCAATACAGTGATCAGAATAACCAATTTGATTTTTAGGAAATTTCTTTTGAAGAACCTTAATAGCTAGCAAATTTGCATTTTTTTCAGATAAGGGGTATTCGCTTACACAATGCATTATAACTACTTCTGGATTTGAAAGATATTTTAAACTATTTTTTATTTCTTTAATAGTTGACATTCCTGTTGATAAAAAAATTCTTTTACATTTTTGATTTAAATATTTTAAAATATTTTTTTCATGCATTTTTGATGATGCTACTTTTATTGTTTGCATATTAAGTTTTTCGCACAAAAACTCCGCTCTCTCTAAACTGAATGGAGAGCTTAAAAATTTTATATTTTTTTTTTTAGAATATTTTTTAAGATCGATATGATTTTTATCTGTTAAAGAAACTTTTTTAAACCAGTTATATTCTGGATCATTCTTTTTTAAACATAATTCATTATAGGATTGGAACTTTGCATAATCTGCTCCAGCTTTTTTTGCTTCAAGTATCATTTTTTTTGCAAGATTTAATTTTCCAAGATAATTTTCACCTATTTCTGCAATTAATGTTATTTTTTTTTTCATAATTAATAGTATATATAGCTCTGCAAAATATTTACAATTGTATTAAATAAATTAGATTATTATCACATGAAATTTAAAATAAACTTTGAATTAAATGATAAAAAAAAACTATTTGAATATTGGGATGACATAATTAAAACCAATATTTGGTCTCATGGCAAATATACAGATTTATTTGAGGAAAAGTGGTCTAAATATAATGATTTATATTCTCTTAGTTTTTCAAGCTGGGCGGGAGCTGCAGAAGCTGTATTAAAATATTATAAATTAGAAAATGAAATAATTTTATGTCCATCAAATACTTTCCAAGCAACTCCCATGGTATCAATGAATAATGGTTGTAAAATTAAATTTGTTGATTGTAATAAAAATGATCTTTGTATTTCTTATGAAGATTTAAAAAAAAAAATTGAAATTTATTCTCCAAAAGCAGTCTGGGTAGTACATATTGGTGGCCATTTATCTTTTGAAATAGATAAAATTTCTAAATTATGTAGAGAAAAAAAAATAATATTAATTGAAGACTGTGCTCATGCACATGGTGCAAGTTTTAACAAAAAAAAACCAGGTTCATGGGGTGATGCTGGAATTTATTCCTTGTATGCAACAAAAACAATTTCAACTGGAGAAGGTGGTGTTTTGGTCTCAAATAATAAAGACTTAATCGATTTTTCAAAATCTTTTAAAAACTATGGTAAACCAGATAATAAAATTATCGGTAAAAATTTTAGAATGAGTGAATTTAATGCTGCTTTAGGATGTATCCAAATTGATAGACTAAACGATATTGTTGAATGGAAAAATGAGAGGGTTTATAAAGAAAGTAAAAAATTTTCAAATTATTTGAAGCTTCCTGATGGAATGATATCTGGTTATTATAAATTTATAGTCTTTGATGAAATTAATAATAGCACAGGAAAAGTTTATGATGTAGGTTGCCATAAAATTTTTAATGAAAATGTCAAATTAGAAAACACAGATTGGATAAACAAGAATCATTGGTGTGTTCCAATTTATTATAAAGGATAAATATGAAAATATTGGTTACTGGAGGATCAGGTTTTATAGGAAGTCATATAGTAGATGAACTTTCCAAAGACAAAAAAAATCAAATAATTATTTATGATATTATTAAACCAGAAATTGATCACTCTTCAAATGTCAAATATGTCGATGGAGATATTTGCTACAAAACATCAATCGATAAAGCAATTGTTGGATGTGAAGAAGTTTATGATTGTGCTGGAGTATTGGGAACTCATGAACTTGTATTTCAAACTGAAAGAGCAATAGATACAAATATCAAAGGTGCTTTTAATGTTATACAGTCTTGTTTAGATTTTAAAGTTGAAAGAGTTTTTCATCCAACAAAACCAATTTTTAAGAATTATTGGGAAAATACTTATACAATTTCAAAAATTACAGCAGAGAATTTTGTAAGAATGTTCAGAGAAGTTTATAATATGGATATAACAGTTCTAAGATGGATGAACGCTTCAGGACCGAGACAACATCTTTTTCCAGTTAGAAAATTTGTACCAATCATAATTACTCAAGCTCTACTAAATAAAGATATTGAGATTTATGGTACAGGCAATCAAACAGTCGATATAATTGACGTAAGAGATATAGCTAAAATTGCAATAAAAAGCACGAGAGGCGGTATTGGAAAAGATTTAAGCAAAGTTTATGATGTTGGGTCCGGTCATGCAATAAGTTGTAATGATGTTGCAGATTATGTTTTAAAAAAAACAAATTCAAAATCTAAAGTTACACACTTACCTATGAGAATTGGAGAGGCTCTAGATACCAAAATAGCAGCTAAATCTCATAGTGAATTATTAAAAAAGATTAATTATAAGCTTGAATATTCATTTGAAGATACCATGGATGCTTGTATTAATTATATGAAAAGTTTGGACATTAATTATTTAAAAAAGGCTTACGAATTTTTTAAATAGTGTCTAAAAAGAAAATAACAATCATAGTTTGCTCCTATAATAATTCAAAATATTTAAAAAAATGCTTAAAAAGTATTTTCAATCAATCTATATCAAAAAAATATTATAATGTTATTTTGATCGATGATAAATCTACCGATGAATCTTTAAAAATCATAAAATACTTTGAAAATAAAAGAAATTTACTAATAATTAAAAATAAAAAAAATATAGGTTTGGTAAAAAGTTGCAATATTGCGATAAAAAAATCAAAAACAGATTTTATTGTTAGAGTGGATTCTGACGATTATATATCAAAAGATTTTATAAAATATTTTTTAAAATTTATATATAAAAAATACGATTTTATTTATTCAAATTATAAAATTATTAAAAAAAATAGCATTGAAAATATAAAAATTGATAAATTCAAAAAGTTAATTTCTTGCTCTGTTGCATTAAAAAAAAATATATTAGTTCAAATAGGAGGGTATAGAAATTTTTTATGGGAAGAATATGATCTTTATTTAAGATATTTAAAAAAAACAAAAAAAATCTTTAAAATTAATAAATATCTTTACTATTATAGGCATCATAAAAATAACATGACAAAATTAAAATCTTGGAAAATCAAAGCATGGAAAGAATTAAATAAAGCTTATAAAAAAAAAGATATTGATAGATTAAAAAGCACGGTAGGTCTAAATTAAATCATTTATTTTTCTGCAATTGCAATAATTGTATCTGAAAACTCATTTTCTTCTAAATAATTTCTATAACTCTGATCAAATTTTTCATTGTAAAGATCTTTAAATATATCATGTCCTCCAGGCTGTTTGTTTAAGAACCAGTTTAGATGATTTGTAAAACCATATCTTTGACAAAAACTTATTTTTATTTTTTTAAATCCTGCTTTTTTAAGAAAAGAAATTAAAGAGTATTTAGTATGAAGAACAAGATGTTCACTCCAAAAAATAAAATTTTTGAATTCTGGTAAATCAAATTTCTCTAATAAGAAATCCCTAGAATGAGGAACTTCAATAATGATTTTTCCTTTTTTTTTTAATTTTTTTCTAATATTGGTTAAAATTTCTATTTGATTTGGCAAATGTTCTAAAACATGAAACATAGAGACTATGTCAAAATTAATATTAAACTTGTTGATGCTACTATTAATTTTTATATATTTTTTATTTTTATTTAAATAATCTAAAAAAAATTTATTTAATTCTATTCCAAAAAGATTTGGGGTTTTTTTTTTTGAAAGTGTCAAAAAACCAGCATAACCACAGCCAAAATCACAAATTTTCTTATTTTTTAAATATTTTTTAAATTTTTCAAATCTTCTAATGTCATCACCTACAATGTTATTTTTTATTGAATTTTTTTCATTTTTAAAATTTACCTTAGATGTTTTTAATACAGTTCCATCTCTTAGATATGTTATAGACTTTTGCCTATCTCTAGTAGAACCTTTTTGCTTTTTGTAATAATCTGTTAAACGTACAAACTTTTCTAAAAATACTATTTTTGTTTTTTTATCTTGATAAACTTTAATTTTTTTATCTCTTGTAAATTTATTTAATAAAATAATATTTCTATCATTTATTAATTTTAATTTTTTTAGATCTTTATAAACAGGGTTATTAATATTTTTCTTTATCAAACTATATATGGCTTAGAAGGAATTTTATTTAAATTTTTTATGTTACTGTACTTTAATGATCCTTTCCCAAAAATTTTAGGATAAGTTTTTGAATATTTATTATGTTTTATTTTGGCATCCATTAAACATACTGTAAAAGCTAATCTCATGCTTGAGGTTTTATTTTGTTCAGAACCATGTAATAAAAAATTATTAAAAATTATAGCCTCTCCTGGTTTCAACTCTAAATATTTAATTTGGGATTTTTTGAATTTTTTCAAAATATTTTTTGAAGCAAAATGTCCATCTCCAATCTTACCAAAAATATGTGAACCCTCTATAATCTTTAAACACCCTCTTTTTTTTGTAGCACCATTTAACGACATCCAAAAAGTGAAATTTGGTTTACCAGACATATTCCAGTTATCGCTTACATCTTGATGAAACTTTAGTTTACTTGAATGTTTTGCAGGTTTATTTAATATCATAGCTCTCATACAGGAAACATTTTTTCCAATTAAATTATTTGAAAAATATTTTAAATATTTATTTTTTATTATTTTGAAAAATAAACTATCATATTCTAAATCTTTGATTTTTCTATATCTTTTAGATGGTCCAGTAAAAACTTCAGATTTTTTATTTATATTTTCATATTTTCCCTTTTTCCCTTCTAATTGAAAAAACATTCCTTTATATATTTTTTTACCCATCATTAAGTCTAATACTCTCTTTGTTAATTTTTCTGAAAATTTTTCTGATACAATTTTACCTAATCTTACGTACCCATTTTCATTGTACGACTTAAGTAATTCTTTAAATTTCTTTTGCATTTTTATTTAAAAACCATCCAAATTTATATAGACCTTTAAAAATATTATTCTTTAAAAGTAATTCTATATTATCATTAATTAATTTATTTCTTTTATTCAAAATAATATTTATTTTTTTATTTTTAATTTTTATTTTATAATTTTTATTCATTTTAAATTTTTTTACTAAAATTTTGGATAAAGTATTACTATTTTTTAAATGAAACGCAAAGGGAAGAGAATAAACGAGCGGAACTGTAATATTGTTTTGTTCTTTTTCATCTTTTATTTCAGAATAAATAATTTTCCAGTTATTTTTGAATTTCATTTCTAATCTTCCATTTATACGAACATTTAAACTTTTAATACTAGGACTTCTTGAAAATCTATAAATTAATTTATTAGAAAATTTAAGAATTTTTTTAGAAAAAATTAACACCTTATTTTTTTTTTTTTAAAATGTTTTTATCGTTTCTTAATAAATTAATTTTTTTACAATAATAATTTATTAAATTATTATTTATATATTTATCAACTTTAAGATAGGTATATTTTAAACTATTTAATAGTCCTAAATGTTGCCGTAAATTTACTTTCTTAAAATTTTTTATATTTTCCTTTAATCTAAGAGTTCTCTCAGGTAACCACTCAAGTATTGATAATAAAAATAATAAATTACTATATTTTTTATATTTATTAATTTTAATATTTTTTCCATAAATCTTATTTAATGTTAGATCATCAAACAATAAAGCATTTTTTAGAAAACTTTCATTTACAATCATAATAGTAGAATATTCAAAAAAAAATTTAAGTTCTTTTTTTTTCAAATTATTTATAATTTTTTTTAATAGAGAATTTTTTTTATTTTTAATTACTAAAAATAAGTCAATATCTGAAAGGCCAGGATTTTTATAACTTCCATATTCATAAGCTGAAATAATATCTTTATTTTCAAGAAGTTTAGAAATATTTTTGATTGCAATAATATAGTCTCTTTTTTTCATTATAAAATTTAATTTCTTTTATTATACATTGAAATATTTGAATACATTCATTCAAGTAATTTTTTCCTAGGATAGTTGTTACCCACTCTGGAATTAATAAGATATTTTTTTTATTAAAATGCTTCTCTCCCCACAAAAATCTAATTTTTTCACTTTTCTTAATTAATTGTATAATTTTTTTATTTTTAAAATTTTTATTAAATAATTCAAAAGAATCTTTTTTATTAATATTTCTGCCAGTACAAGAAAAGTAGTAAGCAGGTAAGGTATTTATATATCCTAAATGACAAAACAACTGATACATTTCTTTTCTATTTTTTTTTAATGGAAATCTTAAAAACTTACCTTTTAATGGATGATGTTTATACAGTCCATTTAACTTAGCATTTTTAAGTAACTGTAATCTGTTTTTGATATCATGAAACAAAAATTCATTATCATCATCTAAAATTTTAATTTTTAATTTTTTTTTGTTATCTAATAAATTTATATTTTTTTTTAATGCTTCTAAAGGTAGATAGTTATTTGAATAATTTAATAAATCATATTCAGTAAAAAGAATTAAACCATGATGTTGTAAGGGACAAATTTTAAAAAAAAATTTATATAAGAATTTAACTTTTTTTTTTAAATTAAATAATTTTTTTGGAGATTTTAATATAGAATTTTTTAAAACAACAAATGTATCAATATCACTCCACCCTTTTATATATGTACTGTCTGCTAAACTGCCATGAATTAAAAAATATTTAAAATATTTATTTAATTTTTTTTCTCTTAAATATTCATATAAGTCATCAATGGGTTTTAGATAAATTGAATCTTTTTTAAGATATTTTTTCTTATTATAATTAGTTAAATTTATATTAATTGTACTTTTTTTTCTCTTAATATTTTCTGTAAAAATTTTATTTTGATTATTTAAATTTATATTTTTATTTTGGTTATTAAATAATGTTTTAGTATCAAAATAAGCGTTAACTTTTTTATTAAATTTTATATTTTCAATATAACGGGATTTTTTCATAATTTAGTAAGTTAATTTAACTTAATACTACATATCCCTGCTTTGTTTTTCTTTTGTCAAAACTTTTAAATGATTGATTTAGATCTTTTGAAGAAACTACTTTATGTCTCTTAATTCTTTTTTTAATTATTACTGCACCACTAAAAAAACAAATTAGTTCAATATTTTTATAGTTTTTCATTTTTTTTAAAAATTTGCTTTTTAACATTTCCGAATTTGGTGCATGTGATAACTCTGTAAAAAAATGAACTAAGTTACCTTTTCCTAAGTCTGGATTTCCTTCGTAACCTTTTCTATAAGAACTCCTCATGTCTTCTACAACATATACACCTCCATCCGATAAATACTTAAATAGAACCTCAAAACTTCTTTTTTGATGTTTTGGGAAGTGACTTCCATCATCAATTATTAAATCAAAACTTTTATATTTTTTTCCTAATTTATTTAATTGATATGTACTGTTCTGGTCAAGAATAACTGTTTCCAAATTTGCCCTATCCAAAAAGCTTTTATCAATTATATCGGCTCCAATAATTTTTCCTCTTTTATAAAAAAACATCAAAGCTTGTAAAGATTTTCCACCAGAATATTTTGCTGAATGGCCGCCGATACCAATTTCAAGAATTGTTGGCCTTTTTTGTTCAATCAGTTCTGGTAAAATATTATACATTTTAAAATATTTAATACCTTTATCGGAACCAGCAATATTTAGATAATCCGATAATTTTTTTTTAAATGAAAATAAATTATAAAAGTGAAAATATATATTTCTTAATCTAAAAACAATTTCAAAATTTAATCTTCTATTTTTTTCAAAAACTTTAAAAAATTTTAATAATTTTACAACAATAATTTTTAATATTTTCATTAGCTGATGAGCAGTATGAAACTTTTAAAGAGTTTAATTTTTAATAACTTGGGAATATATTTTTTTTTTACCATGTACTTCTGCCTCCATCGATTACCATATTAATTCCCGTTGTGTATGAGGACTTATCAGATAAAAGATAAACTAATGCTGAACTAATTTCACTTATATTTGCCATTCTACTTAAAGGAACTAGTTTAGATATTTTTTTCTGAAAAGACTTATCCTGTTTTTGTAATATTCCTCCGGGAGAGATAGAATTGAACCTTATATTTTGTGATCCATAGTATGTTGCCAAATATTTCGTTAATCCAACAACACCATGCTTAACAATAGAATAAGATATAGGTTTTGAATTAAAATCTTTTTTTTTATTTGAATAAATTCTATGGTCAGGAGAAATTATTGATAAATCAGAAGCCATATTCACAACAGAGCCTTTTTTTGACATTTTAAGTAGTCCAATTGAATGTTTAATTGAAAGCATCATGCCGGTTAATCCAATTTTTAAATCCTTTTCAAATTCTTTTAAATTAGTGCTTTCAAAATTTTTAAATTTATTTTTTTTGTTAGTTATTTTTGGATCGTTAGCAACTAGATTTACAACACCATCTAATTTTTTAAAATTTTTCTTTAAATAATTTTTTAAGGAAACAATTTGTTTTTCGCTTGAAATATCTACTTTTTTAAAACTAACAATATTTGGCTTATAATTATTTAATTTTTTTTTTAATTTATTTAATTTTAATTGATCATTATCTGTTAATATACAATTTGCTCCATTATCTATAAGAGTTTTTGAAAATTCTGATCCAATTAGCCCAGCTGCACCAAATACTAAAATTATTTTATTTTTCAATTCCATTTTTTTTTAATAAAATACATAATTTAAGGGTTTTAAGACCCTCTTTAATATCTGAAACAACTTTTTCTTTTTTATAAATTGAGTTTATAAAGTTTTTAGCTTGATCAATAAACATAGAGTTTCTTTTAAATTTTTTAAAATTTATTTTTTTTTTTATTCTTTTTTTATTGTTAACATAAAAAATATACTTATCAATGTAATCCCATAAAATATAACCATTTTGAAAATTTAAATATATATAATGTCTTGGAGGATTATCTGTAAAATTAATTTCTAATTTAATAATTGAGTTTTTATAATATCGGAGTTTAGCATCAAGTGTATCTTCAACATTTATTTTTAAATTACTTAGTTTTTTTATAGAAGTTTTAACAATCTTCGGTTCACCTAGTAGATATCTAACTAGATCTACCTCGTGGCTTAAACACAAAACCGCACCTCCTCCTTGACTCTTTTTTGCCATATGTGTTTTCGAATAGTCTTCATATTTATGCATTAATGGTAAATATTCTCCAAAATGGAATATGCCTGTAATTAATTTACCAAGTTTTTTTTCTTTTATAAATTTTTTAATTAATTTAATACCTGGATGAAATCTCAACTGGTATCCAACTGAAATTTTTATTTTTTTTTTATTTGCTATATTATTTAGTAAATTAATATTTTTTAAATTGTGTGACAAAGGTTTTTCAATAAATAAATTAGCACCAAGATTTGCAAATTTAAGTGCATAATATATATGTCGGTAAATCGGATTGGTAATATAAACAATGTCAAATTTGTGCTTTTTAAAATCTGTTGAGTCAATTTGATTTATTTTATAGAAATTTTTTAAAGACTTTATATTTTTCGTTTTCAAATTATCTTTTATTAATAAATTTCTGTTAGTTGATCTATAACAATAAAATTCTGCATTTTTCCTTCCCAAAAGTCTTATCAAAATTCTTAAATGTCTTTGACCGGCTGATCCCAAACCAATAAATAATATTTTAGTCATAATTTTGATTTATTTTAAGTGGAATATAATCTAAATGTGAATTAAATAACACGCAACATTATGAATATCAATAAAATTAGATCGATAATTTCTGACTTTAGACAGATCTTAAAATTTGTTGAAAAAAAAAATAAATACAAATATTTTATTTTACAATTTCATATTTTTTTTAGTTCTATACTTGAAACACTATCTATATTTTCAATAATTCCAATTTTAGAATCTTTTAATGCATCATCTCAGAATAAAACTCTAAAATTTTTGGAAAATTATATTGAATTTAAATATTTAAGTCCAAGTTATTTAATAATATTTTTTTGTTTATTTTTAGTTTTAAGCAATATTTATCTAATATTAATTAAAAAAAAAATTACCAATTTTAGCTTTGAATTAATGTTAGAATTACAGAAAAAAATTTTTCAAAAAGCAATTAATAGAAAATATGAATATTTTATAAATAAAGATATATCTTTTTTTAATAATATGATTTTACACGAAAGTCATAGACTTAAATCAGGATTTATTGAAAGTTCTTTATTTATTTTATCTCAAATACTTTTGGTATTTTTTACTCTTACAGGTTTATTAATTTATGATTTTAAAGTCACAATCTTGATAATTGCAGTCTTGATCTCATTTTATTTAATTTATCTTTTAATTGTTGGAAATAAACTTATTAGGGCATCCAAATTAAACTCTGAATATAAAAAAAATACCATACAATATGTAAATGATATTTTTTCAGTCATAAAGACTTTGGTGTTTAAGGCAAATAAATCAAAATTTTATCAGAAATTAGAAATTATTTTGCAAAGCAACTATAAAATTAATGCCTTTGAACAAATAATAAGAGGAATAATTAAAAATTTATTTGAAATTTATTTTTTAATTATAATAGTATTAATTGTTTTATATAAATATAGTACTATTGAGGTAGGTAATTTAATTTCATATGGGCTCTTTATTTTTGCAGCGTACAAAATAATACCCTCTTTTCACCTAATCTATACTCATATATTTTCTTTTTTGGGTTCTTCCAATTCTTTAAAAGTAATTATTGAAGAATTAACAAATAAAAACCAATATTCAGAAAATATTGTAAGCAATTTAAGAATAAATAGTGTGAGCCTTAGTAATGTATCTTTTTCTTATAACAAAAAAATTAATGTTTTAAAAAATATTAATTACGAATTAAAGGAAAATAAAATTATTGGAATTTGTGGAAAATCAGGATCAGGAAAAACAACTTTTATAGATATAATTAGTGGACTAATAGAACCAACTGATGGAAAAATATTAATAAATGGGCAAAGCAATAAATTAAATAATGAAGCATTAATATCTAATTCCACATATTGTTCTCAAAAAACAATACTTATCGATGATACTTTAAAAAATAACATTACTTTAGAAACGAATAATTCAGATTTTAACGAAAAATTACTTATGAAAGTAATTGAAATTGCTGAACTAAATAACTTTGTTAAAAATTTAAAAAATGGAATAGATACTATTATTGGACAAGAAGGTATTCGGGTTAGTGGAGGAGAAGCTCAAAGAATTAACATTGCAAGAACTATATTTGCAAATAGAAAGTTTGTTTTTTTTGATGAATCTCTTAATAACCTAGATATGGTTACTTCAAAAAAAATTCTTAATAATCTTGAAAAAATTGTTCTTGGTAAAACTATTTTTTTTATTACACATGATCTTAGACTTTTATCAAACTTTGAAGAAATATTGATTTTTGATGAAGGAAGAATGGTTGATAAAGGAAGTTTTTTGGAATTAAAAGAAAAATCAAAGGTATTTTTAGAATTATTGGATAAGCCTTTATGATAGATATTTTAATTATAATTGATAATCCATATAGAGAACTATTAAATCTTAAGCTACTTAAAAAAGTATTTTCAAAAAAAAAATTAAATTCAAGAATTATATCAAAACATTTGTATGAGGATGCAATAATTAAATATAAACCTCAAGCAGTAATAGTTCCAAGGATAACACATGGTTTTAAAAAAATATTTAATTTATCAAAAAAATATAATTTTAAAATTTATTTACTTCCATGCGAACATGGTGCTGGTGAAAGGCAAAGAATAATAAGTTTTTTGGTAGGTTATGAAAATAAAGATAATTATAATTTAGATAATTTTAAATTTTACAAAGACATTAAAAAAATTTTTGTTCCTTCTGAAAAGTATAAACACCATTGTATTGAATCTGGTTTATTTTTAGAAGATCAAATAATTGTTACAGGCACTATATCGTCTGATTTCTGGTTTGAAAAAATATCTAATTCTATCACTAATGAAAACAAAAATATATCGATAGGAATAGCATCTTCGTTTAAATCAACTTTTTTTGGTATTCATTTTAATTCTTTTTTAGATGGATTGCTATTTACAAAAAATTTAACAGATCAAAATAGATTTGAAGACTCTATTGAAAAAAATGTTTTTTTTCATAGTTTTGAAGTATTAAGTTTTTTAAATTTATTAAAAATAATAGATGAAAATCCAGATATTAAATTTTCTTGGAGACTACACCCTCAAGAAAATATTAAAGGTGCAAAATATTTGGCTAAAAAAATTAAAAATTTAGAAATAAATAGAGATATAATTCCTTACGAATGGATTAAAAATCAATCACTAATTATGGTAAATACAAGTACAATGATTTATGACTCTTATTTTCTTAAAACACCTGTAATTAGTTTAATTGATTTAATTTCCAATAATGTAAAAGATAATTTGGAAGAAACTAAAAAGCCTTTAAAAAGCAACCACATTCACAATCCAAATTCAGTTAATGATGTTATTGAAATAATTAAAAAAAAGAATTTTGAAAATTCAATTAATGTAAATAATGAAGAAGTTTTAAAAGAAAGTTTTGATAATTTTAATTTTCCAAGGAAAAATTTTGCAGTGGTTAAAATATTTAATGAAATTTCAGATGATATTAAAGTTCAGAAAAAAGTTTTTTTTTCTAAAACAATAATAAATATTTTTATCGATTTTTTGATAAATTTAAAAATGATAAAAGCTGCCTATTCTTCTTCACATAAAGATATTCAGTTAGATAAAGTATTGAATCCTTTTAATTTAAAGGATAAGTTAAAAATAAATCATTTTATAAATAACATCATAAATAAAATTATATGAAAATTTTAGGTGAAATAGGTATTAATCATAATGGTGATATAAAAATTGCAAAAAAGTTGATTGATATTTGTGCGGAGTTAAAAATTGAAGCTGTTAAGTTTCAAAAAAGAGATATTTACAAAGTTTATGATAAAGAAATGTTATCTGGTTCTAGAAAAAGTCCTTGGGGAGAAACGCAAGAAGATCAAAAAAAAGGTCTAGAATTTGGACAAAAAGAATACGAAGAAATTAATAATTATTGTAAAAGTAAAAATATAAAATGGTTTGCTTCAGCTTGGGATATTAATAGTCTTAAATTTTTAGATCAGTTTGATTGCGAATATAATAAAATTGCTTCAGCTATGATTACCTCAAATAAATTTTTGGAAGAGGTTTCAAAAAGGCAAAAATATACTTTTATTTCGACTGGTATGAGTGATATGAAAATTATAGAAAATGCAGTCAATATTTTTAATAAAAATAACTGTAAGTTTGAATTAATGTATTGTGTTTCAGTTTATCCATGCAAACCTGAACTAATTGATTTGAATTGTATTAAAACATTAAGAGAAAATTTTAATTGTGATGTTGGTTATAGTGGGCATGAAAATGGGATAGCTATTTCATTAGCAGCAGTTGGAATGGGTATTACATCCCTAGAAAGACATATAACATTGGATAGAACAATGTATGGCTCTGACCAAGCAGCATCGATGGAACCAAATGGATTTTCTTTACTCGTAAAATCAGTGATGAAAGCCCAAAAGGCATTGGGAACAGGGGAAAAAAAAATACTCAATGAAGAAAATGATATTGTTAAAAAATTAAGAAGCCATCTTAAAAATATTTAAAAAATGAAAATAGTTGCAATTATTCCTGCAAGAGCAGGGTCAAGATCAATAAAAAACAAAAACTTGATACAGATTAAAAATAAACCTTTAATATATTATTCAATTAACTCTGCAAAAAAATCAAATTTAATTAATAGAATAATAGTCTCAACAGACTCAAAAAAAATAAAAGAAGTCGCTAAGCGTTATGGGGCTGAGGTACCTTTTTTAAGACCAAAAAAAATATCTGGATTTTTATCTAGAGACATTGAGTACCTTAAGCATTGTATTAATTGGTTAAAAAAAGAAAATTATATTCCAGATTTATTAGTCTTATTAAGACCAACTACTCCTTTTAGAGAGACAAAAATAATTAATAAAGCAATTAAATTAGTAATTAAAAATAAATCAGACTCTTTAAGGTCTGTATCTGTAGCGAAGGAAACACCTTACAAAATGTGGAAAAAAAGAGGGAAATTTATTTTACCCTTTTTCGGATTTAAAAAAATTAACAAAACCAATTATCCAAGGCAAAAACTTGATAAATTTTATTGGCAGAATGGCTATGTAGATATTATCAAACCATCAACGATTAAAAAATATAGAAATGAATTAGGTAAAAAAATTTTATTTTACGAGATAAAATCAAATATATTTGAGATAGATTACAAATATCAATTAAAATTTGTAAATAAATTTTATCAAAACTATAAAATTGTAGAAAGAGACTTGTATCCATCTTAGGCATGAAATCAAAAGATTTTAGAGAACAAGTAAAGATAGATAGAAAAACTTTAAGTGAACTTTATAAATTAGATAATTTAAATAAACGAAAATACGAAAAATTTGGAAAGATTAATCTCTTATCTTTAACTTTTGTTCAACTACAACAATACTTATCTTCTTCTATTATTAATAAAAATGTAAAGCCTTATTCTAAGTTTAGTTATTTTCCTTGTGTAAATTCTTCTTATTTAAATACTAATACAAACTTCAAAAATAAAATAGATAAAAAACTTTTTACATTAAATGCAGATTATATAAAAAAAAAAATATATTCTTCTTTACCATTTATAAATATTTCAACATGTAATGTTTTTTCTGATATTTATAAGGAGCTAGGAATTGAGCTAAATAAAAAATTTATTTTAAGAAAAACAGTTAGCTTTAAACCTATTTATTTAAATTTTCTTGATGAACAGTTTGAACTTTTGGAAAAGTATTTAGATAAATTTGCCAAAAGATATAAAATTAAAAATACAGGATATTCCAAAAATTTTATTAATTATATAAAAAATTATTTTAGCTATGATAAAATTAATATTGATAACAGCAAAATACTTTTCGTTGGGTCTAATGGACTTTTGGAAAATAGAATTACTTCTGCCAATTACCTTTTAAATAATAGAAAAGTAATAAGTTTTAATCACGCTAATTATAATACTCTAATAATTGATGAGCCTAATCAAGAATACTCGGAGCATGTATTTTGTAATTATTATGTTGATTATGGATCTTTAAATAAAAATAAAAAGAAATTAAAATCAGATTTTCTTGCTCCTAAACATTTCATACACTTAAATAATCCTAAAATTTATAAATTATCTTCTAATGATAATATAAGTAAAAAAATTGTTTATGTTCCAGATAGTTTTAATGGTGATCATAGGCATGGCCCTTATAGAGAAATGGATGATAGGAAATATTATAAATTTCAAAAAATAGTTTTAAAATCAGAAAAAAATATTTTAATAAAAAAACATCCTAAAGAAGCAAAAATTTATAATTCAGACTCTTACGCATTTAAATATTTTAAAATTAATAAAGATAGAATTTTAAGAGATCAACTTTTTAAAATAGTAAACAAGTATAGATTATTTATTGTAGATAGAATCTCGCAAGCTTTTTTTGATCTAGCTAGAAGTGAAACAAAAATACTTTACTTTAATATTGGTAGAAGAAAAATTAAAAAAAATATTCTAAAGGAAATAAAAAAGAGAGCATGTGTAATAAATATTGATCCTTACAGTGTTAATAAAAATAAAATTAAAAAATGCTTAAAAAGAGCAATTAGATTTAAAATAAAAAAATCAAAAATTCTTAATTTAACAAGTAATTCAAGCAATAAAAATTTTAATAAAATTTTAAAATTATTGTAAAAATAATTTTTATTTTGAAATTAAAAAAATATTTTCTCTTCCTGGTATCATGGAAGGATAATTAAATATTTCAAGATCTTCTTTAAAAAACTTATTTAAAGATTTTGGGTCAATCGTAGTTTTACTATTAAAATTTCCGTAACTCGATAAAGCAATTTTGCTGTTTTTATTCATATTTTTTTCAATAAGTGTTACATAATTTTTTATAATATCTTCAGACATTTCTACAAAAGAATTTGAATTTTGAAATACATCAAAAGATGTCTTGATATCTAAAATTTTCCACGGAGGTATACAAATTATTTCTAATTTATCATTATCTTCAAAAAAAATTTCTTTATCATGATTAGTTAAGTAATCCTTTACTGAATCACCATAAAAAAATCTTAAATACTCTGTTCCTATATAAAGGTTTACTGGAAGATCCAAATAAATGATTTTTTTTATATTTTTATAATTTTTCAAAATAAAATGAATATTTGCACCAAAACCTCCCCCAATCTCAAAAAGTGAAGTTATACCATTAAAATTAATATGCTTTTTAAAGTTTAGATGAGTGTCCGCAATTGTAAGATAATAATTAGAAATTTTTTTTTCATCAATTACAGAATAGTCTTCACAACCAAAATTTATCGTATCCTCAAAGATAAAATTTTTTGAAAGTTCTTTGACATGATTATTATTTTCTAAATATTTAGATTTGTACAAATTTAATTCTTTCCTAAAAAATGATGTAAGACTTATCTGTCTTATAAAAATATTTTTAAATGGATAAATTTTTTCAAATAAAAATTTAAATACCCCTCTGATTCCACCATAATAATCATTTAATATATTGATATTTTGATTATCACTAAAACTTTCACCAATTCTGTTGTCTGAACCTCTAAATTTATTAATACCTTTCTTTAATATCTCTTTATAAGTCTGAATATTTTTTTTTTTCCAATATATTCCAGGTTGATATATATGAGAAAATTTTGAATTATCTTCCATTAATTTATTTAATAATATAATATTTTCTTTCATTTAAAGATTCCAATTAACATAAATTTTTAATTAATTCTTGAATAGATTTATTTAATTTTTTTTTAGGTATCCATTTTAAATCTTTTTTAACTTTTGATATTTTTGCTTTTGAAAATCTAAGATCTCCAGCTCTTTTTGGAATGAACTTTTTTTTACCTCCAAATATTTTTGCAATTTTATTAATGGTTTCTGACTTTCCAGTACCAATATTATAAACTTTATTTTTATTTTTACTAAAACTGGCTTTTTTAAATGCTTCAACTACATCTAAAACATGAACGAAATCTCTAGATTGATTACCATCACCAACGATGGTTAGAGGTTTGTTATTTTTTTTTTGTCTTAAGAATATAGAAATTACAGAGGCATAATTTCCAGTCATTTTAGCTCTTTGCCCATAAACATTAAATAATCTTAAAGAAACAAAGTTTGTTTTATTTATTTTTGAAAATAATTTTATTAATTCTTCAGCAGAATTTTTGGAATAAGCATAAGGACTTTCTGTTTCTACTTTTTGACTTTCGTTTATTGAATTTTTTCCAGCATTACCATAGCAAGAACTTGATGCCGCAAAAATTATTTTCTTTACATTGTAAAGTTTCATGCATTCAAGAATGTTTAAAGTTCCTAAAAGGTTATTTTTTAAATATTTAAGAGGATTATTTATTGAATTAGCAACATCAACTAATCCTGCTAAATGAAAAACTACTGAAACATTTTTAAAATAATTTTTAATTTTATTTATATTTTTTATGTCTTGTTTAATAAATTTAATTTTTTTATCTTTTAATATACCTGAAATATTTTTTTTGGAACCTGAGGTGAGATTATCAATTATATAAATTTTTTTTATTCTTTTATCATTTTTAAGATTTTCGCTTAAATGACTACCAATAAACCCTGCGCCGCCTGTGATTAATACATTCATTGATTTAAACTTATATAAAATTACTAGAATATTATAGATAATCTATAATTAAAATATTATTTTGTATATTTAAATTTTAATATTTGCATTTTTTGTGTATAGCTAATTGTTAAATTAATATTTATAAAAGAAATGTCTTCAAAAAAAGTTGAAAATTATATAATTGAAACTTCCAAGATAGTTAATTCTCTTAAAATTCACTCCAATGATATTTTAGAAATTTCAAAATTAATTCATAATGCACATAAAAAAAATAATACAGTATTTGTATGTGGTAATGGTGGATCAGATTCAGAAGCTGAACATTTCGCAACTGAGCTGCTGTGTACTTACCAAAATAAAAAAAGGAAACCAATTTCAGCAATTTCCTTAAATTCTAGCGCTTCTTCTATAAGTGCTTGGTCAAATGACTTTGAGTATAGCTCATTTTTAAGAAGATCAATTCAAGCACATTGTAAAAAAAATGATATTTTGCTTATCTTAACGACTAGCGGCGGATCTAAAAAATCTAATCAATCAGTTAATATTGTAAATGCAGCTAAAGAAGCTCGTAAAAAGAAAATGAAAGTCGTTGTTCTAACTGGAAAAGATGGTGGTGAAGTTCTTAAATATTCCAATGTTAGTATCCACATTAAAAGCAAAAAAACATCTCACATACAAGAATCTCAACTTATTATATTGCATTTAATTTTTGAATTTTTAGAAGATTTATAAATTATCTACACCCATCAAAAAATTTTTTTCAGTGCATAAATCAAGCCAATTGAGCTATTAGTACTGGTCAGCTACACGCATTACTGCGCTTCCACACCCAGCCTATCAACGT
>MDSW01036426.1_pt1 | contig 30700 bp, 24 predicted proteins | sample 811171 | NCBI WGS metagenome assembly MDSW01 (sample SAMN05326641, study PRJNA326480) | marine metagenome | isolation source: seawater | place: Atlantic Ocean: North West | collected 2012 | reverse complement strand
GGACGCGGAGATGGAGGCGGGGGAGGAGGAGGACGCGGGGGAGGGAGAGGAGGCGTGGTGGAGGGGCGACGATCCCTCTCCCTCATCCCTCATCCCTCGCCCCTCGTCGTCGAACGACCCGCGGTGTCGGACGCCCGCGGCGGCCCGCGAGCGCGCCCGCGCGCCGCCGTCCGCCGCGAGGCGCTCGCCCGTCTCCGGCGGCGCGTGGATTCGCGCCGCGCTCGAGGAGGGGCGCTTTCTCGCCGCCGCCGCGCGGCGCCCGGAGACGACGACGCTCGGCGAACGACTCTCGGGGGGGGACGATACGCACGAGAGAGCCGCCGCGCGCGGTGCGGAACTCGACCCGCGACCGCGAGCGGAACCGCGTCCGCGACCGGCGACGCTCGCGCCGCCGCGGGGAGGGAGGGAAGGGCGCCGGCGCGGCGAGGCGGAGGGGGGCGAGCGACGCGGGGCGAGGGGAGGCGGGGGGGAGGGGTCCGGAAGCATCCTGACGTATTTCACGCCGCGAAGGGGGGCGAGGGACGAGAGCGACGAGGAAGAGGAGAAGCGCGAGGAGGAGGAGGAGGAGGCGCTCGAGTAGGGATCGCGAGGGGCGCGTCCTCGGCGCGCGTCCTCGCGCGCGCGTATTATATAGTCTACGAACGACTCCGACTGGCGACTCTCCCGCGCGCGTCATCAGCCTCCTTCCCTCTCCGCTACCCCCCCCGGCGCCGCATCCGCCGCCGTCGTCTCTCCCCCCTCCCCCCTCTCCGCCACGATGGCCGCCTCGTCGACGATCTCTCTCGCGAGCGTGGCCACGGCCATGGCGTACTGCGTGCTCGGGTTGTACCTCATGATGGCTCGGAAATTTTTCGTCGCCAGGAACGCGACGCGATCGTTCCCCCCCCCGTCCGGCATCAGCAAGCTCGTCTCCGCGCTCGGCGCCGGCGCGGACCTCTTGTGCGCGGTCCTCACGCCGTTCCACAGGAAGAACTTCGCCGGCCGCGGCTCCTTCCTCTCGCCCCAGTACCCCCCCACGACCTCCGGTCCCAGGCTGGACGCGTCGCCGACCTCGACGCGCCACCCCGCGTGCCTCACGCGCGGGTCCCACTCGCAGTACGTCGAGATGAAGTTCCCCATGCTCGCGAAGACGTCCGGGAGGGAACGCCATATGTCCGCGCGACCGTCCCCGTCCTTATCCACCGCGTACCGGTGGAAGTTGCTCGGCATGAACTGGCACTGCCCCAACCCGCCGTCCCACGACCCCGTCAGCTTCCCCGCCTCGGCGTGGCCCTGATCCACGATGCGCGTCGCCTCGATCAACTCGTTTCGAAAGTACCCGTCGCCGGATTTCTGCTCCCACGCGAGGTTCGCGAGCGCCCACACGCAGTCCGAGTTCCCGGCGAACGCGCCGAAGCTGGACTCGATGCCCCAGATCGCGACGATGATCTCCGGGGGGACGCCGTACGTGTCGTGCACGTCGCTCAGGAGCGCCGCGTGGCGCGCGATGAGCTCGGCGCCGCGCTCGACGCGGTCGCGAGTCACGATCCGCTCGAGGTACTTCTCCACCTTACGCGTCTCGACGTGGACCGGCGCGGACGGAGTCGCGTCGTCCTTCTTCGCGGGCGCGAGCGCGGGCTTGGGCTTCTCCGGGTACGGCTCCATGCCGTCGAAACACGCGCGGACGGTGGCCTCGGAGACGCCGCGAGCGACGCACTCGGCGCGGACGCCGTCGAGCCAGCGCAGGAAATCGATCGTCCGCGCCGACACCTCGCGCGCGGTCGCCGTGACGCAGGGGTAGTCCACCCCGGGAGCGGGGTCCGGGGCAGAAGCCGAAGCCGTGGTCGCCGCGGAGGCGGAGGCGACGCGCGAGGTGGAGGAGGCGCCGCGCGCGTCCGTCGTCGACACGACGAACGGCGCCGCGTGCGGCGCGGCGAACGCGGCGACGCCGAGCGCGGCGGTGAGGAGGCGACGCGCGAGCGGGACGTTCGCGTCGTCCGCGTCCGCGGCGCTCGCACGCGGCACCGCGCGCGCGCCGCGTCGGGATCGGAGCGCGCGAGAGAGACGCGCGGTCCCGCGCCGAGGCGACCCGCGAAGCGGGGGGGCGCGAGCCCACGCCGGGGTCGGGGCCGGCGATCGCACGCAACGCATACGAGACCGTTAGTGTTCCGCGAGACGCCGAGCGTCCGAGCCCCGGAAGACCGCGGGGGGGAAAGGGGGGGGGGGTCGCGGACCCCGGGGTGCGATGCCGCGCGCCCGGCGGGAGGGAGGAGGCGCGACGACGCGCGACCGCCCGACGCGTCCGGGGTGCGGAGAGGTGTGATGGGAACGAGCCGCCTCGGACGAGGAAGACGCCCTGTCGTTCTTGACGAGGCGAGACGCACCGAAACGAGGGCAGCAGACGTCACTGGTATAGAAGAAAAAAGCGAGGGAAAAAATCGGTGTCTCTTCCCACTCATCCGTCACCTGTCCAAAAGCCTTCCGGCATCGCCCGCGGCCACCACAACAGAGGGTGCACGGACGCACGCTCTTGTCTTTCGTTCTCAGAGACGGTCGCGCGGAATCGCGTGACGTAACTGCGTCGGGTCAGAGGCGTCGCTCGAGGTCGAGCCGCGTCGTTACCGGAGGCTTCGCGCGCGAAAATCGGTCGCCATGGACGGTGGCGGTGACGGTCTGGGAGTCGTGCCCGCGCACACGTACGCTCGGCTGCGGTTCGATGAGCAGGCCGAGCAGGCGGTGCAACACCTCGGCTACGTGCTGCAGATGCACCAGGGCTCCCCTTACCAGGGCCAGTTCGTCGCTCAGTCGGAGGCTCGCGCTGGTGCGTCTTCCCACCTCTCCGGATGAGTTCGTCGACGGCGAAATCCGCGGGATCTTCCTGCCTGCGGGATCGTTCGTCATCGGGATTCGCGCGAAGAAACCCTCGGGGCGGGGCGTGCGCGGGCGATCGAACCCCGCGGGTTCTCCGCGTCCCTTGCGCGCCCTCGTCGCGCCCGCGCCCCGGCTCGGCGCGTTCGCCGCGGTCGCGCGCGACTTCCCGACCGGTTTCGGCGCGATCGGCTCCGCGTGAGGACACGGCGCTGACCATCGATCATCTCCCCCGCTCCCCGAATCATCGCTCGACCGCCACTTTTCTCGCCTCAGGCATGGGGTGCTCTCCCCCCCACATCGCGCTCCTCTCGGGGCTTCAGGGCACGGGCATGACCGGGAGGCAGATCACGGACGTTCTGCAGCGTCTCGCCATGCAGTTCGGGCCGGTTCAGGGGCGGCTCCTCCCCCGTTGCAAGTGCGTTCGCGCGACGAGGCGCCCGAAATTGGTTTTCGATCGCCCACGCCTTTTTCCGGGGCGCGGGATCGCGGGGGATGATCTGCGGCGAGCGCGTGCGCGAGAGACAGGGACCGCTCCCGGCGCGGATCGCGATCGCACCGCGCGGGACGGCGCGCGCGCGGCCCCGCCACCGCGCGTCCCTCCGCCGCGCGCGGATCTCGGAACCGCTCGGCGAACCCGCTCGGCGACGCGCGCGCGGATCCCCCGCGCCGACGCGCCGCCCGCCGGGCGCATTTTTCCCCAGATCGCGCCACGCGGAGCGCGCCCCCCGCGTTCGTTGTTGCTTTTTCTGCGCCGCGGCCGGGCGTGTTTTCTTTTCCTCCCCGGAAAACTTTTTCGCTGACCGTTTCGTTCCTCGCTCGTTCCTCCTCCTCCACCCTCAACCTCGACCAGGGTGACGCAGAACGGGTGCGTCTTGCTCGGCGTGGACTCTCCCGATTCGCTTCGCATGGCGCAGGCGCTGGCGTCTTCCCTCCCCGGGGCGGACCCGTACTACGCGCAGCAGAGGCCGGAGCAGCAGCACCTGACGCTCGGTCGCTTCGGCGGGACGGACGCCGCCGGTTTCGCGGCTTGGCTCAGCGAGAGCCTCGCGGGGCAGAACTCGCTCCTCCCCGCGTTCACGGGCACGCACGTGCAGCTCAGCGACGAGGCGCGGCCGTTCCCCAACCACCCGATCGCGCTGAGCGGCTCGGGGGCGATGGGCTCAGGCGGCCTCGGCGGCGGCCTCGGCGGCGGCCTCGGCGGCGGCCTCGGGAACGGGGGCGGGCTCGGGGGCGGGTTCGGGTCGGTCGGCGGCGGGTTCGACGCGCCCGTGAGCCGCCCGATCGGGGCGAGCCCGATCGGGAGCGGGAGCCTCGCGCCGATCGGGTCGGGGCCCATCAGCGCGAGCCCCATCGGCGGGCCCATCGGCGCGCCCGGGTCGGGGTCCCAGAGCGCGACGGCGCCCCGCGGGGACCCCGCGCCGGCGCCCGCGGTGGCGCCCATCGGCGGCGGCGGCGGCATGGGCGGCGGCCCCTCGAACCCGCCCACGTACGCCTCCGCGATGGCCTCCGGTTTGGCCGCGGCGAAGGCTGGGTCGTACGCCGCCGCGGGGGCCGGGGCGAAGCCGGCGAGCCCCTCGCCCGCCGCCGCCGCCGCCGCGCAGTCGCCCGAGGCGCTCTTGTCCATGCTCCAGTCCGCCACCGCGGGCGCCGAGGGCGTGGGCGTCCTGGGCACCTCCGCCGGGTACGCCACCGGGTACGTCTTGCGGCCGCAGGAGCAGGCGGCGTGGTCCTCGCGGCTGGCGCCTCTGGTGACGAACCTGCAGGGCGTGTTGCAAATCGTCGGCGCGCAGCGCTTCTGCCAGATGATCGACCGGGTCGCGAACCCGTACGACTGGTCGTTGGCCTCGGAGGTCGCCGCCGGTCTGGCGCGCGGGAGCACGCTCCACGTGGTGCAGGACGCCGAGATCGCGGCCCCGATCGAGGCGAGCGCGATCGCGACCGCGAACACGGGGGCGCAGGTGCGGCTGACGGCGGTTCCGGTGAACCAGAGCGTCGTTGGCGCCCCGGGGCACAGCGACACGGGCTCGCCCGTGCTCGCGTGCCGCGCGGACCAGAAGCTGATGGACGCCGGGCTCACCCGCGTCGCGCAGTTCGCGCTGCACCTCGAGCCCGTCTCGCAGCTGAGCGCGGCGGAGAAGCCCTACCTCTCGCTGATATTCGCCTGGGTGGGCTTGCGAGCGGCGGCGCCGTCGAGCGCGGCGGCGGGCGCGGCGGGCGACGCCGGCGCCCCGGCGGCGAAAGCCGCGCCCAACTCGGGCGAGGCGCCGGCGCCCGTCGGCGGCGGCGGGGGGGGCGTGCGGCGCCCGGGCGACTGGACCTGCCCGGGGTGCCACGCGCACAACTTCGCCTCGCGGAGCGTGTGCTTCAAGTGCAAGCAAGGCAAGCCGGGAGGCGGGGCCGGCGGCGCGCAGGGCGGGCCGAGCTTCGGCGCCGGCGCCGGCGGCTCCGGCGACTTCGGGTCCAAGGCGCCCGAGCCCGCGGGGGCGCCGAGCGGGAACTTCCGCCCGGGCGACTGGATCTGCGCCGGGTGCCGCGCGCACAACTTCGCGTCCAGGAGCGCGTGCTTCAAGTGCAAGCAGCGCAAGGCCGGGGGCGAGCACGCGGCGGCGGCGACGGGCGCCGCCTCCTCGGGCGCCGCCGCGCCGGATAACTTCAGGAGCGGCGATTGGATGTGCAATAACTGCCGCGCGCACAACTTCGCGTCCAGGAGTTCGTGCTTCAAGTGCAGCGCCAAGCCCAACTGATGATCAGTGCCAAGAGACGCGCGCGAGAGAGAAGGCGTCGGTCGTCCGAGGGTCCCGGGGCGACCCTGGGGCGAGCGACGACGCCGGCGGCGAGCGCCGGCGGCTCTCCAAAGAAGAAATCGCGGAACACGTAAACAAGAGCGGGGCGCGAAAAACGACGAGGGTGAGAGAAGAGGGGAAGAGGGTGCGAGGGTGTGGGGAACAGTGTGGATACTACTGATCGGGGAGGTAAATAACGGCGCGGGACGATCGTCTTTGTAACGCGACGAAACCATCACACACGTTCGTTTCTTCGCGGGGGGCGAGCGACCGTCCCGACGCGACGTCGAAGCAAAGCCTTCGTTCGTTACAGTCTACCGCGAAATCGGCGCCGCCCTCGCGTCACTTGTAGAAGGCGAAGTCATCTCCCGGTTTCCTGACGCTCGACTTGTACCCCTTCTCGAAATCCTTGGGCATGACGACGTAACGATTTTTGCGCACCGCCTGCAGCCCCGCCTCCTGGCAGATGGACCTGATGTCCGCGGCTGAGATTTTATCCGGCCTCGACACGTAATCCTCGAGGTCCACCTCGTCCGAGAGGTTCATCTTCGCCGTGCACACCTGAAACACCAGACGCTTCTGCCTTCGATCGGGCGCCGGGCACTCGATCTTGCGGTCCAGGCGCCCCGGCCTGAGAAGCGCGGGATCCAGGGTGTCCTGTCGGTTCGTCGCCATGATCACCTTGACGTTCACCGTCTGGTCGAAGCCGTCCATCTGGTTCAGCAGCTCCATCAGGATTCTCTGCACCTCGCGATCCGCCCCCGTGTGCGCGTCGAAGCGCGCCGTCGCGATGGAGTCCACCTCGTCGATGAAGATGATCGCGGGCGCGTTCTCCTTCGCGAGCCTGAAGACGTCCCGGACCATCCGCGGGCCCTCGCCGAGGTACTTCTGCACGAACTCCGACCCGACGACGCGGATGAACGCCGCGGTGGTGTGGTGCGCCACCGCCTTGGCGAGCATCGTCTTCCCCGTGCCGGGCGGGCCGTACAGCAGCACGCCTCTCGGGGGGTCGATGCCGATCTGGCGGTAAAGATCGAAGTGCGTCAGGGGGAGCTCCACCGCCTCGCGAATCTCCTGCTTCTGCACGTCCATGCCGCCCACGTCGCTGTACTTGACGTCCGGGCGCTCGGCGTCGGAGAGCAGCGAGATGCTGGAGTCCGCCTCGGGGGGGAGGATGTCGACGAGCGCGTTGGAGTGGCGGTGGAGCGAGACGGAGCTGCTCGGCTTGAGGAGCTCGCGGTTCAGAGTGCTCAGGATGCGGACGAAGTAGTTGCTCCCGGTCGTGCTCGAGACGATGCCCGCGTTCTCGTCCACCATCTCGAGGAACTGGCCGATGACGAGCGGCACCGCCTGGATGCGCTTCACCTCCTCCTGCGCGCGTAAGAGCTCGATCTTGAGATTCTTCTGCTCATCCTTGACGTACTCCTCCTGGATCTCCACGAACTCGAGCTCGCGCTGAAGCTCCTTCAGGCGCGTGTACAGGTCCTCCTCCGACTCGTCCTTCGGGGGGGTGGAGGGCGCGACGTCCACCTTCACTTTCTCCACGTCCACCGCCTGGAAAAGAGGAAAAGAAGGGAAGCGACGACGGGGTCAGCCGGGGCGGACGAGACGGGGCGGAGACGTGGAAAACACGCGACGCGCGCGCGGACGTCCCACCACCGGGGCTCTTTTTTTCCCAACGGCACGCGGGGACGCCGACGACCGAGGACGCGGCGACTCGCGAAATCGATGAGAAGACGAGGGCATCGGGGCGAACCGAGAGAACGCCGAGACGCGACGTCGTCCGAGACGACGGCGAACGCGCCGCGCGGTGACGGGGTGCCCAGATCTCGCTCTGGACGCGATGGTGCTCGAGGAGATCCGTCCCCCCGAGACGGGGGGCCTGTGCCAAGTCTGGTTTAGGGTTGGCGCGGAAGGACGGCGCGAGCGCGCGGGGGGGGTTCGAACGCACCATTGGTTCGGCCTTGGCCGGGGCGGCGGCCGCGGAACTTCTACGCGTGGCAACCATGGTCGCCTCCTCGCGTGACGATGCCGCGCGCGCGCACCGCTCTGGGACGGGACGGGTCCCTCAGATCTCACGCCTCTTGAAAACCAGAAGCTGTTGAGTGGAAGTGAAGATGCGGAGAAAACGGGGAGTCAATAGACCCTCAACAGATTCGACAGCAGCCGATGTGGCCGATACCATTTTGAAGAGCACTGAGCCTGCGAGACTTTTTTGACGACGTTCCAGGTCACCTCCGTTCACATCGTCGTTCGCCCGCCGTCTCACGCGACCTAGACGCTCGCGCGATGTCGGGCGACAAATACGCCGCGCCTAAGGCGCATCGGCCGCGCCGGATGAGCCTCGTGACCGAGACGCTCGCGCGCGCGGCGATGACGGGCACCGCGTTCCCTCCCTTCGCGAAGTGCCCCGATTTCCCTCTCGTGACGTTCTTCGCGCTGGACCGCGCGCCCACGGACGAGGACCTGACGACCACGATGCGCAAGATCGTCTCCTTCGACCGTTTGCGTTCGCGCGTCGCCAGTTTCTTCGGCCGGAAGGGCCAGTACATGTGGGCGGAGACCCCGGTGGACCCCGACGAGCTCATGGAGCACGTCTCCCGCCGCGAGGTGGGTTCCGAGGCTGAGATGCGCGCCGCGATGGACGCGCTCATCGTGGACCCCCTGGACGTCTCCCGCCCCCTCTGGGACATCACCGTCCTGACCCTTTCCCCGGGCGCGAGCTGGGCCCCCTCCCCCGGCTGCCCCCCGCGCCCCCCCTTGGTGTGCATCCGCGTCTCCCACGCCATCGGCGACGGCATCTCGCTCGTCTCCGTCCTCGAGCGCATCTGCGACGACGCCCGCGTCGAGACGTTGGACTTCAAGCGCCGACCCGCGTCCGCGTTCACGTGCGGTTCCGTGTTGGCCGACCCGACCCTGATCTTCTCGTTCTTGCTCTGGCTGTTCAACTGCGTGTACGCCGTCGTGGCCGCCGTCGGAACGCCGTTCGGTCCGAGGGATTCCAAGACGGCGTTTTACGACGCGAGTAAGAAGGTCCAGTACAGCGGCAAGCGGACGATGGTCGTCGGCCCGAGCTTCGCCCTGGCGGACCTGAAGCGCGTCAAGACGAAGTTCGGGTGCACGGTGAACGACGTCGTGTGCGCGTGCCTCGCCGGCGCTCTGCACGCGTACCGCGTGAAGCGCGGCGACGACGTGACCGGCGGCGCGCCTCGCGTTCGCGCCGCCATCGCGATTCCGTTTCTGAGCGGGAGGCCCCAGACGGAGTCGTCGCTGTGCAACCGCTGGACGTTCGTGAGCCTCCCCCTCGCCATGGGTGACGTCACGATGGTGGAGCGCTTGAAGACGACGAAGCGCCGGTGCGACCTGATGAAGTCCACGCCGGGCGCGCACGCGGTGTCGGCGCTGAACGTCGTCGCCGCGAACCTGCTCGGGCCGAGTTTCCAGTCGCAGACGATTTACGACTTCATGTCGAGGCACTCGATGGTGTTCACGAACGTGCCGGGACCGACGAAACCCGTGCGGATCTTCGGCCAGGAAGCCAGGGCGATGACGTTCGGGGTGGGGAACATCGTGAACCAGGTGAGCGTCGTGAGCTACGCGGGGAAGATGAGCCTCTCGCTCGTCGTCGACCCCGACGAGGTCCCGGAGGCGCACGAGATCGGAACCTTCTTCCTAGAAGAGCTCAGGGCGCTCGACCGACAGCAAGAGGAGTAGAGCGACGAGACCGTGCGTCGGTGAGTGGCGCAGCGCTCGCGTGAGTTCATATTTTGCGACGATATCATCACCCTTCGCTCGGCGTCGCGGTGAGTCCCGCGAGCGCTCCGATATCATCACCTTTCGCTCGGCGTCGCGGTGAGTCCCGCGAGCGCTCGCACGTGCGCGACGACGCATCGCGCGAGTCCCTCTCGCGCGAGCCCCGCCGCCCCCTCCGACGGGTTCCCCGCGAGGGTCCCGTACCCCCCCTCCAGCACGCTCACGACCTTCGCCCCGCACGCGTTCGCGACGCCGCACAGCCTCGCCGTCATCTCCTCGTAATCCTCCGGGCTCAGGTTGATCCCCGCCACGCGTTGCCCCCGGCGGTTCACCCCCGCGTTGCCCACGTCCCCGCGCGCCGCGTCGAACCCGGCGGAGAGGATCAGGAGGTCGGGCTCGAACGCGCGCAGAGGCGGCAACACGCGCTCCCTGAGGCGCTTCATCCACTCCTCCCTGCCCCCCACGGCCATCGCGGCGGTCAACGCGGCGCGCTCCCGCGCCTCGGCCGCCTTCGCCGCCGCCAGCGAGACGCCGCTGCCGTCGAGCTCGTCGTCGCGGTTACGCTTGGGGACGCGCTTCCTTCCCCCCGCGCCGACGGAGGCGACGATGGCGCCCGACGCCGCGTCGACGTCGCCGCCGCGCCACATCGGCGGGACGGTGACGTTGACGACGTTGTCGCGTAAGTCGTCCGCGACGCCCGTGCCCGGGTAAAACTCGATGCCGGTGCCCGCGCCGTCGTCCGCGAGGTGAATCGACGCGAAGAAAAGGTCCGAGCGATGCGCGTCGCGAACGCCGCCGAGCCGAGCTAAGCGGCGCCGCGAGTGCCACGCCTTGGCGATCTCCTCCGTGCCGTTGCCGTGGTGCACGTCGAAGTCAACCACGGCGACGCGGCGCGCCAGGCGACCGCCGTCGTGCTCCAACGCGTGCATGGCGCCTGGGTGAAGAAGAAGGAGCGGGGGGCGAGGGGAGGGGAGGGGCGTCAACGAAACGGTCGGGTTCGAGGGGCGTCAACGAAACGGTCGGGTTCTCGAGAAAAATAAAAAACACCCCAGGGTTCAGAAACGTTCGCTCGTCCGTTCGCGAAAGGTTTCAAAATCCGACGCTGTCTGGTCCGTATCTGTCCGAAGGCGACGCGATCTCAGCGCCTCCGGTCATCAGAAAACCATTCGATGGATGTTCGGGGGACGGGTATCGATCGAGGCTCGCGCGCGAACGCGCCGGCGCGGTCTCCCGCCGGCGCCCGCGACGGAGTGCGAGCCGCCCCCCCCCGTTTTTTTTTTTTTTCTTTTCGGCGTCGTCGCGGGTTCGAGCGGGTTCGCCGCGCGTCGGGCGCCCCTCCGTCGTAAAAAACGCGTTTCGTCGCGTCCACTCACCGATCATGGCGTTGTTGAGTATGCTGAATCCGCTGCTCGGCGCGCCCGCGGTGGCGCCGTCCACGCCCGCGTGGTGTCCCGGCGGCCTGACGCACGCGAAGGCGGTTCTGTTTTTCCCCGTCAGCACGCGCTCCACCGCGTGCACGACGGCGCCGGCGGCTCGGAGCGCGGCGGCCATCGTCCCCGCGGCGAAGAACGTGTCGCTGAACTCGGGCTTCTTCTGCTTCCCCGCGGGCACGCCCTTGACCCTGCCCTGGTAGTACGGCGTGAACGCCACGGGCGTGTTCGCGACGTTCCTCCCGAGCTCGGTGATGGCGGCGATGTACTCCTCTCTGTGGCACCGCGCCAGGTGGCGCTCGCCCGCGGGCTCGAAATCGGCCGACACCTCGAGCTCGCGCGCCGCCACCGCGTTGGGGTCGTCGCTCGCGCACGACGATAACAGCAGCCGCTCGAGGATGGCGCCGATGCGCTCGGGGCTCTCCTGGTGCGGCTTGAACGAGACGTGCCGCCCGCAGTCGTCGTGGTGAAGGATCAACGTCCGAAGCGACGGCGCCGCCCGCAGGAGGGCCGCCCGCGTCGCGGCGCGCGACTTGGCGCGGTCCCGACGCGACACCCGGGACGCCGCATGGCGCAGCGCCCCGACGCCGTCCGCGTTCACCGCGCCCACGTCCGCGCCGAGCGCCACCAGCCGCTCGCAGCACTCGATCCGCCCGGACGCCGCCGCGACCATCAGCGGCGTGTCCCCGGTGTCCGCCGCCCTGCAGTCCGTCGCGCGGCCGCCTTCCCACGCGCACAAGACCCCGATCGCCTCTGCGTTGCCCTGATGCGCAGCCCAGTGCGCGGGGGACCACCCGCCGGAGAGCGCGAGCGGCGACGCGCCGCGCGCTAAGAGCGCGGAGGCGATGGACGCCGCGGCGGAGGCGTCGGGTAACGCCGCCGCCACCGCGAGCGCGGTGTTCCCGTGCTCGTTTCGAGCGTCCACCGACGCGCGCAGCGAGCGCGCGCGCGTCGACGGGTCGGCGCTCGCGAGCGCGTCTCGAACTGGAGGAGACGAAGACCCTCCGAACCCCCGCGCCGACTCGAAGGGCGGGAGCGACGCGTCCCCGGACTCGCTCCCGGGCCCTGCTGCGGGGACGTCGGGAACCGGCCGCGGGGGCCACTCCGGGATGACGTCGTTCTCCGCCGACGCCGCCGCGCCGCCGCCGCCGGGCGCGCGAGGGACGGCGGGACTCTCCGCCGACCCGAGCGGCGCGCGCGCGCGCCCCTCGTGCGCCGCCTTCACCGCGGCCTCGGCGGATCGCGGGGAGGGCGGCGAGGGCGCGCTCTTTTCTTTTTCTTTTTGAGAGGGGGCGGGGGGCATGGGCGCGTGTTTGTCGAGCCAGTCGAGGACGTCCTTCTCCCTCCCCGCGGCGACGGCGGCGTGGAGGGGGAGGACGCTCGGCGCCGTCGCGGGCGTCACGGGGACGGCGCGGCGCTCGTCCTCCTCCTCGCCGGGGGAGGAGAGCGACGGGAGCGAGCTCTTCGAGCGCGCGCTCGCGCTCGCGGGCTTACCGTGCGGATCCCTGCGAGCGCACGCGACGAGGGGAGGTCGGGGAGGTCAGGTCGGGAACCGGTGGACGGGCGCGAACGAAGAGGCGCCGCCCGCGCCGGTTGTTGTTGTTACGCGAGTCGGAAACGACGAACGACGCGCGCGCGAGGACGGCGCGCTCGCGCGCGGGGGGCGGGGACCGGGGCCGGGGCGGGGGTGAATCGCGGTCGCGAACGGCGTCGCGGTGGGGGTACGCACTCCACGGGCGTCGCCGGGTTGGACGGGATGATGATGTGCAGGTTCACGTGGGGGAGGCTGACGCCCGAGGGGGGCGGTCCGGTCGGGGGGGGCATCCCCGTCGTCGTCGGGTCCTCGCTCGCCGGGGACGGGAGGGAGTCCGACGCGACGTCCCCCGAGGGGACGCCGGGGGGCTCGACTCCGGACGCGACGGAGTCGTGCGCCGCGTCCGGCGCGTCGTCCAGCTTCGCGCGCTTGCTCGCGGGCGTGTCGTACTGCGTGGACGCGTTGGACCCGCCCGCGGAGCTGGGAGGGTGGAGCTCCTCCGCGTCCAAGGCGCACAGCTCGCTCATCTGTCGAACGATGTGCGCCCCGCGCTTCGAGCGCGCCTTCGTGGGCACCTTCGCGGCCGCCTGCATGATGGCGACCCGGGCGTCCGAGCGAAGCGACGCCGCGAAAGGCGGTCGCGGGTGGCGACGGCCGGCGTTCGCGCGCGACGGCCAGTGCGCGTCGCGATCGTCGAACGAATGCTCCGAAACGGGACGTCGGCGGGCGGCCCGCGGGCATAAAAGTTGTGCCAGCCGCGTTGAACTTCTCGTCGTGGACCTTTTTATCGGCACTCCCCTCCGCGTCTCGGTCCGCGCCTCGCGGCGGCCGCGCGGGCGGCGATGGAGTCCTTCGCGCAGCGCAAGGCTCGCACGCTCGAGGGTCTCGCCCTCGACGCGGGCGACGCCTCTCGCGCCGGGCACGTGGACGCGCGCGCGCGCCCGATCGTGGCGCTGGTGAACCGCCTCCCGCACTTTTACACGACGAGCTCGTGTTCGGGGAGGGTGAGCCTCTTCGCGGACCCCACCCCGGCGAGCAGGGCGGCGGGCATGAAGGGCGGCGAGTGGGTCTACGTCAGCCACGACCCCGCGGACGCCGACGCGGTCGTGAGCGCCGTGCGGCGTAAGCTCGGGGAGGGGGGCGACGGCCGGGGGTCGTCGCCTTCCGATCCCACCGACGCCGCCGCCGCGCGCTCGGCGGAGGCCGACCCGGAGTGCACGCTCGTGCTCCGCTTCGAGCCCTTCATCCTCTCCGTGGAGGCGTCGAGCGTGGAGGAGGCCTTGCGTTTCGTCGCCGCCGCGCGCGACGCCGGGTACCGCGAGTCCGGCATCACCGCCAGCGACAAGCGCGCGGTGTGCTCCGTGCGATGCTCGATACGCATGGAAACCCCCGTCGTCGTCCGCGGCGCGCGCCTCGTCGCCGACGACGCCCTCCGCGCGCTCGTCCGCGTCGCGAACGAAAAGTGGGACGCCAACGCCCGACGCGCCGAGCGCCTCGAGGAGCGCGTGCGCGCCGTCTTCGGCGACCCCGCCGGAGACCCCGCCGGCGGGACCGGGACCGGGACCGGGATCGGGACCGGGAGCAGGACCGGGACCGGGAGCGGGAGCCCTCCGCGCGCCCCGGGGTGGGCGGGGGGAGACGAGCCTGAGCCCGAAGACGCCTCGCTTCGAAGACGCCTCGCTTCGTCGCTTCCTCGCTTCGAAGACGCCTCGGCGGCGGACGAGGAGTGGGTGTTCGTCGCGGACGCGAGCGCGGCGAAGCGGTGCAAGGACTCGATCAAGGCGAGCGGGTGGTTGGACCGGACGCGGCGCGCGGGGCCGATCCGGAGGGGGCGCGGCGGAAGAGAAGGCGGGGACGACTCCGGCGAGGCGGCGGCGGACGACGCGTCCACGCCTCCGTCTCCTCCGCGCGTGGCGCTTCCCGTCACCGCCGAGGGCGCTCGAGCGCTCCGCCCGGCGTCGACGAAGGGCGGTGGGGTTTCTTCCCTTCCCGAGTCCGCGCGCGCAGCTGAGGAGGCGCTCGCGTCGGGCGCGGCGACGCTCGTCGCGTCGGGACCGGGCGCCGGACCCGGGGAACCCGACGTTTTACCGCGTTCGGAACGTTCTTCGGACCGTTCCGAGGGCTTCGGCTTCGGCGCGCTTCCTCGCCTCGCGCGAAGGGCCGCGGGCGCCACCCCCGCGGCTCTGGTTCGCGCGGCGGCGCTCGCGGCGTGCGCTCACGGGGCGGATCCTCGGCGTCGCGACGCGCAGATTCCGACGCGTTGGGAGAAGCTCGGCGACCTCGCGTTGCTCCCCTCGGGGGCGTTCTCGGACGACGCGCTCTGGGGCTCTCCCTCTTCCCGCGCCTCTTCTCCGCTCTTCCCCGCGGTCGCGAGGGCGCTCGGGGTGACGCGGCTCGCGAGGCAGGCGGAGGTTTCCAAGGGCCCGAAGCGCGAGTCGCGGGCGGAGATGCTCTGGGACCCGGAGGGCCGCGGCGGGTGGACGGAGACGCGGGAGCTGGGCGTGTGGTACGGCTTGGACGTCACCGAGGTGATGTTCAGCAGCGGAAACGGCACGGAGAAGGCGCGCATGGGCGCCCTGGCGGCGGCCGGGGAGACGGTCGTGGACCTGTTCGCCGGGATCGGGTACTACACGCTCCAGCTGTTGGTGAACGCCGGGGTGGGGCGGGTGATCGCGTGCGAGTGGAACCCGAACTCGGTTCGCGCGCTGCGCAGAAACCTCGAGCGGAACGGCGTCGACGCGCGGCGGTGCGAGGTGCGCGAGGGCGATAACCGCCGCGTCGCGCCCGTGGGGCGCGCGGACCGCGTCCTGCTCGGCCTCCTCCCGGACAGCGAGCGCGCGTGGCCCGTCGCCGTCGCCGCGCTCAGGGACTCGGGCGGGGTGCTGCACGCGCACGCCAACGTGAAGCAGGGCGAGCTGGAGGGGTGGATCTCGCGGCTCGAAGCCGCCGTCGCCGACCTGGCCGCGAAGCTCGGGCGCGAGTGGAGCGTCAGGGTCGAGCACGTCGAGCGCGTCAAGTGGTACGCCCCGAGGGTGAGGCACGTCGTCGCGGACGTGCGGTGCGTCCCGGCGAGGCTCGCGAGCGCGTGGGCGCACGCCGTCGGCGCCAGCACCTCCCCGATGGCGCGCTCGCCCGCCGTCGGGTCGCCGCTGGAGGGAAGCAGGCTGGGCAGCGGCGCGGATCTGACGAGCGAGACGACGCGTCCTTCACGAGACGACGAACGATCGGACGAGGACGAGCGATCGGACGGGCGATCGGTGCGGTCCTCCCGCTCCTCCGACGACGACGAGATGGTCGCCGGGAAACTCGAGATGGTCCCCGGGAAAAAACTCTCGCCGGACGGGCACGTCGCGCCGACGTCGTCGCCGCGCGCGGCCCCGAGGGCCTCCGCGCCTCGCGCGGGGTACGTCAAGGGCCGCGTCCGTTCGCTCGAGGAACGCGAGCGGCTGGAGGAGCTGCTCCACAAGGATCCCCCCGTGACGTCCCCGACGAAACGCGGCGGCCCCGGGGGAAACGCGAACGTCGGCGCGTCCGTGCCCTCGTCGGCGGCTCGCCCGTCGTCGCCCCCCGCGGCGGCGCCGCCTCCCCGGGCGCGCGTCGTCGCTCGAATGCACCGACCCGATTTCGAGGCGTTCCGCTCGGGCCCCGCGACGCGGCGCGAGCCGTGCGTTCTCACCGGCCTCGACGTCGGCCCCGCGCCGTGGACGTGGTCTCCCGCGTACCTCGCGGCGAAGCCCGAGATCCGCGACGCGGAGGTGAGCGTGCACGTCTCGCGCACGCGGCACCTCGATTTCGTCCGCAAAAATTTCAAATACGAAACCAAGACGCTCGGCGACGTCTTCGCGCGACTCGCCGACGAGGAGGCCGGGGCGGGGGCGGGGGCGGGGGCGGGGGCGGGGGCGGGGGAGGCGAAGACGTGGTATTACCTGCGCAGCATCGGCGAGAATCCGAGGAAAGAGGCCGCGGACGTGCTGCGGCAGTTCCCCGTCCTCGCGTCGGAGCTCCGCGTCCCCGCGGAGACGCTCTTCGGGGAGTCCCTCCCCCGGGGTCGCGACGCGCCCGAGGACGCGGACGCGAAGCCTCGGACCCAAAACCCCGGCAGGTTTCACAGCGCGGTGCTTCGATGCTCGAGCGGCGGGGTGCGGCTCTGGACGCACTACGACGCGATGGATAACGCCCTCGTGCAGCTGCACGGGGAGAAGCGCGTGCTGCTCTTCCCCCCGGCGACGGCGGCGGGCCTGTACCTGGAAAACTCCTCCTCCCCCGTCGTCGGCGCCGCCGTCGACCGCCCCGAGGGCGCGCGCGACGACCGCGGCCGCGCCGTCCTCGACGCGTACCCCGGGTACCGCGCCGCGCGCCGCGAGGCGCTGGAGGTCATCCTCCAGCCCGGGGACGTGCTGTTCATCCCGGCGCTGTGGGCGCACCACGTGGAGGCGCTGCACGGACCGAGCGTCGCGGTGAACGTCTTCTGGCGCGAGCTCGCCGCGGAGGCGTACCCGCGCAAAGACCTGTACGCCAACGCCGACCCAACCGCCGCCGCCGAGGCGCTCAAACTGAGCGAAGACGCCGCGGGGAAGCTCGCGGGGCTGCCGAGGCAGCACAGGGTGTTCTACGGCGGCCTCGCGGTCGCGAACGTGCTCAGAACCCTCAGGATCGAGACCGAGATCGTCGGGCTGCGCTGCGGGACGGAGGCGGGCGCCGACGCGCGCGCGGCGGGGGCCCCCGGGGCGGAGGCGGGGGCGGCGGAGGTCGGGGCGGAGGTCGGGGCGGGGGCCGCGGCGGAGGTGGGCGGCGGCGAAGGAGGAACAGGCGGCGGCGTGGTCGTCGGTGCGGGCGCGGCGTGGTCGCACGGCGCGGCGGGTCGCAGATGGACGGACGCGGCGATGGGCGCGGCGTTCGGCGCCGCCGTCGCGGGCGCGGCGTGCGCGGCGGTGCTTCTCCACGCGCGGCGGGAGGCGGCGCGGTGAGGGGGTTTCGATCACGGCGGTCGGGGGCGGACGCGAGGGGTGAGAGGTACGATCGCACACGCCGAAAGAATACGTCACTATCATAATACGGTGCGGAGTGATTCGTGGTCGCCGCCACGGGGCTTCTCCGCGCTTTCGTCCCTCACGCCTTGCGCACGATGTCGAGGATGACGGCGAGGAGCTTCGGCATCGTCTCCGGGATGCCCGCGGTGATTTCAAAGTCGGTGAGGAGTCCCCGCTCGCGGTAGTAGTGCTCGACCGGTATGGATTGGTCCTTGTACACCTGGAGCCTCGCGCGCACGATTTCCTCCGTGTCGTCCTTTCGCTGCTCCATCTTGTCCGCGCACTCCGGCGGCGGGTTCAGGGGCGGCATCACGATCGGCGGGTCGCCCGGGTAGTTGATGTCGGCGACGTTGAAGCCTTTCCCGCACTCCCGACACTTCCGCCTCGCGCAGCACTTCTCGATGAGGATCTCCTCGCGCAGACCGAGGTTGAGCACGCGCGTGACGTCGGCGAACGTCTCGAGCTCTTTCGCCTGGTGCACCGTGCGCGGGAACCCGTCCAGGAGGAACCCCTTCTCCCCCTTCTCCGCGCCCTTCTCCACGCGCTCCTTCAGGATGTCCAAGATCATGGCGTCCGGAAGGAGCTGCCCCGTGCTCGTGATCGCCTCCATCTCGCTCCCGAGCGGCGTACCGCGCTGAATCTCGTCCCGAACCAAGTCGCCCGCGGAAATGTGCGGGATCTGCATCATCTTCGCGAACCTCGTGGCGTACGTGCCCTTGCCCACGCCCGGCGCGCCCAGGAACACCCAGTTCACGCGCTTCCCCGACGCGACGAGCGACTCGCACGCCTTGACGAGATCCTCCGCCGCGGGCGCCGCCTCGCCGCCGTACGCGCGCGGAAACCGCGAGGAAGACGCGAGCGCGGCGGAGAGGCACGCATCATCCCTCGGCGCGCGCGCGGACGAAACCCCGCGCGTGACCGCGGACGAGATCGATCGGCGGAGGGCCTGCATCGCGATCGAGGATGTGGAAGGGGCCACCGGCCGATCGCTCGCGCGTTTTTCGACAGTCGTTTTGAGTCGACGAGCATCGACGGCGCAGCGCGGGGAAGGACGACTTTCGCGAGAGGAGTTGAATTTCCCCCCCCCCGCCCCTTCAGGCTCTCGTCTCTCTCTGTCAACCCTCGACGCTCCCCCGCTCCGCGCCGACGCCTTCCCCGATTTCCCTCCTCTTCTCTCGCGCGTTCTGCTTGGCGTTTTGCCAGGACAAGAAGGCGTTCCAGTACAGCCCCCCGCAGTTCAGGAAGAGCACCCTGTGAGCCGGCGGGCAGTACATGAAGTTGATCATGTTCGCCGCGGGCCAGAAGCCCGTGCCGGCCACGAACACGTCGGCCCACGTGTCTCGAAACTTTTGCACGCCGCCCGCGAGGCCCTTCCCCTCGAACCCACTCATCCACACGTTGAACAGGAACGCGTAGCTCGGGAACAGGAACACGTGGCCGAGTGCCACCTTCTTCGCCGCAGCCTTGGCGCACGTCGCGGGACCGACCACGCGCTCAATCACGCCCAACGTCCTGTTCGATCGAATCGGGGAAGATGGGGATGGGGAGGGAGGAACATCGCGAGACGCGCCGCGTCAGGGAAGCCTCACCGCGGGTTTCCGCCGGGACCGGGTCGGGCGGTGCGCGGGCGGTGCGCGACGGCGGCGCGCGAGTTTCCGCCGGAAGCTAGACTTGCAAGATGGGCGCGGGGGACGGAAGGGGACGGACGACGCACTTGTTGAAGAACGGGCCGTGCAGGGTGAGCCCGACGCCGAAGAACCTGGACGTGCGCACGAGGTCGTAGTTCCCGAGCCCGACGTGCTCCTTGACGGTGGAAATCAGACCCCCGTCCACGCGCCCGGACGCCCCCGCCTCCCCGCCCCGGGCGCCTCCCGCGGCGGCCCCGCTCGCGGCGAACGGGAGAGACGGCGCCGCATCGTCCGCCGCGAACCACCCGCCCTGCTCGATCGTCTGGCAGATGAGGTCCCCGCCGGCCATGATCGTGCCGGACGTGAGCGCAGCCCTGAGCATAGGGTGGAGCTTCGGGAGCGAACCCATCGCGCCGCGCGGCCCCACCGCCCGAGCGCCCTCGCCTGTGCTGAGGGAGCACCTCGGATCGATAAAGCGAAAAGCCGCGAGCGAATCTTCGCGATTCGAGGCGATTCGCAGATTCGGTCGGGCACCTCCGCACGCGTCCGCCCGACCCATTTCCCCCCGGCTCGCCGTCCGCCAACTGAGTGACGTGGCTGGTTGGCTTTCAAGAGGCGCCACAGCACGCCGCGCACCCACCGCGTCGGTTCTCTCGACATGTCGGCCGTCTCTTTCGCCACGTCCGTGCGCGGCACGCCGGTGCTCGCCTCCCGCGCGCGCCGCTCCGACGGTGCGCGCGCGCCACGGGCTTCCCGCCTCTCTCCCGATATCGTCGACGCGAAACGGCGAGACGATCGACGCGACGACGCGCTTCGCGTCCTCCTTCTCCCCCGCGCGTCCGCTGACCTCTTCCCTCCCTCGATTCCGCGATCCATCGCAGCCCGCCGCGGCATCGTCTCCCGCGCACCCCTCGTGACGCGCGCGAACGCGGACATCATGTCCGAGGTCGGCACCGCGGTCCTGAGCGAGGGCCAGCTCGCCGCGCAGCGCTACGTCGCGAGCAACCGCTTCCGCCTTCAGAAGAACAAGGGCCCGACGTTCGAGAAGCGCTGGGCGGAGCGCAAGTCCAGGCTCGCCAACCTCGACGGATTCCGCTTCTTCACCCTCATGCGCCGCGTCGAGGGCCCCGGCGCGGGCGCGGGCGCCCCCCCCGCCGCGGCGAGCGCGGAGGAGGAGTACGATTACGTCTCCCTGACCATCTGGGAGGAGTTCAAGAACTTCGACGAGTGGCGCACGGGCGAGGCGTTCAAGGAGGCGCACGGCGGCGGCACCATCTTCGGCTTCGCGGAGATGCTCATCTCCTCGCTCATGGTCCTGAAGGGTGGGCCCAAGCCCGCGTTCTACGACGGCCTCCTGCCGGTCGTCAAGCCGCCCCCGGAGGGCACGCCGTGGAAAGCCGTCGGCGGGTGGAGGGACGTCCCGGCCAACGGCGTCGACCCGCTCGACGCGGACGTCTTCGTCGCCATGAACCGGTTCAAGGTCCTGGAGGGGAAGGAGGAGGCGTTCGAGAAGCGGTGGGCCGAGCGCAAGAGCAAGCTCGAGGGCATGGACGGGTTCCTGACCTTCCTCCTGCTCCGCCGCGACGCGCTCAAAGCTGAGGACGGGTTCAACTACTCGACGCTCACGGTGTGGAGGAACAGGGACGCGTTCGACGCGTGGAGGGCCTCGAGCGCGAACGCCAAGGCGCACGCCAAGAGTGAGGACGCGGAACCCATGTTCGACGGCGCGCCCTCGCCCGTGATGTACGAGGGCGTGTTGGCGCTCCTCTCGGACAAGGGCGCGTGAGCGCGAGCGAGGGGAAACGAGGCGGCGCCATCTTTGAACACTTTTAACAGACTGATCGCCCATAGGACGCCAGACACCCTGGTTTGACAGCCCGCGGACCCGCTGATCCTGTTTTCAGCGAGTCGCGTGGTCCTTCGTTTGCCTCCAGCTGTGTCCGAGGGATTTGGCGTCGGCGCGAGCAGATCGGTCGCGCGCCGCGTTCGCACGCGTCGCCGTACTTTCACAGCAGTCGCGCGGCGGAGGTGCGTCTTCGCCACCCCGCGAACGATCCCGACTCGGGTGGCGTCGGGCGGGCCCCAGGGTTCCCCGCTGGCGCCCCCCCCCTCGGTTTGGGCCCGGAAATCGACCGTGGGAACAAAATATCCCGCGGCGAACCCTCGCCGGGCCCTCGTCGAGCGCCCCCGCGGGATCGGAGCGTTCGCGCGCGTTCGCGCGTCCGCGATCGTCCTCGATTCCGCCGCGCGCCGCGCGAGACGACCCGCGCTCACCCCGATCCGCGCGCTTCGCCCTCGCCCGCGCGTCAGATGCTCGCTCGCCCCGGTTTCCCCCTCTCGCTGAGCGTGAGACTAAAAGCCCACACCCACGCCTCCGTGGTTTTTTTTTTGTGCAGGGTGTCGCGGACTCTTCGATCATGTCGAAGGCTCTCGCCAAGATGTTCGAGCCCATGTTCGCGAGCATGGCGAAGCGCTACCAGGCCACGGTGGGCGCGGAGCTGAGCAAGTACGGCCTGCGGTACGATGACCTCCTCGACGAGACGGCGAACTTGGACGTGGCGGAGGCGCTCAAGCGCCTGCCCCAGGAGGAGCGCGACTTGCGGATGCAGCGGCTGAAGCGCGCCATGGACCTCTCCATGAAGCACGTGTACCTCGACAAGGACGCGCAGAAGACGCAGACACCGTTCCTGTGGTATCTCACGCCCAAGCTGGAGGAGGTGGAGGCGGAGCGGGACGAGCGCGCCGCGCTGGGCACGGGGCAGCCGTACAACCGCCAGATTCCGTGAGGCGACGCGCGGGGCGAGCGGCGCGGAATCTCGCGCGTCGAAAATACGACGTCGCGGGCGGCGTGACTCCGCGTCGCGCTACTGAGAGAGAAACTATGACAACTCGCCGCCGGCCTTGGCCTTTCGCTCGTAGTACGTCGCCTCCTTGGCCGTCTTGGTCCGGTTCCTCGCCTCGTACGCCGCTCGGTTCGCCGCGACGCGCTCGATGATGGCCCTCGTGGTGAGCCCCGCCGACGGGTCCGACTCGGCGTCTCTCGCCGACGCGCGGAAGATGCCGAGCGCCTTCGCCGCCGCGAACGGGTCCGAGTCCTCCGCCGGGGCGGACCCCGCGCCGGTGACGCCGTCCTCGTGCGCCGCGGACGGAGCGACGTCCGCTCGACCCGCGCCGCTCGACCCCGCGCCGCGCGTCGCGCCCCCTCCGCCCTCCCCGCCCTCCCCGCCTCCCTCCTCCCCCTCGCACCCGTCGGCGTCCAGCACGACAGCGACGCGAAAGGTGGCGATGAGATCCTCCGTCACCGCCTCCGGCGCGGCGATGATCACCTCGTCCGCGTGCCTGCACGCCATCACGCTCAGCGCGCGCTCCTGCGCGTTCAGCACGGGGCGGTTCGCGCCCCTCCTCGCCCTGACCGCGTCGTCGTTCACGACCCCGACGAGGACGAAGTCGCCCATCGCTCGCGCCCTCCGCAGCAAATCCGCGTGGCCGGCGTGGAAGACGTCGAAGGCGCCGCGGACGTACACCACCGTCGAGGCGGCGTCCCGCGGGACCGCGCGAGGAACGCCGCCGATGAACCCCGCGACGCGTCGGGCGGTCGCGCAGAAGTGCTGCCGCCGGCGCGAGGGGCGGCGATCGGGTGTGGGGTTCGGGGCGTCGCGATCGGACGCGGCGGCGAGGAGGATGCGGTCGACGATGTCCGTCGTGCTCACGCCCTCGGTGCGCTCGATCGTCTTGAACTTCCCCGCGCGTTTCGGGGCGTCGTACGCGTCCGTGCCGTCCGGAAGGAGGCACGGATCGTCTCCGTGGACGATGTAGTCGATGTCGTGCTCGTCGTACAGCGTTTGCATGAACGCCTCGGTCACGTCGTAGGGCACGCCGTCGATGATTTCGTCCACGAAGCGGTTGCTCGCGACGACCGCGCGGCGCTCCGCCTCGAGGAGCACGGGCGGGCCTTTGCACCGCGCGATCTCCGCGTCCGAAACGATCCCGACGACCAAGACGTCGCCGCACGCCTTGGCCTGTCGCAGCGCGTTCGCGTGGCCGAAGTGCGCGAGGTCGAAGCACCCGTCCATGTACACGCGAACGGGCTTCCTCGCGCGCGGGGCCCGGCGCACGCGAGCGGCGAGCCGCTCCAGCCACGACGCCACAGTCTCGGGGCGCGAGCGCGCGAAGACGCCGCCGACCGCCGCGACCGCCGCAGACGCGGCGAGCGCGACGCGCCCCCTCGCGCGACGCGACCCGGATCGGGGCATGGCGCCCGCGCGGACGAGGATGAGCGAGAGGCGAGGCGCGAAGACCGATCGTCGTGTCCGGAGTGCTCTAAGGTTACGTAGACAATGAAAATGTGACTGGTCGACGCCGCGTCGAGCCCTACCCCGCGAGCTCGGCCTCGGGGGCCCTTCGCCTCACCCTCCTGTCCCCCCCCGGGGTGCGAAAGAGCACCCGGCACACCTCCTCCAGCGGCACGTCCCTGATGGTCGGCACGGATCCCTGCGACGGGCGACGAGAGAGGGAGACGGAGGATGGGCGATGGAGCGGCGTCAGACGACGTTCGATTCGCGTCGTCGTTCGCGAGGGGACGCGGACGACGCATCGTCCCGGTGAGGTCGCACCTCCGGCTCGGGGTCTTCCACGGCGGTCAGTATCGAGCCCGTCCTCTCCTGGATGAGGTCCTCGTCGTCGCGCGAACGGACGGTCATGCGATTGACGCCCTCGTACGCCCACGCGACGTACAGGCCGAGGGCGAAGATCCAGATGGGCACCGCGAGCGCCCAGTACTTGTCCGGGTAGTACGCGATGCCCGCGGCGCGGAGGACGTCGTCAGGGACGTACGCCCAGAGGAGATACAGGACGAAGAAAACGCCTGCGTCGGGTCGGTGGCGGGGGTGAGTCGATCGTGGTGAGCGGGCGCGCGATGACGCGGAGAGGGTTGGGCGTTTGTCTCGAGAGGCGCAGCCCGCACCGGTGAGGACGAAGCCCGCGAACCCGTACGCCTCAGCGGGGGAGGCCCCCGCATGGGTCGGCGTCGGGGCCGCGTCCCGAGCCGCATCATCCCCCGCGGGGCGAGGCGCCGCCTCGGGCGCCTCGCGTCGCCGCCGCATCCGCGCCGCGAGGACCGGGGCGGGCGAGGTGGAAAAGTGCTTTGTTGGTGCCCCGATTGGCGTATCTGCCACCTCGGCACGAAATATAACAACGAGTTCCAAGCCGAGATCTGGTGCGCGTCGTCTCCCACACAACGCTTCGCGAGGGCGATGGCGTGCACGGCGCGGGGCGTCGCCGTCGCGCCGGGGCTACGCGCGCCCGAGCGTCCCGTCTTTGACCGGGGAAGCGCGCGGGGTGTCGCGGGGTCCGAGCGCGCGCGGGTCCCGCGGAGATCTTGTCGTTCCGCGATCCTCTCGTCGTCTCGCGAGCCTCGGGGTGCGTCCGCTCGCGCGTCCGCGACGGGGGGCGAGGCCCCGCCGAAACCCGCGCGCACGGTCGGAGAGGACCCCCCCGCTCCCGACGACGAGAGCGACGCGCGGCGCGACGCGTCTCCCGCGTCGACGACCGCCCCGGACGGCGCGGAGGACGGCGTCGCGTCCGGCTCGGACTGCGCGCGGGCGGTGCGCGAGCTGCCGTTTCCGACGCTCTCCACCTCGGACGCGCGCTTCGACGAGAAGCTCGGCGTCGCCTTCCGCTGGGGCCCCCGCCCGGACCACGACCTGGACGAGCTCAACGATCTCTTCGCCTCCGTCGGCTTCCCGCGCCGCGACCCCGCGCGATTGCGCCGCGCCCTCGAGCACTCGCACGAGATCTGCTGGGTCGTCGTCGCCACGAAAAAATCCCAGAGCACGTCCGTGTTCGTCGGCCAGGTGATCGGATTCGCCCGCGCCACCTCCGACGGCGTCTTCAACGCCACGATATGGGACGTCGTCGTGAGCCCGAGCTGGCAGGGCTGCGGCATCGGGCGAGGCATGGTCGAGCGCCTCGTGGACAGGCTCCTGCGCGCGGACATCGCCAACGTCTCGCTCTTCGCCGAGCCCGCGGTCGTCGGCCTGTATCGCTCCGCCGGGTTCGAGGAAGACCCGGGAGGAACCACGGGGATGGCGTTCAGACACGCCGCCTCCTCGCGGCGGACGAGAGGAGGAGCGAATCCAGCGAATCCAGGGGGGTTGGGGTCGATCGCGCCGGACGCCATCTCCGAACGGAAACCGAAAGCGGCGGAAGACCCGGAAGAAGGAGGGACGCGACGAAGCGGCCCGGAACGATGACGTCTTGATGAGAGCCCGAGGATGACGATGATGACGATTCGACAGAAAAAATGATCGTCGCGTTCTTCAAGGACCCTCGACGCGACGCGGCTTCCGCGGATGTCGCAACTCGTCGCTTCGCACCCACACCTCGTTGTGCCTCCCGAAGACCCTGAACGGGCTGTCGTACCCTGCGAAGAAATACGTCCCCGCGCCCCCCCCGTCGTCTCCGCCCCCCTTCCCGTCCTTCGCCAGCGCCTCCTCGAGCGCCGCCGCCTCCTCCGCGACGCGCGTCTCGTCCGCGAAGCCGCCGAAGCTCCGCGCGTAGACGACGCTCGCGGCCTCGTCCACGTCCTCGAAGACGCTCGCGTCCGTCGGGCGCGGCGTTCGAATCTGTTTCGTGCGATTCGAGCCGGTGACGAACGGGACGAAGAACGAGACGGTGACGTTGGAGTCGCAGAATGGGCCTCGGCCGGGGTCGACGCGAACGCGCACGGGCGCGGTCATGGCGATCTTCATCCCGTCCACGTTCGCGCCGCTGATGTACCGGAACAACCGGCCGAACCCCGCGGACACCGCGTCGTCGTATCCCGCGCCGGAGATGACGGTGGACGTCCACCGCAAACCCGCGGGGTACGCCCGGGTGTCGTACGCCGCGCTCGTCGCGACCGTCTCGAAAGGGGGGCAGTCGATGCCGTGGCAAAACGTCGGAGGGGACGACGACGACGACGACGACGACGACGACGACGCGGTGAGCGTCTCCTCCGCTCTCCCGAACGCCGCCGAGAGCGCCTCCGCGGGGCGCCAACGCGCCGCCGCCGCCGGCGAGGACGCGAGAGAAAAGAGAACGAGCGCGAGCGCCCGCGATCGCGCGACGCGAGGGGCGCCACCCATGCTGCCTGCGCGTCGGAAGAGTGGTGACGAAGGCTCGGTGCTGACGGTGCTGCTCGCTCGTCGCCTTCTCCACACGCGGGTGTTCTCCTAAAAAAATCCTCGACACTCAAAAAGTATCCGCGATCTCGTCAGCAACCGCCGAAAAGATATTCGACGCGCCGCCGCCTCGCCCCCCATTGCGACGCGGGCAGCGGTCCGTTCTCGGCCCCCAGCTTCGCGCGATGTCGCTCGCTCTCGGCGCCCTCCCCTCCGCTTCGGCGAGGCGCGCGCCCGGCGCGGCCCCTCGCGCCCGCCCCGCGTCCTCGGGGCGCGGTTCCGCCCTCCCTTCCCGCCGGTTCGATCTCGGTCGCTCGCGCTTTGAAAACGCGTCGACGACGGTGCGCGCGACGGGGGACGATGCGAAGAAGGAGACGGGCGACGAGGAGGATCCGCAGGCGAGCGAGGCGGCGGAGATGCTCGGCAACTCGTTCGTGCAGGACGAGATCACAACGCAGCTCAAGTACCAGACGAAGCTGTACCAGGCGCAGCAGTTCTTGGAGGAGAAGAAGGAGGAATTCCTGGAGAAGGGCGAGGAGGGCAAGTCGGCCATGGAGGAGGAGGCGCAGCTGGCGCGGGACCGCGCGAGCCTGGAGCTCGGCATGCGCGCGAGCGAGATCGACGACCAGCTCGCGGAGATGCTGGACGAGACGGCGGCGGCGAGGGCGAGGAACGAGAAGGTGCAGGCGGAGCTGGCGGAGCTGGAGGAGCAGCTCACGGGATCCTCCAGCGGGCGATTCCGCAAGGCGGCGCCCAAGAATCCCATCAGCGCGCTGAAGCAGGAGGCCATCGATAAGGAGGCGGCGGACGTGGACGCGAGGATGAGGAACACGCTCGAGGCGACGCAGCGTAAGAGCGCGTTCACCCTCATCTTCCTCCTCCTCATCGTCACCGACATCAGCCTCGCCGCGGAGGGCGCGTTTGACAAATTCTTCGCCGTCACCGCCGTCATCGCGCTCGTGGGATACCAGGCGAAGAACGAGTCCAACAACGCCAAGTAGCGACGGAAGTCGGCGACGGTAAGGCACGCGCGGCCAGGGGCCTCCATCTATTACGCTAGTAAGCAGTTTCACTCGGCGCGTTCGCGGCGTATCGGTAGTCAAAAGAAAGTGCGCATCTTGTTCATCTCGTTGTCGTGATACGAAGGACGTATTTTTACATCGCGGCAAACAGCCAGTCGTTTCGCGCCTCGTCGTCCGTCGCTCGTCACATTCGCTTCATGACGTCCTTGACGTCCTGCTCGGTAATCTCGTACGCCCAGTGCAGCATGGTCTGTCGAATCACGGGTGAGATGGTCTGGTCGTCGAAGCGCTTGTTCGCGTGGACGCACTTCTTGCACAGGTTCGTCTTCCACCTTCCCTTTGCGCCGGCGACGCCGACCCACCGCGAGATCTGACGAGCGTCGTCCGCGGTTCGCCGGCCCTGATAGAACCGGCAGTACCACTGGAACCATCCCCGGGGATCCTGAGGAATGATCCACCCGTGCTCCTCCCAGAACGCCTGGTCCTGCCCAGCCTTCACCCCGTACTTGTTACGCTTGATGTCGTACCGCCGAGCCTTGTACGCGTCGGCCTTGAGCCCGTCGAACCAATCTTTGGGGAACTCGTTGGGGGAGACGGCGACGTCGCGGCCTTTAATTCCAGCCTTACCCCCGCGCGGGTTGAAGTACACGCCGCCCCAGCTCCCGGCGCGAATCACCTGCTTCGGAGTCAAGTTAGGCGTGAACTCCGGGTGGTCCTTGAACATCAGCTTGCCAGTCTTCTTATCCCGCGCCGCTCCGTCGGCGAGATCCAACGCGGGGGCGAAGGGAAACTTCGGCGGCGCCGGCGAGTACCCGGCGCGAGACGCGGAGGACACCGCGGCTTTGGCGGCGGAGCGAAGGGCGTCGGAGCCGTCGTCCGCCGCCGCGAACGCTTCCTCGAACTCCTTCATCGTCGGCTCCTTGTAGCTGACCTCGGCGCGCGCGCGCGAACTCTTACGGACGGGCGCGGGCGGGGGCGCGGCGGGGGAGGGTGCTTTGCGCTTCTTCGAATCCTTCGAGATCGCCTTCGCCGCGGCCGTCACCCCGAGGCACTTCATCCTCGAGGCGTTGACCTCGATGTTCCGCGCGCGCGCCTTCTCATACGGCGTCAGCGGTGCGGCGGCCTTCCCGGAAGCGGATTTGGACTGCGGAGGCGTGGGGCGGGGGCCGGAGGTGAGCGCTCGAACCACGAGCGGCCACGTCGGCGATGCGAAAGAAACGGCACCGGAGGCTCGTCGTCTCGGGGGGCGCCAGAAAAAGGGAGCCTGGGAGAGCGAGGGGCGAGCGCGAATCGCGCGGGAATCCACAGGGGAGGGTGCATGCTTACCTTCGCGGGCATGGCGCTCGGCGATGGGTGGGGATGGCTGCGCGAGGTCGAGTGCGATGAGCGAAAAGCAACTGGAAAAGCGTTTGTGGCGATAGGGGCGCCGAAAAAAAACCAGAGCGCGGGGCGCGCCGACAGCAGCGCGCCAAGCTGAGGCGGTTGACGTGAGAGCTGATGTTTGTTCGATCGTCTCGTCCCCTCTCCCTGGTCTCATCCGAGTCATCTAACCCCTTCCCTCGGCGCTCGCGTTTTACTCACGCGAGCACGCCTTGCGTTCCGCCGGACCCGCCGGCTTCCCCCTCCTCCTCCGGATCCGGCTCACCCTTCACCCTGATCTTGTACTTCTTTTGCAGGTACTCCACGCGATCCACCTTTTCGTCGCGCTGCGCCATGAGCTTCTCGATGACCTGCTGCAGACCGTCCCGGTTCTTCTCCACCGCCGGTAGCACCTCCTCAACCGTACGCTCCACCAACACCCCGCCGATCAGTCGGAAACACTTGCGCTTGGGGTCGAGGTCCTTGATGGCGTCGATCACGAGCGCGTGCTCCGCCTTTTCGTTTTCGAGCTCGTTGATTTTGGTGAAGAGCTGCGACGCCTCCTGGCGCAAGGTCTGGAACGTGTTGATCACCTCCTTCTCCGACGCGGGTTCCGCCTCCTTCTCCGCCGCGGGGGCGGGCTTCTCCTCCGCGATCTCCGACATCTCGACGAAAGTGTCCTTTCCGCGTGCCCAGCGCGCGAATCGAGTGACGTGCCGCCCTTCGAAAAAAGGGCGATCGTTCAAAACGAACCGCCGAGCCGCGACTGTTCAGTCAACACTTGACGACTTGTGGGGGTGCAACCGCGAGTGCGTGGGTGGGCACCTCCCCCTCTCTCCCCGCCGCAGTCAGCGCAGCGCGCGCGAAGGGCGACGCGATGACGCGCTTCGCGGCGGCGATCGCGCTCGTCCTCGCCGCGACGTCGATCGCGCCTCTCGGCTCCGACGCCGCGGCGACGCCGTCCTCGCCGGCGTGTTCGCGCGAGCGATCTCGGCACGCGCGGGACGTGTTGGATGAGTTTTTCCACCCCGTCGTGGCGCGGAACGACTTCGTCCTCCCCCCGAACTGCCCCTTCGGCCGCGACAAGGACATGTACCTGGATCACGAGCGCCACAAGGAGGTCGTCCGGCGGACGCAGTACAAGTCTCTGTACAGCGACAAGGTGTTCAAGTCGGAGTACTACGTGGACAAGCACATGGACAATCGGCACATGGACAAGATCCCTGAGGGCGCCGACACGTGCCTCGCCGACTACTGCGACGTGCTTCGTTGCGACGAGCACCGCGAGTGGAAGCGTTCGGATGGCCGCGGCGGCGTCGGTTTGATCGCCTGGGCCACGGCGCGGCGGTGCGACCGCGAGAAGATGCGCGGCGTGCGGCACCACTGCGAGATGCTCATGCACCGGTGTTTCCCATCCGCGTCGCAGGTCGACGACGACGACGACGACGAGCGAGCCTCCTCCTCCTCCTCCTCCTCCGCCTCCGCGGCGGTGCTTCGCGAGCACTTCACGCGGCACCACTGCGAGTATCTCACGTGCGAATCGGGGCCGCAGATGTTCGAGCGCCTGTCGGGTCACGTCGCGGGCGGTCGAAGCGGGGGGTACTACGTCGCGCTGGGGCTCGTGGGGTCTCTCCTCGCGGCGTACTATCTCGGGTGGGTGGCGTGGCGCGGCGGCGGGAGGCGCGTCGTTCGGGATCTGAAAAGGGCGAGGAAGGAAACCTGGAGGACGACGGCGCTCTCGTGGGTGGAGCGCGCGCGGCGGGCGTGGCCGATCCGCGCGGTGTTCGGCGGGAAGCGGAGAAAGCGAAAGGCGTTTTGATGAGGAATAGTCTACGAAGCGTCGTATTACTAACGAAAGTATCATATTAGCCGGCCCTCGCCTCCGAGAACTTTCGCAGCGCCCTGCCCGTTCCCCGTAGGCGCTCCTTCGCCGGCGGCGGGCTCGCCTCGTGCGCCTTCGGGCGCCCGTCTTCGCCGTACAGCGCCTCCTTCGGGCTCGCGGGCGTCGCCCCGAGTTCGTGCATGAGCAGGCTCGAGTGCGTGAGATTGTTCTGGTAGTCGCTCCACCCGACGTCGTCGGCGGCGGCGCGCTTGTCGCGGACGAACCGCGCCGCCTCCGCCGGCGTCCTCGTCGGACGATCCGCGCGCGCG
>MDSW01095087.1_pt1 | contig 30724 bp, 25 predicted proteins | sample 811171 | NCBI WGS metagenome assembly MDSW01 (sample SAMN05326641, study PRJNA326480) | marine metagenome | isolation source: seawater | place: Atlantic Ocean: North West | collected 2012 | reverse complement strand
CCCACCAGAGACGTTGTACGCCTCTCACTAGATTTGAAGTCTAGGCGCCCCACCAGGGTGCGATCCTCTTCCTTATTTCTGCGTCCTTTCTATACAAAGATCAAAGGCATCAGAAGTCCGCAGGCGACGATGATCACCCACTCGTATCGTAAACCCTATCCGATCGAAATATTCCAGCACGGCGATAACAAAATTTCTTCCCATGTTGACTTCGTGGCGATACTCGATCGTAGTGAAAAGTCCATCAGCTGATCGCAAAGCAAGTTGCTCAGCAGCAGACTTAAGTGTGGAAATCACGGTCGTAGGCACGTACCGATTTTTCCCAATCACCATAATATCATCAAGCTTGACGCCAATTTTAAGAGCTTTTTCGAGTACAGAGGCATCGACGCCGATATCACTCGCCGCCTGAAAAAGGCTTGGTGGAGTACCAGATTTTGGGGCAAGTACTAATGTGGCACGTGCCAGCAGGGACAAATCTTGGGCCGAAATATTCACGACATGCAACGGTAAATGGAAACGGTTACCACGTGCACCCAAACGGTTTTCGACAACTAGAAGCCCAAGAATAATATCAAGAATTTCTATCTCAACAAACGGGACCAGTAAGACCTGTATTTCTTTGGCACTGGCGCCAAAAAGGTTTGGCCTGGCCTTGTGAAAACTTTCAATTATGGTCACCACGCGGTCCAGCAACTGACACCATGTTAATTCAGAAAAAACCCTTTCTTGTCGCGCATTTCCAATCCGGCGTAACCCCAGAGAAGAAATAAGTGCCTCCATTTGAGAGGCTTTTAGATTATGCGATACTGAAAACTGCCAAAGCGGCACCCCAGTTTCACACTGTTCCATCAAAGCATGTAATATCTTGGTCGGGGTTTCGCCACACATAGCTGATAACTTTGAAATTCTGCTGGGCCTCGCACGACCGCGTTTGGGCGAAAACGGATCAATAACACGCCCCCCCGCAAGCGTGCGTCGTGCAGATTGATCGCGAAGTACAAAACGGTCTCCATTAACAGCGAATATGTCGCGTGGTAGCACCAGTTGGGCCAAGCCACTCGTACCGGCAGCAATGCTGCCACCAGCCAAAACGGCGACTCTCGCCGACAAATGATCAGATCCAATATGAAAATGGACTGGCATCCAATGTTTCAAAGGAGTTGTCTCAGTCTTTAATACCTGCAACTCAACATCTATGCGCCTTGTAGGGTTATATAAATCAGAATGCATAACCCAGGCGCCCCGACTAACTGACTGCTCACTGACACCGCGCCCAACTATATTCAGTGCACAACGCTCTCCAATTTGTGCCTTGTTACTAGTTTGATCGTTCACCCTGATTCCGCGTACTCGAACCGATGCACCACCTGATGAAAGGATCAAACTTTCGGAGGTACTGACAGCCCCAGAAAACACCACACCGGTGACAACCAAACCCACCCCTTTAAGAGTAAATACCCGGTCAATAGCCATCCGGAAATTACCGTCAATCGGACGCACCCTGACTGCATTGGCACGCCTTCCAAGTTCTCTCCTGAGTGCTGCAATCCCTTTATGTCTGGGAGCACAGACAGGAAAAATACTATGGTCTGTAAAGCTGGAATTGTTCATAAGATGATCCACCTGGGTTTGGACCGCCAAGACACGTTCCGGTGGTACGCGATCAATCTTTGTCAACGCAACCAAACACTGTTTAATTCCCATAAGACCCAGTATCGCAAAATGTTCCTGGGTTTGTGGCATCAAACCATCGTCGGCAGCCACTACTAGCAAGCCTAAATCGATACCAGCAATCCCAGCCAGCATGTTGCGAATGAACTTCTCATGCCCAGGAACATCAACGAAACCCAAAATCTCTCCATCTGGCAAAGTATGATAAGCAAACCCAAGGTCGATGGACAATCCACGAGCTTTTTCTTCAGGCAGTCTATCTGTATCAATGCCAGTCAATGCCTTTACCAGCTCGGTCTTGCCATGATCCACATGACCTGCAGTAGCAATGATCATGATAATACAAGGCCAGCTAAATTTGCGACAAAGCCTTCTTCATCCTCCAGACACCTTAGATCAAACCAAAGCGCATCATCCGCTATTCGGCCAATTACTGGAACTGGAAGTCCCCTAAATCCTTTTGCAAGCCTGTTTAGAATAGCACCGGAACGCCGCAGATCAGGTCGCGTTATCTTGAGCGCAGCACTTTCCAATCTGTCAACGGGCAAGGCTCCACTACCCACTTGGGATTGGGTCCGTGCAACAGAAATTTTGAACGGTTTGCACAACTCCTGAACGGGTTCAAGCAGACGGTGTGCCATTTCTTTAATGTCAGCAGAATCGCGAGTTAGCAGTCGTAATGCAGGCAAGTCTTCTGCCAAGCGGTTCGGATTGGTGTAGAGCTGCAAAACAGCCTGCAAGGCAGCAAGTGTGACTTTATCAGGGCGCATGGCCCTTGTCATGGGGTTACGCTTAATTTTGTCAATAAGGTCTCTACTACCTGCAATAATTCCTGCTTGTGGTCCGCCTAATAGTTTATCACCACTAAAGGTGACCAGATCGGCCCCAGCTTCCAAGCTCTCCGTGACAGTGGTTTCATGCGGCAGATTATAGGGCTCCAAATCGATCAGAGTACCACTGCCCAAGTCCACTAAAAAGGGCAGATTATGGTGATGCGCAATTTTAGCAAGATCTTTGTCTGAAACACTTTTTGTAAAACCCTTTATCTCAAAATTACTGGTGTGAACCTTCATAAGCAAAGCAGTTTTGGACCCAATCACAGCATCAAAATCGGTAGAATGTGTACGGTTGGTTGTCCCAATTTCTACTAACTTACAACCCGCACGGGCCATGATGTCAGGCATGCGAAAAGCGCCACCAATCTCAATCAACTCTCCACGTGAAACAGGTACCTCCTTACGTCGCGCCAGACTGTTGAGCGTCAGCAATACGGCCGCCGCGTTGTTGTTCACAACAAGCGCACTTTCAGCCCCAGTTAGCTGACACAAAAGCGTTTCTGCATGCCCATGGCGGTCGCCGCGTTTACCAGTGTTCAGATCAAATTCTAAATTACTAGCACCCCTTACCACCTCAACCATAGCTTGTATCGCTGACTGAGGCAGCGGCGCACGCCCAAGGTTGGTGTGCAGCACTGTCCCAGTCAAATTATAAACTGGGCGAAGTGACGGACGCACAGCACTTTCAATCTCACCCGAGAGCAATTGGACCAGCGACATGATGTCCGTAGACCCACCTGCCAATACGCTCTGGCGCGACCGTTCCAAGATGATCTGCGCACATCGTGTGGTCAGTTGAACACCATATTCCAGTACCAAGCCTTTTACCACTGACATGTTTACAAGACGATCTACAGACGGCAGTTGTTTTGGTGCGTCAATACGTGTCACTCGAGTTCCTTTGAGCCTACTTCCTAAACTGGACTCACTAACTTTATAAAATCTCTTTACTGGGAATGATGCAATATCAATGAAAGTAAATATCGATATCAGGCAGATTTTAACAGATAAATTCTTCTTTTGAATCAAGTAAGGTTGCGATCACATTAAATATCTTGACGGATAGTAGAATTAAGAGTCCCAATCTCCACTTGCACCAAGGCTTTTCAGAATTCTTTTAAAGCTATCATGTCCTCTATGTAGGGCCTGATGCTCAAGATCTACAAGAGTTTGAGGGCTAAAGGCAGATTGCCGCAAAACGACACGTGCCGCATCGAACGGTGGGGTAAGATAGGCAAACGCACCATTTCCCAAATTCACGCCAGGCAATGTCATACGGCCAGTTTGAATAGGCGCACTGTAGGCCCAAACGTTTTCATACGTAAACCGCCGCAGTCCTTGATCCAACAAACGACGTGTTAGTTCGGTCAGGGGCAGAAAGCCATCACCAACAGGAACACCTGCAACCGTAAGCTGGCCCGCGTCCTCGGCTCGGATCATCACATGATCCTTGAAATGAACGGAGTGGACATTGGACAATACAGCTTCGAGTGCTACAATTGGGTCTTCCAAAACCATCTGTGAATTGCCGTAGTCATAAAGGATTTTTAAATTCGGGTGGCTCACCCGATCGACGATCTCTGCCAGTTCAGGTCCAGTGAAATCTTCATGGTTTTCCAGCACGATGATCACATCCAAATCATTTGCTTTTTGCGTGACTGCCGCCAGATCATCGGCAGTATTTTGCATCATACCCCCCAAGTCCCCGCCATGACGGGTGTAAGTTCTTAAGCATGTGGCGCCCATGCGATGCGCGACGTCCAGCATCTTTAACATATGTGTGGGGGCTGTACCGGAGGTATCCACCTCCAGGCTCATTCCATGAGTTGTCAGGTAGGTACGCAGGCGGTCCATCTGCTTAGACCCTCTGCCTCCGAGATGGCGGTAGTTTTCATCATTTAGCGAAAGGCTGATACCCTGAAAGCCCATTGATCTTGCCAACTCAGAAAAGGCGATGGCATCAAATCCCGGCTTATGGGCGAAGTGATGCCAGAGACTGAAGCTGTGGATTGTGGTCTGGACGATCATACCTGTTGACACATGTAACTCAGTTCTTCCGCAAGCGCACAACGGTATCTTACACAGATTTCAGCTTCGTCCAGAGCCTCAGAGCGCCATGCGCAATATCCAGCGAACCGCCAGGCATAGGCGGGACGCAGCAAGGTATATCGCCTCTCAAGTTCCGGTCGTCCTAAAGCCAACCAGAAGTCACGAACCTTCGCGTCAGTCAAGGGGTCGCGTCCTGCAAGGATCTGAAATGCCGGTGACAAAAAACTGTAAATGTCCTCACAAATATCACCGATGGCCGGGCATTGCCAATCAATGAGGCGCAAACCTGATCCTGCGCCCACAAGGTTCACGCCTATATCGGTGTGAATTAGGGATAGTTTTTGCGGAAGTGGAACATCCACAAGTGACGGACAGATAGCGTTCGGTGGCGACTTACAGCGGGTAAATAGGGCGTCGCCTTCGGCGAGGATGGCATGGGCATTAAGAGGTACACCCCGAAAACCTGTCGGGTCGGCGGCTTCCTTGCGCAAAAGTAGTTGCGCGACGCCCTGTACATCCCCATCCCACATTTCGCCCTCCACAAACTCGTAAACAAGTAGGGATGCATCAAGCCAGAATCCAACCAGTTTAGGGGCGACTTCTAGATCCCCAAGACGGCGAAGGGCCTCCACCTCATCCTCAGGGAGATTGGGAAAAAGAGTGCCGGTCATGGGTTTCACAAATTCTTTGGCGACTAAACTCCGGTCCGGGGTGTCGACAAACCAAACGGTATTTAGGTATCCGCCTTTAAGTTTTCTAAACTCCGCTCTGCTGTCTGTTAGACCTTGCTTTTCAAGAAACCGTCTTAGCTCCACTTCCGTCATGCAAAATCTTTCAGCGTTTCATTGAGCTTAAGTTCAATTGGGTAGCGATTGGGCGCAGTAACGCCAATCGTCTCAAATGATTTTGTTTTGAGTTGCCTGTAATTCATCGTGCAACAATTCTTTAGGAAAACCCTGATACGCAACCGGACGCAGCCATCTTGTAATACCCAATGTCCCCACCGATGTTGCACGAACATCAGTGCTAGCTGGATACGGACCTCCATGCATCATTGCAGAGCTGACTTCAACTCCAGTTGGGAAGCCATTGCACAAAAGTCGGCCCGCTTTTTCTTCTAAAATTGGTAAGAGTGCTCGAGACAATTTACTATCGGACGTTGTAAGTTGTAAAGTTACGGTGAGTTGGCCATCCAAACGTTCCGCCAATTCGGTCATCTCGCTTTCATCATCACATTCAATAAAGATTCCAGCCGCACCAAACACTTCATGATGCAAAGTTTTATCGGATAGCCAATTTCTTGCGGAAGTTTTAAACGCGGCAGGAATTCCGTACCGTTCTTTTTCGGTTTGCCTAGGCTGTGTTAATTCACTTAAACGCTCTCTAAGATGTGCAACACCTGCCACGTAAGCGCTTTGAATTCCCTTCGTAAGCATTTTTTGACTGGCGCAATCATTTAGCTCTGCGACGGCTGCATCTTGAAGATTGTCAAATTCTTTACCTTTAATACCAATCATTATCCCAGGATTAGTACAAAACTGTCCCGCGCCCATCGTTAGAGAAGCCGCCCAATCAACACCAATTTGTGTCGAACGCTCCAACAAGGCATTGGGTAGACAAAAGATTGGATTAATAGAGCCTAGCTCTCCATAAAACGGAATTGGCGACTGTCGTGCATGACACAAATCATACAGAGCCCGCCCCCCAGCTGCAGAGCCAGTAAACCCAACAGCTTTAATTTCAGGGTGTTGCACAAGGGCGGTACCTACAATGCGTCCAGCACCTTGTAAAAGTTGGAATGTTGCTTTGGGCATCCTGCAGGTTTCCACCGCTGCCATAATTGCCTGGCCAACTAATTCAGCTGTACCAGCATGAGCACCATGGCCTTTCACGATTACAGGGCAGCCAGCAGCTAAAGCTGATGCAGTGTCTCCACCCGCCGTCGAAAATGCTAAAGGAAAGTTTGAGGCGCCAAAAACTACGACGGGGCCTATTGGCCTGTGGGTTAAACGAATGTCTGGTCGGGGCAAGGGCTGACGATCTGGAAGAGCTTGGTCGATACGCACGTCTAAGTAATCCTCGTTTAATATTAGCTGCGCAAACATCCGCAATTGACCAATTGTTCGCCCACGCTCTCCTTGGAGCCGTGCTTCAGGCAACCCTGTCTCTCGAACACCTGTTTTAGTAATCTCCTCACCCAAACTTTCAATTTCGTCAGCAATTTGATTAAGGAACTCAGCGCGAACCTTTCTTGATATTGAACTGAATTTACGAAAACATTTTTGACTAGCTCTACAAGCCTGATCTACCTGATCCAGAGTTGCCTGTGCAAATTCAAAACCATCAAGATCATCCGATATTGATGTATTTGGGGATCCAACCCAATTTCCATCAATTAAGTTTTTTCCATTCAGCATTTGGACCCCTTCTGCCGACACATCGGCCTGTTGATAGTCAAGAAGACTTATTCCCCTACAATATAATTTTTTTATAGTAACATTAACTTATAATCCAATATAATTTGCATGTTACATGTAGATTAATTTAACTATCCCCCAACAAAACATAATTTTGAATAATAAAAATAACACACATTAAAAACTCTTTAAACGCCCTGCTTTGTGCTGCACAAACTCCATAATTAGAACCGGCAAATATTGCAAAAAATACTTCTCGAAAGCTGCAAAAACTACCGTCTCGCCAATGAAAAAATTTGACTTGTTGGTCCCAGCCCGGGCAGAGAAAACATCGTCAGAAGTAAATCTGTAACATCATCTGGTTTTTTCACCCATTCCCCTGGATTGTTAAATGGTGAATTAAGATCGGTTTCAGAGTAATTTATTAATGCTTGTTTGGTTTTTACTGGCCCTGGGATAAATTCATTTACCGTTATGTTGTCTGCCATGAGCTCCAATGAGGCTGTATTGGCGATCATTCTTGCAGCTGCCTTACCAGCACTATACGAGGAATTCTTCGCAGATGCATAATGCGCCATTGCAGAACCAGTCAAAACTATACGACCACCACCATTCATGCGCATTAGTGGTGCAGAAATCCTTACCCCAAGAAAAAATGTCATCATATTTAGATCGACAGCTTCCTTCCACTGCGAAAGATCACTATTTTCAATTGTTTGCTGCTGAATATTACCTCCAGCATTCAAAAATGAAAAATCAATGCCTTTATAAATATTTTTAATTTCTTTTGCTAACGCCTCCATCTGCTGTGGGTTCGTTGCGTCAGCAACAAAATGAATTGCTTCGCCACCACTGCTCTTTATCCAAGAAGCAATCTCTTTAATCGTTTTCTCTGTTCGACCAACACAAACCACTCTAACGCCAAGGCCACCAAAGCGTTTTGCGAGAGCGGCACCAATACCAGAGCCTGCGCCAGTAACGAGCGCTATTTTTCCTCGAAGGCTATCGTACAAAACATTTTCCATCTTAAACTCCCAAACCTATTTATTTAAATTTCTAACAAAACTACTGGGCATAGTTCGTCCTCATCTAGGTTAAAAAAACAAAGTAAGCTCAATTAAAGCTAGCGCTTCATAGGCTCAAAAATCTGATTTAAAATTTAAGGAAACTTCATCTTAACTCTTAATAAATTTCAATGCCTTTGATACGATTTAGTGAGCGTGAAGTGGATCACCTATCGTCTTTCTATCAGTTTCAACACTGTCAAACCAATTCTCAAGACCATTTAACAACCTAGATACAATTTCCGGATTTTGTTGAGCCACATTTACATTCTCGCCAGGATCAATCGCCAAATTATACAATTCTGGTTTTTCAGAATTAGGATACAGTATTTTAGGAACCTTAAGTAGATCAATTACAGAGTTAGGATTCTCCTTATGTTTAATGTCCGCCTCAATGAACGCTGTAGTTCTTAAGGTGTCTTCCTCAGAAATGTGAAGGTCTCTATTATTGTAATATCGAGTACCCGCTATCATAGGCCTAACCAGCTTCCAATTATCGTCTCGAACAGCAGCGTTTGTCGAAATGCTAGGGTAATAAAAATTCCACTGCCAGAATCGCCTTGGCTGTTTGTCCAGTTTTTCTCCTTTCAATTGGTTAGTTAAGTCATAGCCATCTAACGGAAATTCATTGATGTTTTTAATTTCGCATAGTGCAGCTAAAGTTGGTAGCCAGTCAGTAAAATGAGCTAGTTCGTCGTTAAAGGTATTTGCTTTTAGACAACGCGGATAGCGAATAACCATTGGAACTCTTATTCCACCTTCATAAACCCAACCTTTTGACCCTTTCAGTCCAAAATTGAAACGCTCATTAAATACATCTTCCTGCGGCTCTAACATAAAAGGTGGATTAAAAAATGCTGGACCATTATCACTTGTGAACATAAAAATCGTGTTTTCTTCTAAATCATGTTTTTTCAACTTATTCAGAACTCTGCCTATACCCGTATCCATAACTTGAATCATCGCGTAGGTGGTTGCCGTAATTCTGTCATATCCTTTTGAAAGGTAACTATCGATAATCGTTTGAGGCGCTTGGAACGGTGAATGTGGCGCAGTATATGCAATCATAAGGAAAAAGTTCTCATCTTTATTCCGTTCAATGTATTCGCACGCTTGCCCTGTCAGCTCATCTGTTAGATACGTTCCATCGCCTTTTTCTATTTTCCCATTTTTATCCATATGCCAATTATAGTAATCCGACCAACCACCACAAAATCCAGAAAATTCATCAAAGCCACGCGAATTAGGATGATATCTTTGATCTAACGAACCATTATGCCACTTTCCAATTAGTCCTGTTCTGTAACCACCAGACCTAAAGGTATCAGCTATTGTTTTTTCACGAAGAGCGATCCTGTCTAGTCCGAAAAGATCATGCTGTGTGATAGCTCCAGAACGATGGGGGTAACGACCAGTCAGCAGAGCCGCACGAGCGGGAGAGCAAATTGGAGAAGCTGAATAATGCTGCCGCATACAAACACCTTCTGATACCAATCTATCAATATTAGGTGTACTTACGCGACCTTCACTAAAAACTCCAAAATCACCATAGCCCATATCATCAGCCACAATCAGGACTACATTGGGTTTTTTACCTTTTGACTTCACTGCTTGTCCCAGATTGTAGAAAGAAAAACTTTCGAATGTATTCCACCGTCTACATTAAGATTAACTCCATTAATAAAGCTGGCTTTTTCACTTAATAGAAAAAAAACTGCATTGGCGATGTCTTCAGGTTGCCCAATTCTGCCACATGGATGTATCAAATTAGCTCTGTTCCGAACTTCGTTGAGATCAATATTAGGTGCTTTTCGCTTCCACCCTCGCAACAACATAGGCGTATCGATAGCTCCGGGAGACACCATGTTTATTCTTATTTTCTCTGAAGCTAGATCTAAAGATAAAGACTGTGTGGCTCCGACTAATGCTGCTTTGGAAGTTACGTAGTCAGATCTTCCAGCAGTAGTTAATTGCCCATGAATAGAGCCGATATTAACGATCGACGCCTCCTTGGAATTTCGCATTAAAGGTATTGCTTCCCTAATTGCTAAAAATACCGAGGTAACATTTACTGCCATTACATGATTATATTTAGAAATAGAAAAAGTCTCAGGATCACAAAAGCTATCAATGCCTGCATTGTTGACAAGATAATCCAACCGGCCAAAAGTTTTTTTAATGTGATTGAAAAGTTTAACTACATCAGCCTCTAAAGAAACGTCAGCATGAAATGACGACATGTTTTGATAATTTTCTTCATTAATTTTAATATTTGCTAAATCCAAATTATCTTTAGAGTTATCGCAAATAACGACATGTAGACCTTCATCATGTAACAAACATGCTATCGCCCAACCTATTCCGCTGGCGGCTCCTGTGACTAACGCAATTTTATCTAAGCTTGCCATATAACATATCGTAGTTAAATTCTTGCCAAAACATACTACTTTCATGCCTTGTTTTGTAAATATCTTACAATATAATCTACATGTAACATGTAAGTTTTCAATACTTAATCTTTGAATATAGAAGGCGCTGTGAAACTGTCAGAAGTAAATTTTAAAGTAGTAAGCAACCAAAACCACCTTTGCGGAGAATCTCCTGTTTGGCTTTCCCGAACCAAAACTCTTTATTGGACAGACATAGACGGCAAGACGCTACACTCAAAAAATGTGCAATCAAAAAAGATTTTTGACTTCAAAATGCCAGGCCAGGTAAGTTGTATTGCTCCAAACATAGCAGATGGTTTTATTGCAGCAATGGATCATAGTATTATAAATCTGGACTCTAAATATCAGATTTTATCTACAATAAATAAAATAGAAAATGGCAACCCAAATTGGAGATTGAACGATGGTAAGGTTGACAGGTCTGGAAGTTTTTTTTGGGTTGGCAGCATTTATTTGCCAAGAGATAAAAAAGCAGCGGCACTTTGGCGTGTTTCTTCCGATGGTAAAATAAAAAAAATATTGACGAACCTGACCACTGCCAATGGTATCGCCTGGTCCCCAGACGGCAACACTATGTATTTAGCAGACTCATGGGAATCAAAAATTTATAAGTTTGATTACAATCAAAAAACTGGTGATATTTCTAACAAGCATATTTTTTTTGAAACAAATGAAACTCAGGGACGACCCGATGGCGCGTGTGTTGATTCACTGGGATATTATTGGTTTGCAGGTTTTGATGGTGGAAGAATATTGCGAATTTCACCTTGCGGTAAAATAGATCGAGAAATTATAGCTCCGATGAAACGCCCAACTATGCCAGCCTTTGGAGGCCATAATATGAATACCCTATTTGTGACTAGCTTTGGCAACACATCAAATGAAACTTCACTCACCAACAATGATCCTATGGGTGGTAATGTTATTTCACTCTTACTCGATGTTAAGGGACTTGAAGAAACACCATTTAATTGGAACCTATAATATGGAGCCTGTATTATAACTAGTTTCGACTACATAATAATCGGCGGGGGGACAGCGGGTTGCGTCCTTGCAAACCGTTTATCAAAGAATTCTAGCAATAAAGTTCTTCTAGTAGAGGCTGGCCTGAAGAAATTAAACCCACTTCTCAATATTCCCAGTGGTTATTTTAAAACTATTTTTGATAAGCGAATTAACTGGAACTATAAAACACAACCTGAAAAAAACTTGGATGGACGAGAGATCTCATGGCCAAGGGGACGCCTGCTGGGTGGAACAGGATCAATAAATGGTATGGTATACATTCGAGGTCAGCAAGATGATTATAATGCCTGGGAATTATTAGGTAACTCTGAATGGAGTTTTGAAAATGTTCTTCCATACTTCAAGAAAAGTGAGAAACAACATAAAAACAATATAGTACTTGATGATAAATTCCACAGCTCTTCAGGGTCATTATCCATAACAGACTATCCAGATAATAATTTATTATGTGATGTATTTATCAAAGCTTCCAAAGAGCTGAATGTTAAGAAAAACACTGACTTTAATGGAGCAACCCAAGAGGGCGCTGGATACTATCAAATCACAACTAACAATTGGTTTAGGTCCGATACTTTAGCTGCTTACCTCCGTCCTGTGAGAAAGCGGCATAATTTAAAAATTTTGACAGATGCTCACGTCACAAAAATAATTGTTAAAAATAGGCGTGCTGTTGGTATTGAGTGTTTATGTTCCAACAAATTAATTAATTTAAAATGCAACAAAGAAATAATTCTATGTGCAGGTACAATTAACTCACCACAAATACTCCAGTTATCTGGAATTGGAGACGCTAAATTTTTAAAAAATCATGGGATAAAGCCAGTTTGTAATTCTCCCGAAGTGGGAAAAAATCTGCAAGACCACCTCCAATGTCAACTGGTATACAAATGTGCCCAACCTGTAAGCATTAACGACGACCTACTCAGCTTTTTTAGAAAACTTAAACTGGCTTTTCGCTACGTATTATTTCACAGTGGCCCTCTTGCTGGTGGGCCAAGTCCTGCAGGCGCATTTTTGAAATCTAGTCCAACTAAAAACCGCCCCGATATACAGCTACACTTTCTGCCATTGAGTTTAAAAAGGCCTGGCGTTCTTGACACATTTTCGGGGTACACATTTAATGTAAGCCAGTCACGACCATTAAGCAGAGGAGAGATTAATATCACGTCACCATACCCTAATGACCCCCCAGAAATTGTAGCAAACTATTTAGAGGAACCTTCAGACCAATTAACTTTAATTAATGGAATGAATGTCGCTCGCGACATAGCTAACGCAACTGCTTTCGACCAATTTCGAAATTATGAAATAAGGCCTGGAAATTCGGTTAGCTCATATGATGGAATGTTGGAATATATAAGAAAAAACTCCACAAGTTTATATCACCCAGTTGGTACTTGTAGAATGGGCCTTGAAGAAACAGCCGTCGTAGACCAAAATCTAAAAGTAAAAGGCATTAATGGGTTGCGCGTTGCAGATGCTTCGATCATGCCCCAAATCATTTCTGGAAATACAAACGCAGCAACCGTAATGATAGCCGAAAAAGCAGCAGACTTAATTAAATTTAATAAGTAACCAAATAAGGTAATCTATGCGGTAGACCTTCGAACAATATCGTACCCCACATCGATAGCTTTATTTTCAATAAAGTCTTCTTCACGATCTCCAATGATTATACTAGCGACATGGGCGCCAATTTCCTCACCCCTAACTTTAATGGTCGTTAAATCAATTCCATAACCATTCGAAAATTCAATATCTCCAAATCCAGAAATTGCGATATCTTGTGGCACACGCAAACCTTTGCGCTTGGCCTCACATACTGCTCCAATTGCCAAAACATCTCCAGAACAGAAGATTGCATCTATATCAGGCCATTTCTCTAAAATCTGATTTAGGCCAATAGTTCCATCATAAATGCTCCCTTTCCCCGACGCATTTAAATCAACTGCCCTAATTTGGTTTTTATATTTTATTTGAAAGTTTTTATATCCCTGAAACCGCATTTCACTCCTCCGATCAAAGCCTTGTTTTGTTCCCAAAAAGGCAATTTTTTTATAAGCACATTGATCGAATAGAAATTGGGTCATAGAGTAGCCAGCATCAAAATTTGAAAAACCAACTGCATAATCAATTGGTTGGTCTGGTAGGTCCCAAATCTCAATGACTTTACACCCTATTCGCGATAGCATTGAGCGCCTTTTGGGGCTATTAAATGCATTACTCAATACTAGTCCAAGTGGCCTTTGAGCGATTAATGCTGACAACTGTCGAAATTCTGTTTCTTCTGAATATTCCGAATTTGATAAGATTAATTGAATGCCATGCTGAGACAAAACGCTAGACAATCTATTGATTGTAGGCAAAAAGATTGATCCTGACAAAGTAGAAATATTTGCTGCTACAATTTGACTCTGACCACTAGAGAGAGCCCCAGCAGCTGCTTCTGGAACGTAACCTAATTGGTTAATTGCTTTCTCTACTTTTTCTCTTGTGCCTGGGCTTACTAATTTCGGTGACCGTAAAACACGCGATACGGTAATTTTTGACACGCCAGCTAAGTTGGCAACTTCCTTCATAGTAGACCAACGTTCATCTAAGCTTCGTGGCATAATAATTTTCCTCCGCCCCTGAGCTTACCACAAAATGATAAGTATTATAATTAATATTGACTTTTTGGGCCTTTTCAACAAATATGATACCGATACCATTACTTATAAAATATTGTTTAATTAAAATAAGAAAGGAAAAAAAATGCTTTCGAAAGACGAAATCAAGCAATACCACGATGATGGATATGTTTTAGCGAAACAAGTTGTGTCGCCAGAGCAGTTATCTAAATTGCAAACAATGACCTACGAGTTAATCGAAGGTTCACGAAAGGTTTCGGAAAGCAATCATATTTATGATTTGGATGAGGGGCATTCTGAACACTCACCTCGCCTTAATCGTATAAAGTTGCCACACAAGTTAGATCCTTATTTCTGGGATATATTAGAGCAATCAGAGATAACGTCTGTTTTAAAAAGCTTACTTGGCAACAACATTCAACTGCAGACAAGCAAACTCAATACAAAAGCACCAGATGGAGGTTCATCTGTCGAATGGCACCAAGACGTTGCATTCTATCCTTTGACAAATGATAGTGTCTTAGCTGTTGGACTAATGCTTGAGGACGTAACCCATGAAAATGGTCCTCTACAAGTTATACCAAAATCCCATAAAGGCCCTACTTTGGACCACTCTAACGATCAGGGGTTATTTTGCGGAGCAATTGATCCTGACGATCCTGACTTTGAAAAAGAAAAAATTGTAACAATTACCGGTAAAGCTGGAGATATGAGTATACACCATGGGAGAATATTGCATGGCTCTGCACCAAATCGAAGTGACCGTGCACGGCTGATGCTATTTTATGAGTGCAATGCAGCTGATGCCTGGCCGTTATTAGGTGGTGCTGCTGTAACAATCCAAAAGCTTGGATCTGGTGAACTATGGGAAGATTTGCACGTTCGAACTATAGCGGGCCGGCCGACTAAAGAGCCAAGGATTGAGAATTGGCCAGTAAGAATGCCAGTTCCTCCATTAAAAGTAGGGGGTTCAATTTTTAAAACGCAAAAATCTGGAGGTGCTCGCAGTTTCTATGACTGAAAAGGGTCACACCAACCCAGCATCGCCTTTATATACTTGAGCAGTCATAAATTTACTATCGTCTGATGATAGAAAAAGAGCTATCCTTGCGATATCTTCTGGCAAAACTAGTTGTTTAAGGCATTGTACAGTCATAAGATCTTTTTCTACTTCAGGGTTAAGAAAGAACTTTTTATGATGTTCAGTAGCTGTCCAACCAGGCATTATTGAATTTACTCGAATGTTAGATTCACCATATTCGCGAGCTAAAATTCTGGATAAACCTTCAATCCCTGACTTGGCTGCTGCATAGCCGGCCCATCCTTCTGTTCTTCTTCTGAATGTTGGCGAGGTAAAGTTAATAATAGACCCTTCACCCATTAATTGCATATTTGGAAATACAGCCTGGCTAGCAAATAGAACATGCCTTAAATTTAGTGATTGAAAGTTTTCCCACTTATCTAAGGTAATCTTATTTGCAGAAAGTCTTTCAGTACCTCCAGCGTTGTTGACTAGAGTATGAATGTTACCAACTTCATTGGAAATTTTTTTTATACAATTTTGGAGCTGGCCTATGTCTCTGACATCACATTTCAAAAAATAGGGGTCAAAACGTTTCTTCTGTATTAAGCGATCCCTTAATATCTCTGCCTTTTTCTCGTCAATATCTAAAAAAGCTACTTTTCCACCTTGTGCATGAAAAGCTTCCACCATTGCAGCACCTATCCCTGCAGATCCGCCAGTAATTAAAACGACGCGACCATCTAAGCTTGGGTACGTAGCATACTTAGTTATCATTTTTCCTCGTGATCTAAATTTTACTAATCAATATCCAAATTTAGCCGTATGAATTACATTACGGTTAATAAAGTCCCAATCATAAACTACGCCTAAGCCTGGCCCTTCTGGGACATTAACATTTCCATTCTCATCAACAACGTCCAGTCCATCCCTATAATCGCAAGCATAAACACCCATGCTCCAGCCAATTTCTGACGTCTTAGGGTGGACTAAACCAATTTCATAAAAATTTGAATTCCTTAAGGATGCCATTAATTGTCGATGTGCCGGTCCACCACAATGTAATTCACAATCAAGACCAAAACCTTCCGCTGCATGTGCGATTTTCAATGCACCAGTTATGCCACCATCGTACTCCGCGTCAGCTCGTAAAAAATCTGTCCCTTCTGCAACTACAAAATTTACATGCTCTTCCAAGCCTCGAATATGTTCGGTCTGTAATAATGGGGTCTTAAGCCTACTCCTAAGCATTTTGTGAGAGGTAGTTGCTGTACCATTGTCTAGGTAGGGATCCTCAAGCCACAGAAACTTTGCATCATCACAGGCCCATCCAATTTCTAATGCATCAGAAAATGTACGCAATTTACAAGCTGGATCGATCATCAAGTGCATTTCATCACCAACAGCAGTTCGAACGCTACTTATAGTCTCACGAAGTTCCTGCAATGAGTAGTCATCCCAAATGTGCAACTTGTAACCAGTATATCCCATATCTTTACATTGAAGGGCAAAATCCGCAAAAGCCTCAGGAGAATCCAAGCCACCACATCGATCGCCTGAAAGCGTTGACGCGTATGCAGGAAGTTTTTTTCTCCAACCCCCTAACATTTGATATATTGGCGCTTGATAAAGTTTTCCAGCTAGATCCCACAGTGGTATATCAGCCAAACCAAGTCCCATTCGATCAAATTTTCGTAGACACCTTTTAGCATTATTATAAATTAGTTCTCTCTGAGTGGGATCTTTACCGATCATATCATTTGCGAACATACATAATTGAGCAAAAGCTACTGGTTCACCTCCAACAAATTCACCAGTAATACCTTCATTAGTATGAATTTGAATTGCACAAGACTTTACTTTCTTTTTATTACCCGGCGTGTAAATCAGACTCGTACCGTTCTTATCAGTACCGAAATCAGGAATTTCAAATTCACATATCTTGGCATCGATTGATGTAATTCGTAAATCCGACAACTAATGTCTCCCTCCCAAGCTATAATATCTAAACATATAAATGTTTTAACAAGAATTTACATGTTACATGTAAATAAATTTTATGCAATTCTCTTATTATATTCAAATATCCTCAAATAATATTTTTAAATATCAAATGAATTTTTTTTCACGAAGCGCAATTTCTTCTCTTATCCAATGTGCGCAGGCAACTGAACTGTCGAGCAAAGAATAAGTGTTTCCAGCGCCATAATCTATGGCTGGAATAAATTCTGTTGATATTAACTCCAGAGGGGAAATTTTGTTTCGATAATGATAGTCTAATACTTGACGAACAATCTCCTTCCATGGCTCTAACTTTTCTTCATCCCATGGAGAATGGAATTGATCCTTTAAAGGTTTTATAAACGGATATTGGACACCTCTCCCTACACTTCCGTCTGGATGGGTCGCAGTAATGTTTTTTGGGTTATTTGGTATAACACTTCTCGCATGTAACAGATTTACGTAATTCTTATTAATTAATTTCTCGGCGACATGTCCTTTCTTATAGGGATCCAGGATCAATTTTTTTTGCTTCAACCTCTCAGACAAATTGAATTTGTCCATTTCAAAATCGTTATCTATCTTGAAAATTATATGGGAGTGATCAAGGGTCATTCTAAATGAAACGCCTTTTCGTTCAATTTCTTCTGCAACATCAAAAATTCGTAGAAAATCTTCTGACCACATATTTATGTGTAGCTCGAAACAAGGCTTACAACCCACTCGATCACCATATTCGGAAGCCTTCATATAAATTTCAATTATTTGGTCATTGGTAACATCATAACCTTCTGCATGTTTTGATTTAATTTGAACGTTATGACATTGAGACCCTAACAGCCTGGCATTTTCTAGATGTTTAAAAAGAAGGTTTTCATCATTACCAATAGTATAAAACCAACCACCACATAAAATTGGCAATTCGTACTTGTCACTATATTTTAAATAAAGATCGATCTCATTTTCGCTAGGCGTTTTGTCTACATAGTCGAAGGTATTAGTCTCTGAAACGGTCTTGAACCACTTCTCTAAAGAGACATGAGGCTCAGTGTCATGGTGCACAACACCTCGATTAGCTATGCCGAGTTTCAGTTTTTTTCTACTATTTAAAGAATCCATAAATGGCTATCCTAACAAAAACCAAATTTTTAAACTGTATTAAAAAATGCAGAAACCTTTTATGTATCTTCTTCCGAAATCTCTAAAACCCGCGCGATTATATGTTCAACATGATCGCGGGCAGCAATTTCTGCCTCCACCTCTCTGGCATTTACAACAGCATTAAAAATCAACATATGATCTTGATAAGTGACTTCAGGCCCCAAGGGCGCTGCGCGAGTTTTCATTGCGGCATATATTTGATAATAAACTGACTTAGCCATCTCTTTGAGCAAAGGGTTGTTGGAATTGTCAAGCAAAGCAGTATGAAACTGAATGTCCGCGTTCGTATATTTATCAGGATCCCTATTATCTATAGCATTTCGGTGCGCTAACATTATTTTTTCAAGCTTAGAAATAAGTTTTTTAGTCACATGGACTGCTGACAACTTGGCTGCAAGGCCATCGAGCACGAGCCTAACCTGGAACGCAGGCAAAAGGTCTTTTGTCTCAAATTTACTTACATACGCACCTTGCCTCGGCTTTTCATAGGCAAGTCCTTCTGAAATCAACTTCTGCACAGATTCACGAATGGGGCTTCGACTAACTCCCATTTTCTTTGCAAGTGAGGGCACACTAAGATGGTACCCAGGTGGCAGGTCATGCGTTATAATAGCGGATTTTATAGTGTCATATACACTATCACTAATTCTCAAAGTATTTTTCTTTGATATATTAAGCAAATTTGTCATACAATTATTCTCTCTTGTCCACCAATTTGTGCAGCAGTCTAAAATCCAAAAACAATAATTACGCTGCGTACCTCGCCGAGCTAAATCCAGCAACTCCAAGATTACTAATTTCTAAAATTTTGCCAGCCAATGGCTGCTTTATAAGTTCGGATTCATTAAGAAGTTTCTTTGATGTGGTAACATAAAGGCAATCTAACTGATGTCCTCCAAATGCACACATTGTAGGATATTTTACGGGTAGAGGTATTGTTTTAAGAAGTTGACCTGTCTTGCTATCAACGCAAATAATCGAACCTCCCTCGAAAAGACATGACCAATAGTTACCGTTGAAGTCTATCGCGGCACCGTCGGGACGCCCAAGTAATTGCGAAGTCAAGAAAAATATCCTTTTATTAGAAATCGTCCCATCTTCTATATTGTAATCATACTTCCATATCACATCTTTTCGACTGTCCGATATATACAAAACATCTTCCTTTGGCGAGAAAGCGATCCCATTTCCCACAATGAAATTTTCATCCAGAATTTTTATTCTACCATCCCGATCTAATTGATAAATTTTTCCTATTTCTTCTTTCATTCCCAAATCCATTGATCCACAAAGATACCGACCACGGGAGTCACAACGGCCATCATTAAGAAGCTCATTAGGGTGCATGCCCTCTGGAGAAGCTAGATATTTTGGGTCATTATTTTCAAGCAGTAAATAAAAACCACCATTCATACTTGCTACAAAACCGCCCTCTAAATGGGGAGCTACGCTTGTTATTGGCCCAGGAACAAGTATAGTTTTATGCAGATTATGCTCAAAGTCGAAGATTCTTATCTTAGGTTTTTCAAAAACATCAACCCAAACAAGCATCTTTGATTTTTCTACCCAAATCAACCCTTCACCATGGTTGCAAGCAGGTAGGTCTAAATGTTTTATCTGTAATATCATCACTTCGATTTCTTACTCAAGAAAAACGTATGTCCACTACTAGCCTTTGACTGAGCCAGCGATCATCCCACGTAAAAATGATTTTTGTAAAAATACAAATATAACGCCTATTGGTATTGTTACTATCACCGCCAAAGACATCATTCCTGTCCAGTCTGTTTTAAATTCTTGAAGAAAAGATTGACTAATTCCAACTGGAACGGTCCGCAAATCTGGAGAAGATATAAAAGAAAGGCCAAAAAATAGTTCATTCCAGGATGTCACAAATACAAAAAGGGCAGAGGCAGTCAATGCCGGCATTGATAATGGAAACACTATAAAAAATATTATCCGAAAGAAACTAGCCCCCTCGACATAAGCTGCTTCCTCGATTTCCTTTGGAATTTGATCAATGAAGTTTTTCATGAGCCAAACTGTAATGGGTAATGTGATCACTGAATGGCCTATAATCATAGATAAGTAGGTATCAAGTAATCCAAGTTTCATTAGAAGGATATACATAGACATCATCAGTAATGGGATCGGAAATGCTAAAGAGCTCAGAAAAAATAACATTATTGTGGATTTTCCTGGAATTGCAAAACGTGACAAAGCGTATGCTGTCAAAGCCCCAACAACCGTTGCTATAATGGCTGCGAACAAAGCAACGAGAATACTGTTGTATAATATGTTTGCCACAAAGCCATTCATTATCCGAAAATAACTGTCAAAGGATATTTCCGATGGTATCCAAACAGGGGGACGATCAAAAACTGCGGACTCCTTCTTGAGAGAAGTCGATACCATCCAAATAATTGGAGATATTAAAATTAATGTTGACAAAAAAGCTGATGCTTGGAGGCCATATGGAATGAGGTATTTTCTAACAAATTTTGAAAAAGTAAATGCCATTACATAGAATTCTTTCTACATTTCTCGAACGACAGTTTTTAGATAGAAAGCACCAAATAGTACTAACATCACCAGCCACAAACTGCCGACTGTTGCTGCCAATGCAAAGTCCCAAGAGTCGAATGCCAGATTATAAGAATACATACTTAAAACCATGGTAGAATTCATTGGCCCACCCTCCGTTAGAACAAAAGGAAGTGTCATCTCCTGAAACATACGTACACCTTGCATTAAGGCTGCTGCTAACGAAATATTCTGTATTAGAGGTAGCGTAACTTTAAATGTTTTTTGCCAATATCTTGCTCCATCAACTTCCGCAGCATCCAGCACTTCACTGGATACGCCCTGAAGTGCTGCTAACATTATCACCATCAAAAAAGGAATGGATCTCCAAGCAAAACACAAAATTATCGCCCACTGGGCATACCGTCCTGTAAACAGCCAGTCTATTTGTTTTTCAATAAGACCGTATTGGGCTAAAGTTCCATTTACCAAGCCGTAATCAGTGTTGAAAATCCACCCCCAAAGTATTGCTATTACTATCCACGGAACAACCCAAGTTTGAAAGATTAGGGATCTATACAAACCTGAAAACCGAATGGCATTGTTCAGCAACAATGCGAGGCCAATTGATATTACCATCGCTAAAATGGTGGCAAGACCAATTATGAGCAGAGTGTTTCCCAAGACCTGCCAGTAAACATCGTCCTTGAACAAATACCTATAATTTTCAAGTCCAACGAATTTTGAATTAGGGCGCAGTGGCGAGGCATCTGTAAAACTCATATAGACGCCATTAGCTATTGGATAAATAATAAAAACTGCCACAATAAGAGTTGCGGGAAGACATAGAGCTAGCAATAAAACTTTGTTATTTTTTATCGAATACATCTAAATCGATCACTCTTCATTTTTTAATCTTTCGCCCGTTCTTGGATCAAAAATCATCATCTTTTTTGGTTCGGCAGATAAAGAAATAACATCTCCAACTTGAACGTTAAGATTTCTATCCACCTCCGAACAATAATCTTTGGAACCAATTTTTGAAAACACAAACGTGCTGGTGCCAGTGTTTTCAATAATACTTATCTGTGATTGCAGCTGTGTGGTTTTTGATGAAATGTTCAAAGCTTGTGGTCGAACACCTATTATTATGTCCTGGTCTTCCTGAAGCTTAAGGTTTTTTGGCAAATCTAAGCTTGAAGTTTCGTTTAGTTTTAAAACGTAATTTTTATTCACTATTTGAACGATACCTCGAAATAGATTTATTTCTGGGGACCCCAAAAACGAAGCCACAAATAAGTTTTTTGGATTGTCAAACAATTCAAGCGGAGTCCCAACTTGAATTATTTTTCCTTCGTTCATGACAACAATTTTATCGGCCATTGTCATAGCTTCTATCTGGTCGTGTGTAACGTAAATGGTGGTACTTTTCAGGCGAAAGTGCAGGCTCTTTATTTCCGTCCTCATTTTGGTCCGAAGTTTTGCATCAAGATTTGACAAAGGCTCATCAAATAAAAATAACGATGGGTTCCTAACAATTGCACGACCCATTGCCACCCTTTGGCGCTGTCCTCCCGAAAGCTGCTTTGGATAGCGGCTTAGGTAGGGCTCTAGCTTCAAAATTTCTGCGGCTTCATTTACTAGCCGGTTTATCTGCTCTTTAGGAGTTTTATCCAGTTTCAAACCAAACTCCATATTACTCCTCACAGTTAGGTGTGGATAAAGCGCATAATTTTGAAACACCATCGCAATATTTCTATCTCGCGGGCGCAATTCGGTAACGTCATTATTATTAATGCTTAGTGATCCAGATGAGGTACTTTCTAACCCAGCAATAATCCTCAGTAAGGTGGATTTCCCACAACCAGAAGGACCCACCAGAACGCAAAACTCATCTTTTTTTATTTCTAAGTTAATATCTTTTAAGACCTCAACCCGGTCAAAAGCTTTACTGATATTACTTAATTTTACGTAGGACAATTAATTCCTCATATCTTTTTTCAACACACTATTAATCGAGACATCCGCCTTTATGGCGGATGTCATTTTTGTTTACAGCTAAAAGATAATTTGAACTATCTTTTTAATTTCGATTCAATCTTTGCTTGAACTTCAACCAGTACTTCGTCTGCATTTGCACCGCTAATTACTTCCTGCATCCCAATAGCTAGCTCTCCCATTATCATATTAAACTTAGAACTTTTTATTGGAGTGTCATAAGTAAAGGGTAATGCGTCAACAAATAACTGAGCATATGCATCGGCGCCAACTATTCCAGAGCCAAGGATATCCATACTACTAGAAGGAAGTAACCCGGACGATGTAAAAAATTCATCTGTTATGTCCTTATCAAAAAGAACAGTTCTGATGAAATCCACAGCAAGTTCAGGATTTTTTGTCTTTGAAGATACTGTTGCAACGATTGGATTTCCAATCGTTCTAACATTTCCATCCGGTGCAGCCGGCATCTGTGAAACCCAAACATCTCCATCTGGTTCCACTGTTAGTTTCCCATCCGACATATTTTTAACCAAGCCACGTCCCCAAGGTCCTTCAAAAATGAACCCAGCACGCTCTTGAGCAAATAGCGTTCGCGTTTCAGCAAACCCAAATCCGACTGGGCTACAATTTGAATTTACAACATCAGCAATCCAGTCTAGCGCACTGCTCACACTTTTGTTGTTCACCCCAGGAACATTATCAACCTGTACGTCACCACCATGCCCGTAAACTATTGGGATACTCCATTGTGCTGAGTTTGGATTTTGGGATGTACGAAGAGCGACCCCATAAACTGACCCACCGTTGCGCTCAGGCAATTTACAAATTGCCATCACGGCCTCTTTTAACTCCGGCCAAGTCTTTGGTGGATTGTCAGGGTCAAGACCTGCTTCTTTCATCAAATTTCTATTGTAATGCATTAAAATTGGTCCTGGGTTCCACGGAACCGCAACCAAATTACCTTCCCAAGAAAGTGCGTCCCGAGACGTTTTGGGAATAGAATTTATCTCATCTTGCGTCAGTAAGTTATCTAATGGTTGCAAGCCACCAATTTCAGCCATCGCAGGCACCCAACCAGCAACAAGTTGTATAACGTCAGATGGATTACCCGCTATCGTCGATACAGTTGCTTGCTGCAAAGCTTGCCCAAAAGCAGTATCGACCATTATTAGATCTGTACCAGCATTTTTTTCTTCATATTTTTTCTCCGCCATCAGTATTGCAGGCTTAGAAAAATCAAAAAGTTGGTGCCAACCAGATACTTTTATACTGTCAGCACAAGCTATTCCTGCCTGCCCCAAAACTATAGCGCTCACAAGAGCTTTTGATGTTATATTTTTAAGAAACATGTTTCCCCCCATTAAATAACAACTCAAAATTAGATCATATAATCTACATATTACATGTAGATTAATAAGATTTTAAATCGTACATAGAGTCAACTATTTATTACTAAACAAATAATATAAACGTCAAAGATTGATAAATGAGAACTCTAAAAGAAAATTTTTAACAATATTAAAAAGAAACCACATGGGTTTCTTTAACTGTTGACTATCTACATGTTACATGCAGATTTATATCCACTCTATTAGGAGATTTTGTAATAAAAATGTCAAATATTAAGATCACATCTGTTGACGTTGGTTTGAGCGCTTTTAGTCTGCCAGACTTGGGTTTAGACCCAAGCGGGTTTAGTTTGATTTACGAACCTGGAGGAAAAAAAACCGTTAAAGCATTTAGTGTTCAAATTAATACTAATCATGGAATTACTGGCGAGTTTGTTGGTGGAGATGCTGTAGGTTTTTCGCAACTTAAAAAGTTTGTAGACCATGTTGTCGGGAAAAACCCTCTGGAGCGCGAACTCATTTATAACGATGCTAAAAGGTGTTTACGAAAATTTGATAAAATGGGTATGGGAATGATAGACATTCCTCTTTGGGATCTTGCCGGAAAACTTTATGGATGTTCGGTAAGCGAGTTACTCGGCGGTTACAGAAAAACTCTTCCTACATATGCTTCTACAATGTCCGGCGACAGAGCCGGAGGCCTTGATAGCCCTGAAGCGTTCGCAGACTTTGCGACTCAATGCAAAGAAATGGGGTACAAAGGTTATAAAATTCATATTTGGGAAGACTACTCGATAAATGAATTAGTCAGTACTATTCTCAAAGTTAGACAAGCCGTTGGTGACGGTTTTCCATTAATGATTGATCCAGCTTGCAAACTAAGAACGTTCACTGAAGTTCTCGCGGTCGGACAAGCTTGTGATGAAGCTCAGTATTTGTGGTTGGAGGATGCTTATAGAGACTCAGGTGTATCAACAACAGCCCATAGAATGTTACGGCAAAGACTTAAAACACCTCTGCTACAGACGGAACATGTAAGAGGTCTGGAAGAGCATGTAAATTTTATTGTCGCTGAGGGAACAGATTTTGTTCGCGCTGATGCAGAGTATGACGGTGGCATAACTGGAGCATTTAAGATTGCGCACGCGTCTGAGGGATTTGGTCTTGATGTAGAAATACACGGTCCTCATCCAGCACACCGCCAATTAATGTCCGCAGTAAGAAACAGTAACTTTTATGAAATGTCTTTAGTTCATCCAAAAACTCAGCAAATTGGTAGGTGTATGGATATTTATGCCGATGATTATAGAGATGGTTTGGATTGCATCGATAAGGATGGTAATGTTTCGGTTCCTACCGGACCAGGAATGGGCGTCACTTACGACTGGGATTTTATAAAGAAACATCAAATATCATTTGAAAGCTTCACATAAAAAAGGAACAAAGGATGGAAACTCTATCGGTAGAGGCTCAGTTTTCAGAATATCCAACAGCCGCTATATCTGATGCTTTAGACGAAAAAGGCATCAATGGAGTAATAGCTGGAGTAAGCGCTCAACGTTACGGCCAGGGTAGAATAGTTGGTCGAGCTATGCCCGTTCGATTTACTGAAAAATCAGCTGATCCAGATGCGTGGAGATTTGGTGGAGGGGTTGGAAAACCACTAGAGCAAGTTCTGAAAACAATGTCGTCTGGTCAAGTAGTCATTATGGATCTTGGTGGAACTAAAACTGCTTCTGCTTGGGGAGGGCTTGCGTCTAAACTTGCTCAAAAACGTGGTGTCTGTGGGACAATAATGTGGGGCACCTGTCGTGATGTTGAGGAAATCCGCGAATGTGGCTACCCAGTCTGGGCAACTGGAGTATGCCCTCGACGAAGTCGGAACGAATTTACTTTCGGCTCGATAAACGAAACGATAGTAATTGGCGAAGCAAAAATTGCCCCAGGGGATATCATAGTTGCCGATGAGAGTGGTGTGGTTTGCGTACCACAAGAAATGACAGAAGATATATTAAATTTGCTCCAATCGATTTCTCATCAAGAAACAATATTAGAAGATCAAGTGCTGCGTGGTGAAGTACAAAATTGGGACGAACTTTAAAATTCCAAAGTGGGTGCTTCTGGGCTAGATTAAGTAAAGGAAAGTTAAATTTTAACTTTGCGAAGCTCAGATGCTGATTTCAAAAGCACCGCCAATATCACGATACTTCCCCCAATTAAGGTCCATCCTGTGGGTACCTCATTTACAAAAATCCAAACCCATATAGGGCCTAGCGTAAATTCCAAGAGCATAAAAAGTGTCAATTCTGCTGCAAATAGATGCTTCGCAGCAATGATAAAAAGTGTGTTGACTGTGGCAGATAAAAGTCCTCCAAGAACAAAACAAAGGAGCAAATCATTCCAAGAAATAAGTAAATCGTCCCAAGTAAAAATTAGGGCTATAAGCATTATTATTAAATTAGATAAGATCAGAGTTGGGAGCATCTCCAAACCGCGATTTCGACGAATTATTATAGTATAATAAGAAAACCCAAGGGCACATAGAAATGCCATAAAATTACCATAAAATGTTCCAGACCCTAAGCCTTGAACAAACATAAGAGAGATCCCAACTCCTGCTATCACCATTGTGATAACAGTAGATTTACCAATACGCTCACCAAGAAAGAGCCAAGCCATAATGGCCGTTAAGAACGGTATCGAACTAAGAGTAAAGGTCGTAGCCGCAACAGTCGTATTTGTTATTGCTAGCAAAAAGGAAATACTAGCACCGCCAAGCAATACGGCAGCTAAAACACCCTGTAACCCAATACCTGTAAGTTTCTGATGCCCTCTTTTTCCATATCGGAAAAACAAAACTATCAATATTGCTAGCCCAAATGAAATCGACCTGTAAAAGTTGATTTGCCAGTTATCAGCCATCTCTATGTTTCGAATAGCTAATCCACCAAAGCTAATAATGATGGAGCCAATAAGCATCAAGATCATAGCGTAAGCTCGTCTTGGGCTTATATCAACAGATACATTTGTTGGGATCATTCAAGACGGATCTATCAATTTATACAATTATTCAGGTTCAAATACGACCACATCAGTCGTTTTCTGAAACAGAATTTGCTATATTAGAAACAAAGTACTGGCTAATTTAATGAAAAAGTTTTTCAAGACAGGTAACAACTTTGGAGATGCCCCTATGTTAATGAAAGACTTTGCCGCCGGTCTCACGTACAGAGCTTTACCCGAAAGTGTGCTTTGGATTTTGCGCCGCTCATTGCTTGACACTTTGGGAGTTGCAGCCATTGGGTCACAAAGTGACATGGCTAAAATCGGTACCAAAACGGCTCAATCATTATTTGGCGCCACCGCTGCGTCATCAGCACGCTGCCTTTTTGATGGCAACATCGCCAGTGAAGCTGGGGCTGCAATGTCCGGGGCTATGACCATTGACAGCATCGATGCTCATGACGGAACCTCACCTTGCAAAGGCCACGCAGGATCTGCAATTTTTCCTAGTATTTTTGCCTTAGCTGATGGGCGGGGATTGACGGGGCAAGACTTGGCCACTTATTTGGCATTGGCCTATGAAATTTCGTACCGCGCCGGGCTCACACTGCACGCCTCCTGCGCCGAGTACCATACATCTGGCGCCTGGACAGCTGTGGGTGTGGGCGCTATGACTGCGCGGTTATTGGGCTGTAATGCGGTTCAAATCCATGAAGCGGCTGGAATCGGTGAATATCACGGGCCACGCAGCCAAATGTTGCGATGCATCGATCATCCAACCATGGTACGTGACGGTGTTGGTTGGGGGGCGCCCACAGGTGTCACCGCCGGGATTCTCGCTAAGGCCGGCTTTACTGGAGCACCCGCTTTAACCTGCCAAGGTCCACATTGGCTGGGCTTGGGAGAAGGCTGGAAGATGGTAACTGACACCCATTACAAGCCCTACCCTTGTTGCCGCTGGGCTCATCCGAGTATTGATGCCGCAGAGGAGCTGATGGCTCAACACGCATTATCACATCATGACATTGCATCAGTAGAGATTAAAACGTTCCACAATGCCACCCGCCTTGCAGGTCACTCTCCCGTGAGTGCCGATGAATTTGCCTATTCCATTGCCTTCCCCGTGGCTTGCATGATTGTGCGTGGCCAATTGGGGTTATCAGAGCTGGATGTATCAGCCATGAGAAACCCTGAAATTTTGCGTATCAGCAATGCTACAACTCTGATTGATGATCCCCATTTAACACAGATTAGCGATGGCAAACGCTGGGCTCAAGTCTCAATCTTGCTGAGGGATGGCACAAGACATGAAGCCGCTCCACGTACTCCACGCGGTGACAACGACCTACCACTCAGCGACAAGGAAATATCAGACAAATATCATAGCTTCGCAGATCCAATTCTGGGTACTGAAATTGCTGGGCGTATCGAGACCCTGTGCGCTAAATTTGATCAGTTGGACGCTGATGAGCTCCAAGGTCTTTTGGATATCATCTTGACCAAACCAGGGACTTAACCCACCACCACCTCTGTAAGACTAAGCATCCCCTCATAGGTTTCTCAATCACAATCATTTGATAAAGATGACATTCAGTTCTGCATTATTAGAGAGCCTATCAAAGAACATATGAGTGCAGGACATTTCACATAAGCTAAGTGGCATCTTTCATCACTTCATCTACCATAAGCATTCCACGTTGAATTGTTTCCCAAACAACGGAGAACTATGTTGTTATCCAATAAGTAATTGATTTTACCTTTCCCTTTACATTTTCAAGTCGCAGGACAATGTTTATTGCGACTAACAAGAGACCGCGATGAACGAACAATATAAACACCTGCTTTCACCAGTCGATATTGGCCCTTTCACTCTTCGCAATAGGGTGTTGGTTACTGGACATGTACCCGGGCTTGAGGCTGGCGGTCACGTCAATGATGACTACATCGCTTATCAGCGTGCCAAGGCAGGCGGTGGTGCAGCACTTCAGATCAGTGGCTCTACTGCCGTTCATCGTTCTGGGGCAGTTGGCGCAGGACGCGGCTTAAATGCCAGTGGTGATAGTTGCATCAACGGTTATCAAAGGCTGGCTGATGCTGTTCATAGTAATGACGGACGCTTTCTGATCCAACTCGGCCATGCAGGAGCCACTGTTACAGACACTGACGCAGGTCGTCCACTTATTGCTCCGTCCCCAATCATGTCCCGCATTTCACGTGAGACACCGAAACAGATGACCATTGCTGAAATTAGTGAAATCGTTGAGGCACATGAAAGTGCTGCAGTTCGAGTACGCAGAGGTAACCTTGACGGAGTTGAGCTGCTTTCTGCTTTTGGCTATCTGCCAGCCGCGTTCCTATCACCCTATTCAAATACACGCACCGACGAGTACGGTGGCCCTTTAGAAAATCGTATGCGTTTCTTGCTCCAAACAATAAATGCTGTACGTGCCGGCATTGGGCGAGATCGAATTCTAGGTGTGCGTCTTCCTGGAGATGAAAAAGTCGCAGGTGGGTTGACACAATCTGACCTTCAGGACATTGCCAAACTACTAGCCCAGACTGGGTTAGTCGATTATCTAAATATTATCGTTGGTACAAATTATGAACGTTCGGGACGCATGGAGCATTGGCCACCTACCCCTGCCCCTCATGGTCTTTTCGTCCCATTAGCCGCTGGCATTAAATCCCAAGTTGCCATACCAGTCTTTACCGCAGGACGTATTACCGATCCAGCAATGGCCAATACGATCATCGAACGAGGTGACGCTGACATGGTCGGCATGACCCGGGCACAAATATCCGACCCTGATCTTGTCAGAAAACTAATCGAAGGTCGTCCACAGGACATCCGGCCTTGCGTTGGCGCCAATCTTTGTATTGCGCAAGCTATGGCCTCAAAACCAATCCGTTGCATCCACAACCCAATGACTGGACGCGATGCTGCATGGGGCAATCTATCGCCAACTGATGCACCAAAGGATGTTACCGTTATTGGTGGTGGCCCTGCGGGTCTTGAAGCCGCGCGTGTGGCTGCTGAACGTGGTCACAGAGTAACTCTTTTTGAAGCTTCAAACGACATTGGTGGCCAGTTAGCCACATGGTCTCAGGCTCCAATGACCCGAGAGTTTCGCAAAACTCTGAACTGGTATAAAACCCAATTAACCCAGCTCCAAGTTCATGTTCGTACAGGCCAGCGCCTTAAACCAGCCGATGTGGCCGTGCTGGACACAAACGTATTAATCTTAGCAACAGGTGCAATCCCCACAAAACCACTTTTAATACCGACTGGCCCTGATGCAATTCCTGTCATTGACCCATGGCAAGCCATCTGCGATGCGCCTAAAGGACAGCATATCCTGATCAATGATGAAGGCGGAGGACGCGCTGCCTTGTCTGCAGCCGACGCCTTGCTTGACCAGAACCGTATCACCATGGTCACTGCTGAATATGCCCTGGGTGAATTGGTCACCCCAACGGTCCGTGCACCCATATACAAAAGGTTTCTTAAGGGAAAAGTTG
>MDSW01214078.1_pt1 | contig 30729 bp, 21 predicted proteins | sample 811171 | NCBI WGS metagenome assembly MDSW01 (sample SAMN05326641, study PRJNA326480) | marine metagenome | isolation source: seawater | place: Atlantic Ocean: North West | collected 2012 | reverse complement strand
GGGAGGCGGCGTCGGAGCTGAGGGAGGCGGCGTCGGAGCTGAGGGAGGCGGCGTCGGAGCTGAGGGAGGCGGCGTTGGAGCTGAGGGAGGCGGCGTCGGCGCAGACGCCTCCTCGGTTTGGCCGTCGATACCCTTCGGCGTCGGCGGAAGCGCGCCCTGCGGCGACTCGGCTGGGCGCACGGGCAGCTTCCCCGAGACGTTCAGAAGCGCGGCGGCAGTCTTCGCGGGGCTCGTTTTCTTCGCGGGGCTCGCGGCGGGGGACGGCGCTCGCGGCGCGCTCGCGTTTTCGACGCGCGGGGTGAGGGCGCGGGACGCGTCGCCGATCTCCAGCGCCTCCATCGCCGCTTGGACCACCGCGGCGGCGGGCCCCGAATCGTCGTCGCCGCCCGTCGAATCCGACGCGCCGGGGCCTTCGGCCGGGTTCGCGGCGTCCCGCCACAGGAGGCGCGTTCCGGGCGCGAGTTCCTTGGGCGAGGTGACGCGCGTGCCGTCGAACCTGATGAGCTCGACGCCGACCCTCCCGAGCGCGGCTTCCGCGCGTTTCGTCACCTCCTCGAGCGTCATCCGCGCGAGCGCCCGCTCCGAACCGGGCAGGCGGAACGTCCGCGGCTCGCCGTGCGGGTCCGCGGCGCTGGCGACGTCCACCTCGAACGGCGGCGGCGGCGCGCGCGCGTCGCTCGCCGTCGATTCCGACGCGCACCGCGCCACGTACGTCGCGCCGTCGACGAGTTCGGAGACGCGTCGCACGTCGCCGCCGGTTTCGCGGCGGGATCCCTCGTCGACCCTCGACAGGGAGACGCAGACGCCGAACGTCGCGTCGCTTTCGTCCTCGCGCATCGCCTCGGACACGCGCAGGAGCGCCTCACCGATGGTATCGACGTAGGACGGGACGGCGACGCGGACCGCGGGGGCGTCCGGGGGGGCGCCCTCGCGCACGACCGCGACGGTGACGCCCCGGCGCGGTGGACCAGGCGGGCGCGCCTGGTCCCCCTTCGGCTTCGCTCGCGCCTCCCCGTCGGCGGCGGTGGTTCTTTTGGGGTTGGAGGCGGAGGACCTCCTGATGGTCGCCTCCTCGACCTCCTCGAGCGCGGCTTTGCGCCTCGCGCGCATCTCCGCGGCGGTGAGGGCGACGAACACCGCCCCGGGCGGGAAGACGCGTTTCGTTGGTCCCGGGGGGTTGGCGTACCGCTCAAAGTCGAGCTCCGAGCCGTCCTCGGCGTCGACGAGCGACGCGACGGCGGTGCCCATCCCGAGCTTCGCCTGCACGGCGACCAAGAGCTCCATGATCTCCTCGGCGGCGACTTCGGCGGGCGCGCCCTCGCGCCGGCGGTGAATCAAGCACGCCGGGTTGCCGATGCCCGCGCGCTTGACGAGGACCCGCTCGGCGACGAACCGCCGCGCGTCGAGGTCCTTCCGAGGCGAGGGGGGGCGTGGTGGACGCGCGGGCGAGGGCGGGCGGCGAGCGGACGCGGACGCGGACGCGGAAGAAGGGCGCGCGGGCCGAGACGGTCGCGCGGGTCGGACCTTCGCCGCCGCCGCGGACGCGGGACGAACGCGAGGGCGCGCCGCCGCCGGGGCGTCACCGGGGTCGACCGCCGGGTTCGGTTTGCTCTTCGCCGTCGGCGTCGGCGACGAGTGCGCGTCCCTCGGCGTCGCCTCCGCCGCGTCGTCCGCGAGAGAACCGAGAACGACCACGGAGGGGCGCACCGCGGGGGCCGGTGAGGGCGAGGCGGCGGAGGCGGCGGAGACGTCGTCGGCGGCTCCGTTCGCGACGGCCTCAGCGTCCATCCGGTGGTCGACGACGAGGGTGTACCCGGGCCTCGCGTTCGGCGGCGCCGGGAGCGGAGACACCAGCGAACCGACGACGGCCGGATGCTGGGGTTGATGCGTCGGGGCTTTCGACTCGGCCGCCTTCTCCGCGGCGAAGCGCTCGGCCGCGGTGCGGGGCTTCGCGGGGGAGAGGTCGAACTTGGGGCGCGGTTTGCGCTCGCGCTCCGTCCTCGTCGGGGCCGTGGGCGCCGTGGGAAGCCACGCGGGCACGGACTTCTGCAGGAGGATGTGCGCGTCGCGGGAGAACGTCACGACGGTTCGCGCGAGACCGAGCGTGGCGGACGCCGCCGCGAGCGCCGCGGGCGTGTTCGCGCGCTTCGCCTGGTTCAGAGACGCCTTGAGCTGCTTCGCCGTCTCGATGATCACGTCCGTCATCTCCAAAGCGTCGCTCAGACCCTCCAGCTTGGTGGACGGGACCACCATCGTCGGTCCTCGGCGCGCGGTGGATTCAAAGGCGAAAAATCAGTTTGAAACGCACGACGCGCCGACGCGAGGACGCGGCCGGCACGAGGACGCGAGGCGCGCGGGAACGCGCGGGCAGTTCGGACGCGACGACGCGCGCGGCGCGGAGGAGAGTGCGCGCGAGACGCGAGACCGTCCCGGGCGTCAAGACGCGCCCGCGTGGCGGCGTTTTGAACGCGAGCCACGACGGCTCCACGGCGACTTGTCCCGGACGATTTCTCGGACGGATGCACGCGCCAACCTGGGACACCGCCTAAAAAGTGCCTCAAGGCGAAAGCGTCGTTTCGGAGCGGGCTCCAGTATGTGGGGCGCTTTGGCAGACGACCCTCCGCCGTCGCCCGCCCGCACCCGCGAGGGCGTGCTCGACGCGCTGGCGCACCTCGAGCACCTCGTCGTCCCCGCCAGCGTGACCCGCTCGGGGCGGGGGTTGGGTTTCGCCGGGCGACGCGAGTACCTCTCGGATTTGCTCGCGCGCGATCCCGCGGTTTTCCTCGAGCGCCACGGGTGCCACCTCGTCGACGCGGACCTCTCCGCGTTCGACCATCTGCGGGGGGACTACGAGATCGACCTCCACCTCGCTCGCGTCGCCGCGCGCCTCACCCCTTCCGCGGCGCAGACCGCGGCCGGGCGCGGGAGGGCGCGTAACCGCCGGTTGGCGCACGTTTCCTCGCTCGAGGCGGACGGGTACTTCGCCGAGGACGCCATGCGACGGCGGGACCCTCTGCTTTACGAGACCGTGGTCGGCGACCCGCCCCGTCGCCTCGTCGTGGAGGCCGACGAGGATCCCAGCGCGGACCTCGCGGACGGCAAACGAGCGCACGTCGCGGCGATGTCTCTTTTGGCGGCGGAGGACGACCGCGCCGTCGCCGCCGAGTTGGCGACGCGACGCGACGCCGCGCGACGCGACGCGGACGACGCGTCTTCGGGGGAGTCGTCGGAGGGCGACGAGGACGACGCGCGCCCCGACGGGCCTTCCCGCGCGGCGCGCCTGGAGGCGTTTCGCCGCGCGATGGTGGAGCGCGTTTTGGACGGGGCGGACGAAGGCGTGGATTACCGGCGGGTGGACGCTGACGCCTCGCTCGACGCGAAGTGGGATCGGGAGGAGGCCCTCGATGCGGAGGAGGCCTACTTCGCAGACGCGTGAGAGATCATCCGGGTGGCGCGGGGGGGTCATAGGAAGCGCGAAGCAGGTGATGATGAGAATAGCATAGGGCATCGAGACGGACGGAGCGAGCGAGCGAGCGAGAGGAGCTTCAGTGAGAGGTCGACCTTCGTCGCGCTCGTTCTTACACGCCGAAAAATGATGACGCGTCGCTCTCCCGGGAAGGCGGCGCCGCCGAGACTTCACATGTCCCACTCGACCTTGCACTCCTCGACGCACTCGGGCTCTTCGCACGCGTCGACGCACTCCTGGAAGAACGCGAAGGCCTTCTTGGCGAAAGCGGCGGTGTTCTTGACGGCCGCCTGCTGGCCGCGGTCGTGTTCCATCCTCAGGATCATCTGCGAGGGGGGGTTTCGGGGAGGCGTCAGAGGGACGAAACGAAGAGAGGCGACGTGGAAACGAAATCCACCCGGGATCTCGTCGACGTGCGTGCCTCTCGCGCGAAAAACGAAAAAGCGCACCTGCTTGACGCTCTTCCTCGCGCGGTACTTCTGCGGGCGGCTCATCCGATCGTATCCGGGAACGTGCTTCGCGTAGTCGATGTCCATGGTCGAATCCTTCTTGTGGACGTGGCGGCCGTAGCCCTTGCCCGTTCCCTGAGGCGTTCGGTGGGGGAGGACGGACGCGTCAGACGACATCGCGACTTCGGGGAAAAGAGGAGGTCCCGGAGAAATAAATCGTCGCGGGCGTTCCGAGACTCGGGAAACGGGCCCGGGCGCGCCATACGATCGATATCTCGCGCGCGACGGCCGCGCACGTGCTCGTGAGAGAAAGAATGGAATTGGATTGCGCCGCGTCCTCCGCGCTCGTTTCGCGAGGGTTGGGGGGCGCACCGCGACGGTCACGAGCGAGCGAGGGGCGCTCGCGTTGTTAGTAGAGCGCCTCGAGACGAGCGAGACGCGCCCGGGGGCGATGGTGGAGCTCGCGGAGAGGGCCGCGAAAGTCATGCTGCGTGAAAGGATGTGACGAGAAGCTCGCAGGAACGGTGGACGACGTTCGGGTATCGACAGATGGTCGAGGGGCGCGCGGGGGTGTGGCCCCGGCGGTGCCCTCGTCGCGCGATTCGCCCTTCGACAAAAAAAGGGAAAGAAAGGGGTTCGATCAAAGGTGAGTCAGCATTTCCACTTGGCAAATTTGCCCATATGATATTCATCAAATTGTTTTGATATCCACACCGCGGTAGATTTACCATAAATTACAACGTTGGTCGAAAACTTTTTGGGCCACGAACGTCGGAGGGAATAACAACCCTCACGAACCAACCGTCGCGTCCCGGCGCCGCCCCCGTCTGTCTCGTCCTCAGACCCACCCCGCGACGCTGGCGCCGGAGAAGGTCGCGGCGAAGATGGCGATGGTCTTGACGGTTCTCTTCCTCTTGTCCCACATCTCCTTCGTCATCTTGTCCTGGATGACGTCCGGGATGCCGTCGCCGTCGTCGTCCACCGCGTACCTCCCGAGCTTGAGTTTCGACTTGGCCGAGGCGAGGGTGTTCTTCAGCTTCCCCGCCGGGAGGTTCTTGATCTGCGCGACGATGATGGGCATCACCTTACGCAACACAGCGCCGACGATACTCATCACGATGGGCTTCACGATCACACGCACGCCGCAGTACGCGAGGACGCCCTTGCCCGCGCCGCGCGCCGCCGTCTTCCAGAGCGGCCACTCCAGGCGGGCAAAGTAGGTGCGCGCGAACCCTTGGAACTCGGCGCGATCGAGGCAGCCGCTGTTGTCCGCGTCGTACTTCGCGAGGATCGTCTTGACGTCCTCCTTGATGATCGGGAGCTTACCCGTCCCGCCCATCATCTCTTCGAGTTTGTTGTACAGCTCCTGCACAGCCAGAGCGAGCTCGGCGGCGTCGAGGGAATCCTTCCCGCCGCTGGTGTTGAGCGCCGCGCATTTCGCGAACGTCTCGTCCAGGATGTCGTCGAACTGCTTGCCCATGATGAGGTCCATCCACGCGTTTCGCTGGTCCTTCACGTTCGACGCACCTGCCGCCTGCTTCAGCTTCTCCTCGGGCGTGGCGTGCGCGTCCAGGGTCCCCGTGGTCGAACCGTCCGCGCGGAGGATCGGTTCGTTACGCAATCGGCGGACGATGTTCTGCGACCGGCGCGGGATGGACCGCACCGCGTCCACGAGGGCCTTGAGGGGGGACATCTCTCGCGCCTCGAAGCCTCAACGCGCGAACGCGCGAGTCGACGGCGACGATCGACCGAACGACGAAGACCAGGCGCCGACACCCGTCGAGCGGGGCGCCCCGAAGTGCGCGCACGCGAGGCCGCGGATGCCGTGCAGGAATATCTGCTGACGCGCTGGCGATTCGGTCGATCGCGGCTCGGCACCCGGGGGGGGCGCGGCGCCGTCGGCCCCACGCGGTTCGAGATTCTCGAAAATAAAAGGTGTCCCCTCTTCTCTTTCTCTACCGCCCCGCACCCTCTGAAACCCTCCTCCCTCCGCACTCTCAGCCCCTGCGATCTTCTCCCCGTCTCACTCGTCCACCCTGAAGAGCCCCGGGGTCTTATCCAGGCCGTATCTGCTCAGGAACGCCGCCTTGGAGTCCTCGCGCTTCCGCGGCGGGGCGGCGACCGCGTCTCGGGCGGACCCGACCAGCGCCGGCATCGGTTTCGAAAGCGTCTCTTCGCTCGGAAGCGGCGGAAGCGTCGCCCTCCTCCCGGCGAACGCGTCCGGGGCGGAGAGTGGCACGCCCGCGCGGAACCCGGCGCCGCGGGCCGCGGATCCGGACGACGCCCCGGACGCGGACACCTCCTCGCCCCCTCGCGCCTCCTCGCCCCGCCTCGTTCTGTGCTCGTACGGATGGGGCGCCTCCTCCCCCGTCCCCGCCGTCGACGGGCGACTGGACGCCGGGCTCGACGCGGCCGAAGACGCCGGGGAGAAGACCCCGCGGCGACGAGGGAGCACGGAGGCGCCGACGGGGCGCGGCGGCGGACGAGGCACCACGGGCACGGCGGCGAGCCCCCCCCGCGAACCGAGGCCTGGACCGAGGCCTGGACCGAGACTAGGACCGAGGCCTGGACCGAGACTAGGACCGAGGCCTGGACCGAGACCTGGACCGAGACTAGATGGTCGGCCCGGACCCTCGCGCAGCTCCGGCGCGCCGCCGGTCCCGGTCGCGCTCGCCGCCTTCCCGAGCGCGTCGGCGGCGGCCGTCCACCCGTGCGCGACGGCGTCGTCCCGCGGCGTCGTCCCGTCGGCGCTTTCGAAGAGCGGGTTCGCGCCGTGCCTCAGGAGCGCTCTGACCGCCGCCGTCGCGCCTCGCGCGGCGGCGTAGTGCGCGGGCGTTCGCGCGGTGGCGTCGGCGGCGTTCGGATCCGCCCGGACGGGGGGCGACGCGAGCGCGTCCACCGCCTCCGCGTGGCCGCCGCCCGCGGCGTAGTGAAGCGGCGTCGCGCCGCGCACGTCGCACGCACGCGCGTTCGCGCCCGCGGCGGCGAGGCGGGTGATGATGTCGGCGTGGCCCTTCGCGGCGGCGTAGTGCGCGGGAGTAGCGCGGTCGTCGTCGCGCGCGTTCGCGTCGAAAGCGCCCGTTTCGAGCATCGCCTCCACGCACGCCAAAGCCCCCGCCTCCGAGGCGAGGTGGAGGGGTCCCGCGCCCGTCAGCGCGTCGCGCGAACGCGCGAGACCGCCGGGATCGCTCGCCTGGGAGGAAGGAGGGTGGGTCAGGTGAGGAAGGAGGGAGGAGAGCGGAGCGACGGTCGATCGGGTGGGCGAGAGAGGGCGAAGCGACTCGGCCCCGCGCGCGCACCTCGGACAACGCGCGGCGGACGGCGCTCTCGTCTCCCGCGCGCGCCGCATCCACGATATCGCGCGACGACATCGCCAGAGATGCGCGCGAGCGCGAGCGCCTCGCGAGGCGAGGCGGGGCTCGCGCGCCGCGAGCTCTGCGCGTCGCGTCCAGAACCGGCGCGAAAAAGTGGTGAGCAGTGGTCAGCGATCCCGGACAACTCTCACGTCTCTCGGACCGAACGAAATCCTGCGCGCCTCGCCATTCGGGGGGTCGCGCGGCGCTTGCCATGCGCGACCTTCCCGGTTTTTACTGGGACGAGGAGCGCCAGCGATACTTCGCCCTCGCCCAGGAGCACGTCGCGCGAGGCTCGCGTCGGTGCGCCTCTCCCCGTCCCACCCCTCCGCCACCGATTCGTCACGGGCGTTTCTCACGACGACCTCCGCCCCCACCCCGAACCTCAGGGACCATGTCGGCGTGCACGCCCCGGAGACGGCGCGAGGGGGCAAGCGCGGTGGTAAGCGCGGCGGCAAGCGCGGGGCCGCGCGAACCCGCACCGAGTCGGAGGGCGAGGGACGCGAGAAGAAGCCCAAGGGTCGACGCGGGCGGAGCGACGATCGCGCGCCGGGGACCGAATGCGTCGGCAGTGACGACGCGAGCGGAAGCCGCGGCGGAACCGCCTCCAGGACGACGGCCGCTCCGTTCCGTCGCCGACGCGCCGACCCCGCGGAGAGACGCCCGGGGTACTCCGCGCTCGCGCGCCTCGCGCAGCTCGGTCTCGCTCCGTGCCGCGACCCCACGCTCGCGGCTTGCCGGTTAGCCGCCGCGCACGCCGCGGCGCTCTCCCCGGTGGGCTGCCTCGAAATCGAGGAGTCGGACGTCGCGGTGATCCCCCTCTTCGACGGATCGCGCAACGGTTGGTCTCACATCCCGTCTGGGCTGTTCGTCGCCGGGAGGGGCGGATCGCAAGCGTTCGCTCTGTATTCCGAAAGCGCCGCCCCCCCTGGAGGTTGCGCGAAGGGTTGGGGCGCGTCGTACATCGAGCTGAACGAGCCCTATCGCAACACGTTCCACCGCGATGATCTCCGGCATCGCTTCGTCACTCGCGACGTCGATTACACCTTCTCCACGTCTGTGCTGGATGCGCGGAGCGAGGTGGCGTTCGGGCTCGACCGCGAGTTTTCGCAATCGGACGGAGACGCGTCGGACGCGCGCGAGTCGCTCGGCGCTCCTTTCGATAGGCCGCGCCACTTCCTCTCGACGCACACCGGGCGCACGAACTACGTCCAGATCCGAGAGTGGAACCGCGAGCACGTGCGCTTTCAGCTCGCCGACAAAAAGAAGGGCGGGACGTTTTACGACGCGGCGGCGAACGCGGCGACGGGCCGCGTCGTCACCGCCGGAGGCGAGGCGGGCGTCGTTGCGTTCCGTCCGGGAGGAGGCGCGGCGCGCGGCCGACAATCGACGCTCGAAGGCACATCCCTCGTCACCCGCGCCGACTGCATCATGCCGTGTCCCTCGGACGTCATCTCGGTGGCGCCGGACGCGCTGGGCGAGGGAGCGTCGACGCACGAGGTTGTCGCCGCGGGAATGCGAGACGGCTGCATTACCGTCGTGGATTCGCGCTCGGCGTCTCACGTGTCCCGCTTCGGCCAAATGTCCACCTACGTCACGTTCGTGACCGCGCTGAAAACGCACCCGTGGCATCTCATAGCCGCGTCCGCACACGGGAACTTGGCGCGTTTTGACCTTCGGAATAGCTCGGCGCCGGTGATGCGGTACGACGTTCCGGGCGACGTCGAATGCGTGTTTGACCCGAGAAGGAAGCCGGGGTTGGACCCGACAGAGTCCTTCGTGGCGATGGGCGTCTCGCGCCGCTTGGAGACGCTCGCGCTGTGGGACGTGAGCGGGAGAGATCAGAAAGGAAGCCGGGACGAAGAGATCGTATCGCCCCTGTGGGAGTGGAGCAGCAACTCGAACTGGCCGGTGATGTGGTCGCAGGAAAGCTTCTGCGCCGTCACCGTCGAGACGGCGCCCGCGCCGAGGGTCTGGGCCGGGGGACCCTCCGAACTCTGGGCGTTCGCGCCGGAACCGTTGTTGGGGAACAACCCGTCGTTGACGCGCACGGGGTTTTACGCGTGAAGAGTGAGAGGACCGAAGGGGAAGTAGACACGGGAAACGCGGCGGCGGCTCGTCGGTGAAAATTTTTTCGTTGAGCAGTCAATTGCAGTTAGCATCCAGTATGCTGGCGCCAGTGCGTAGCTTGTAGTTGCAATGCGCATCACGAGTTCGTTGCAGTGTCTTCCGGATAAATCACACACGTCGCGCGTCGCCGCCGCCTGCGCACTCCGCTCCGCGCGGTCGCCCTCTCGCGGTTCGTCGACTCCCGCTCCCGCTGCCCGGACGATGACGTTCGCGCTCGCGCGCCTCGCGCGCGTCGCTCCCTCGCCAGCGCCCGCGGGCCGCGGCGCTTCCTCGTCTTCGCTTCGTCGGCGCCCCGGGGTGCGATCGGCGACGCCTCCCCCTCGCGCGGGTCCGGAGGAGATGGAGCTCGTGCCCCCCGTCAGCCGCGAGGACTCGTTCGAGCAGGCGCGCGAGGCGATCGAGGGCGCGTGCGCGAAGCGCGCGAAGAAGGCTGGCAAGAAGCGGCGGTCGAGTGGCAAGGCGCTCCGCCCGCTCCGCGTCGCCGTCGAGCTTCCCATCGCGAGCGACGCGGCGTCGGCGACGCGCGCCATGGTGGAGGGCGCGTGCGCCGGCGGCGTCGTCGGCACGGCCATCTACGGCGACCCCGAGGCCGCCGCTTTGCCCGCAGAAGGCGCGGCGGCGAAGATGGAGCACGTCACGCTCGCGCAGGCGCTGAGTGGGGAGGGGTGCGACCTCGCCGTGGGCGAGGGCGCCGTCGCGCTCGTGGGCGTCGCGGAGGACCAGCTCGGCGACGCTCGGCGCTGCGCGGCGCTCGCCGGGGCGCGGCCGATCGTCGGCGTGAACGTCGAGTGGGAGCACGCCGGAGACGGCGGGGTGACGTTTCGATCCCAGGGCGGGGCGGAGGGGGCGAACGCGGACGTGACGTTCGCCAACTCGTTCAGCGTCGTCTACTCGTACCTCCCGCTGGCGATCCAAGGGCTCGCGGGCGCCATGACGGAGGGCGCGGTGTTCAAGTGCGTTCGCGGCGGGGCGCCGGAGGGGAGCCCCTGGAGGATCCTCGTGAAGGACGACAAGGGCGCATATCAGCAGGTCGGGGCGATGCAGCGGCGGCCAGAGCAGGAGGATCTCGAGGCGGCGCTGTACAACGCGGCCGCGGCCAAGTCGGACATCAACAAAGGCATCGGCGCGCTCAGGGGGTTGGCGGATAAGGCCAGGGCCTCCATCCCGAACCCGTTCGACAACAAGAAGCAGTGATGTGATGTTGGACGGAAGATGTGATGAGACGACACACTACCACACGCGCCCGACTACGCCTTTGGGAAATTCGCCGGGTTCCGGGGATCCTTGCGCCACATCTTCGACAGCTGCTCCTTGTACTGCGACATCTTCAGCCGCGGGTTCTCCTCCTTGAGCTTCGGAAGCTCCACCTCCTCGAACGCGGCGTACGCGGCGCGGACGTTGGTGGAGATCGTCTCACCGCCGTCCGTGGACAGGCCCTTCAGCGCGTCCATCGCGGCGTCCACGCCGCTGGCGTCCACGGCGTCCTCCTTGTTCTCGTTTTTCACGTCCACGACGGCGGCGTACTGCTCCTCGGACACCTCCTTCTTCACCTCCTTCTCCTTCGCGAATCGCGCCCGCATGCGCGCCCGGGCTTCCTCCTTCTCGGCCGCCGCGATCTCCGCCTTGGTCATCTTCTTCTTACCCCCCTTGGGCTTGCCCATAGCGCTCATCTCCTCCTCCTCGAGTTTCGCGAGACGTTTCGCCTCAGCGCGCGACGCCGCCGCCGCGTCCGCGCTCGCGTCGGCGGCGTCTCGCTTCAGCTGAGCCTTGGTCTTCTTCCCGTCCCCGGCCGCCGCCCAGTACGCGTCGTCCTCCGCCTTGGCCTTGGCGCTGGCAGCGCCATCCTTCTTCGCCTGCTCGCGCTCGGCCTTCTCGGCACGGCGCTGACCTGCGGTCCCGCCCATCGAGCAGCGGACACCGGACAAGCGCGCGGTTCGTACTGACGGCGAAGAGCGACGAGACGGCGATCGACCCAGATCCCGCGCGGCGTCCGAGTGGTGAAAATATTTTGGGCAGCAGCTGACGAAAATACACCTGCTGTCGTTTACACAGCGTCGCGTGTCGTCCGCCCGCGGACTGATCGTCCCTCACCCTATTCGATGACACTCTCCGATGCGTCGCCAGGGCATCCTCACCCTCTATGCATGTATAATATCTCTTTCCCGAATCCCGGGCGCTAGGGCGCCGTGGCCTTCGCGGCCTCCCCCAAACCCCCCGCGTCGACCTCCGCGACCCCAGCCTCCGCCAAGCACTTCTTCGCGGCGTCTTCGGTTCCGGGAAGCCCCACCGCCCGCGTCGCGTCCTTCACCAACACGCACCGCAGCCCGCACTTCGCCGCATCCTCACACGTGTACCGCACGCAGAAGTCGTACGCCACGCCCACGACGAAGACGCGGCGGACGCCTCGAGCCTTCAAAAACTCCATGAGGCCCGTCCCCGTCTCGTGGTCGTTTTCGTAAAACGCGCTGTAAGAATCCACGCTCGCGCGGTACCCCTTCCTGCACACAAAGGCGCGCGGAGGAATGCACAGATCGGGGTGAAACGTAGACCTGATCGACAGGGGGAGGGAAGGGCAACAAAGACAAGAGAAGAGAAGAGAGGTTTGTCAGAATACGCGTGGGTTCGGAGGACGTGCGTCGGCGAGGGGTTGGGCGAAGAAGGCGTCTCGGTTCTCCCGACACGTGTCTCTAAGACGAAGAACGTCACCCAGATCGCGCGAGGAGTGTCACCCGAGATCGCGCGTGCACCCACGCGCGCCCGCGCCCGCCCGGGGAGGACGTATCCACGCGTTCCCTCGAGGGTGGCGCGTCGCGTCCCGCGCGCCGTTTCGATCGCGCGATCGATGAGGGTGCGATTAGAGGGGGAAAGGAAGGGCGCGCGCGTCCTTTCGCGCGTCGGTCGGGCAAACCCTGGGCCGGGACGCACCCTTCCGTGCCCTGCACGCAGTGATCCGGCCAGAGCGTCTGCTCGCCGTACGGCATCGCGACCGTCTCGAGCGGCGCCTTGCCCTCGTGCTGGGACGCGAACGAGGAGTGGCCCGCCGGGTGCCAGTCCTGCGACAGCACCACGCACTCGAACTTCTCCGTGAGGGCGTTCACCAGAGGGATCACCTCCGTCGCGCCTCCCACCGCGAGGGCCCCGCCGGGCATGAAATCCACCTGGACATCGATCACCAGCAGGCAGTCGTCCGCGCGCGGCTCGAAGCCGAGGTCGAAGTCGGGGAGGGGAGGGCCGCCCTTCTGCGGGGCGATGCCAGCATCCTCGAGCGTGAGCACGCCCTCGGAAGCACCCATCTCCGCCGCGGGCACGCGCGGTGACGTTGTGACGCGCGCCAGATCTGTCGAACTCCTCCGCAGCCCCCGGAATGTGCCGCGTCCCGAGTCCCGAAGTCGCGGTTCGATCCGGCCGTTGCCGAGCCGTTGGATTCGGCGTCGTAACGTTTTCTCGACTGTCCCGACAGCGCCACCGTCTTCGCGCTCGGGCGTCACACCACCCCGCGCCGACGCGCGTACGCCCGAACATTCGGGGCGCGATGTCGAGCTCGCCCACGGAATCCCGCGCGGACGCGGCGCCGAGGCCCGGAGGCTCGGCGTGTCCGTTCGAGGGCGGCGCGCGCGACGACAAGATCCATTTCCCCGACGTTCTCGACGTCCTTCCATTGCGCGAGAAGGCCGCGCCGCGGTTCGGCCGCCGCGCCTCCACGCCGAGGGGCGGCGGCGACGGCGCCACGAGCGACTGCGCGAGCGCCTCGTCATCGCCCTGGTTCCCCCTCGCGCTCGAGTCCTTGGACGTGGAGGAGCGACGCGCGCGCGAGCTCGCCGACTGCACGGTCGACGTCCTCGCCAACACCGCGCCCGCGGACATCGCCACCCCGGTCCCGGGTCTGGACGCGACCGACGGATCCGACGTCGACGCCGAGACTGCGCTCGCCGAGGAGGCGAGGTGCCAGCGCTATTTCGACGAGAAGCTCCAGAGCGCGACGCTCGCGCCAGGCGGCGACCCGGTCCTGGCGTCCCCCGCCTGGATCGAGATCCCCGCGCGCGATCCCGCAACGTCCTCGAGCGCGGAGGCGACCCCCGAGGTCGCCACGCCGCGGCGTAGGTTCGGTGCGCTCGACGCACTGGAATACACCCCCACTTCGCCGCTCCTGCGCCCGCCCTCCCTCACTCGCCGTCGCCCGCTCGGCAGGGGGATGGACGCGGTGTTCGCTGCCCGCGCGTCGCGGCTCGCCGCGGAGACGGAGGGGGCGGCGCCGCTCGCGCCGGAAAGCCTTCGCGACGTCGTCGAGGAAGACCGCCGCGAGAGAGCCGACCCGAACGCGTCGCACAGGTCCTCGTTCGAGTCCGTGAAGAACGGCCTGTACGAGCTGTTCTGTGCGACGGATTCGAAGGAGTCTGAGTCCGAGGAGGTGCCGCCGGAGGTGCTCGGGATGGCGACGGGGGTCGCCACGCCGATCGCGTCCCCGCCGCGTGACGGATTCGCCGGCATCTCGCCCATCCCCAACGAGCTCGACGAGGAGGAGGAGGGGGAAGGGGCGGAGGCGGTTCGCGCGCTCGCGGGGCGGGAGCTCTTCGCCCCCCCGGTGTCGTCCCCGCGGACGCCGGCGTGCGTCTCGCCGGACCCGAACGCGTCCCCGCCCTTCGCACCGCGAGCGAATAAGACGCGAGCGAGGACCGGGGAAGGCGTCGACGAGGCGGAGTCGGCGGCGCTCGCGACGTCGGCGACGCGGCTGGACATGGACGCGTCCGCCGAGGAGGACGCGAACGACTTCGCGGAGGACGCGGAGACGGCGGAAGCGCCCGCCCCGGGGACGCCTCCCGCGGCGCGAGGGGAACGGAATCCGATCGCCGCGGGGGTGGAGGAGGACGGATGGGCGAAGAAGCGACGACCGTGCGCGACGTGCCGCTGCGCGACGTGCGGCTCGAGATTTTCGCGCGCGTCGGAATCCAAGTGGACGCAAAAAGAAGTCGACTCCGAAGAAGACGACTCCGCGCGCGCGGCGCTGGACGACTCGCACGACCTCATGCTCGACCCGCGGACGGTCCGCGCCGCGCTTCTCGCGGAGGACGGTTTTTCCGTCGCGTCGATGCGGAACAAACGCAGCGAGCGGCGGGGCCGCTGCAAAGTCGACGGCGACCGTCCGGGGACGGCGAAAGCGGCGCCGAGGCGCTCGGAGGCGCTCGATTCGGCGGAGGGCGCGTTCGGGTTCGCCGCGATCCTCGAGGCGCGCGCGAGGAACCGGATGGCGGAGCTCGGATCTGCGCTCCGGGACGATCGGTTCGCTTCCGCGAGGGCGCCTCCGTCGCGTGGAACCTCGTTCCTCGACGACTCCGCGGCGCGAAGGACGCACCGCGCGTCACCGTCGTTGGATTCGTCCGCGTTTTCGACGAGGCGCGACACGCCGCTGCACGACGTGCTCGCGAAGTTTTCGCCCGCGGGGCCTCCCGCGGCGGCGAAGGGAGGGAAGCGCCTCGAGTTCGGAGTTGAGGGAACGGCCGAGCGGTTCCGGGACGACGACGACGTCGACCCGTACGCGTTCACGGCGGAGATTCGGCGCATCCTCAACGCCGTGCGCTGACGACGCGCGAGTCATCCGTCGAGGAGACGAATCGCAAACGACGATCCAGAGGGTCGAAACCGCGAACGCTATTTATTACGCGATCATAGCCACCACTAGTCCACGTGTTCAGAAGCCACCACTGTTCCACGCGTTGCAAATCGTGATCCAACACGTCGGGGAAAGAGATGTTTGTGTGTACACTGAAGGTTCCCGAGGAAGCCTCCCCTAGCTAGAGCTCTTTCTCCACCTCTCAAGGGCCATCGCCCATCTACATACACGTTTCGACCCGCCGCTCCACGACTGCATCGTATCTGCGTATGATGTGATGTATTCCGCGCGCGCTGCTGCTGAGACTCACGCCGCACACGGGGCTTGGCGCGGGGCCTGTTTCGTCCGCCTCTGCTTCCCCGGCACTCGCGGCGACGGCGGGGGCATCGGCGGAGCCGCCGACCGTTTCGTGCCCCTCTTCCCGCTCGTCGCCTTCTCGCTCGTCGCGCGCTCGTCGCCCGATGAGCCCTCCGGGGTGGTTTCCTTCTTCCCTTCGAACCGCCCCGCGCGATCGTCGCCGCCACCCGCGTGTTCGTCGCCCGACGGCCACCCTGAACGCGGCGCGCCGTCGAACATGCGCGTCGGCGATGCCCCCCCCGAGCCGTCGCCGCTTCCACTCGTGGGCATCGATCCGTCCCCGCTCGCGGGCGCGGCGCCGCCTCCTTTGCCGCGGAGAGCCACGTCGGACTCCCCGTCCGCGAGGGGTCCGCCGACGCGGGTGAGGTCCGAGCGCGACGTCCCGCCGGACCCGCCGGATCCGGCCTCGTCGGCGGACCCCTCGCGGACGCCGGCTTCAGACCCGGGGCGCGCCTCCGAGGACCCGCGCGAGTTCGCGGACGTCCCGCCACTCCCAGCGTTCCCGGTCTCCTTCTCCCTCGTCGCGGCGCTTCCTCGCCGCGACTTTGCGGACGCCGCCGCTCGAGCCGAACGATCTCGCCGCTCCCCGGGCGCCGCTCTCGTCTTCTCCCCGTCCCCGGACTTCTCAACGCCGCCGTGTCCCCTCTTTTCGTCGGCGATCATCGCGAGGAGCTCGGCGCGCGTCATCGCGCGGAGCTTATCCATCTCGTGCGCGTATTGGTCCACGTCGAGATTCGTGACGACGACGCCGCCCTCGGCGAACGCCTTGTGAATCGCCGCGCGGTCATACGCCCTCGCCGCGAGCTCCTCCGTGTCGAAAAAGCCGAGGTGAAGCTGCTTCCCGCCGACGTTGATCTGCCCGTGCCACTTCCCCGTCTGTTTCAAGAGCGAGACGCCGCGGTACCGACTCGTCTGCGTCCCGTGCCGCCGAGCCTTCGCGCGGAGCGTCGCCACGAGCTCGACGACCGAAACGCGTTGGAGAGACTCCATCTCGCTCGCGTAATCAGCAACCGGGTAATTCGTCTGCGCCGAAGCCCCGGCTTTGTTGATTGCCGCGCGATCAAACGCGCGAGCCGCCTCCTCCTCCGTGTCGTGGTCACTGAGATGGAGAGCAGAGAGGGAATAGGATCGCGTTCGAAAGTGAAGGCGCCGTCAGCGATGAGAAGGAAAGCGCGACGCGCACGGAGAAACGATCGGGGCGCGAGCGGACGGGTCGCGACGGCGTCCAAATTTCCGGCTCGCTCGTTCGCGCGCCTGGGACGATTTTTCATCGCGGAAACGGGTACGAATTTTGAAGTCCGACGCTCGGTCCGCAAGCTCGCGCGCGTCGAGGAAACGGCGCGCGCGACGTGACGAGCGCGTCGCACCCTAAGCTCGTGGTCTTGCCCGCGGCGGAGATTTGCGCGCGCCATTTTTTCGTCGGGCGGAAGAGTGTCACCCCGCGGAACTTGCTGCTCTTCGGGGGCATCTTTTTCCGTGGCGTGCGCCTCCCTACGCCTCCTCGGACGTCGCGCCGAGGAAGAGGACGAGCGTCCGCGTTCGGCGTGAGAGACGCGAACGCGCCCTTCGTGCGCTCGCGCGGCTCGACGACACCCCTGAACCACCCTAATCCGGCGCGGAACCCAGCGCAGGGACAGGCGCGGCGCCTCGGACGATCGACGCCAGGGGGACCGGGACGATCACCGCGAAGCGGCGGTTGCGCTTTTTCTACGACTCGACGCGATGCGCGGCGATTCCGCCTCGGCCGCGTGCGCTCCGAGTGAAGGAATCGCCGCTCGAGCTCGAGCGGGGTCACGTCGGTGGCTCAGAGCCCTCGAACCTCGCCGGTGTCGCCCCGAACGACCGGGTGCTGACGCGCGCGCGGCTGCAGTTGCCGCGGTCGCGTCCGGTGAGGGAGGAAAAAGCGCTCCACGCAGGATATTTTGCGCGTGATGACGCAGCTTTTTGGGTTGCGCTCTCGATCTTGTCGCGAAATCTCGAAAAAAAATCATTTCGGCACTGGGCAATCAGTCAGAGAACTTCATTCATCTTCAAACGTGGATTCCACGTACGCGGTGAAATCCATGCGCCTCCCTCGGGCGCGCGGTTTCATCGGACCGGCCCATCCGAGCATCCGTCGCGGACTCGTCCCAGCCAGCGTGAACACCCGGACAGATCTCTTTGAGAACTTCCTCCGTTCGCCATTGCATCAACGAAGGGCACCACCCAAAACGCGTCGGATACCGCCCGAAGCGTCACCCGCGGCGTGGCCGCGCAGACCCCCCGCGCGCGGGGCCGCGAACCGTCCGCGGCCGGGATGGCGCGCCTTTAGCTCCTCGCGGTCTTCTTGGACGCAGGATCGCTCGCGCGAGTCAGCCTCGAAGCCGTGGGTTGCAGCCGCTCGGCGCGCTTCTTCCTCGGCAACGACGCACGTGCGAGAAACGCCAGCGTGCGCCGCGTGGAATTCTTTGTCTGAGCTGTGAATCACGGCGGGCCATGGCGGAGGCGTTCGAGCGCGCGGCGGTGCGCACCGCGCGCAGCTGGGGGGCGTGGGTAAGGCGGCGTACCCACACTACCGCGGACGAGCTCGTGGACGAGTCCCAGCCCTCGACGATCCCCCCGGGCGCGCGCCGCGGTCGGTCCGGCCACGCCCATCCCTCCTCATCCTTCCGCATCGTCGGACGCGTTTCGCGACCCACTGCGCGTGGACGCGTCGCGTTCGCGTCGCTCTCCGCGGGCATGAGCCCGAAGGAGAACCCGACGGAGGATGCCGATGCGGACGGGGACTCCGAGAGGCTCGAAACGGGGGCGGAGGAGCAGGCGGCGCAGGAGAAGGAGGCGCTCGAACCCGCGCCGGAGGCTGCCGAGCAGGGTTTGATCGGAGAGACGGTCGTGTACGTCGAGGACGACGCCGACACCGGTCTGACGAAGGTCACGCTGATCACCGTAGACAGGACAAACCTGATGGCAGACATCGGCAGCGCGTTCGGGTCGATGGGGATGAACATTCGCACCGCGGAGATCAGCACGGGCGAGGACAACTTCGTGCAGAACACGTTCGTGGTGGCCGGCCCCGACCTCGGACCGGTGAAGTGGGAGGAGTGGGATAAGCTCAAGTCCCGGCTGAAAGCGTCGTGCTCGAAGCGGGGGCGCTCGAAGCCGTGGCAAGAGCGCGAGTCGCGCCTGCGCGAGCTCTTCTCGCGCATCGACTCCATGGGCACCGGGTACATCGCGCAGGAGGACTTGGATATCTTCGCGCAGTCGCTGCGGATGCCGCGCGCGTTTGTGCACGATTTCGTGGACGAGGGCGACCAGTCCGGGGAGGGGAAGATGAGCTTCGAGGAGTTCGCCGCGTTCGTGCGCTCGAAGGAGATCTCGCTGCAGGCCTCGTTCGATAGCCTCCAGCCCGACTCCAAGGGTCGCATCAAGGGCGCGAGGCTGAAGAAGAATCTCAAGAACCTCGAGATTCGCGCCGGGCGGTACAACACGCGGAAAAAAATTCGCGCCAAGGGTGTCGAACGCATGCTCAAATACGTGGACGACGACGCGACGCTGACCGCGGCGGACTTTCGCGACATGATGATACTCATTCCGAACGGGCAGCTCCAGACGGTCAGCCCGTACTACATGAAGGTCGGCCTCGACATCGGCCCTCGGCGGCTCCCCATTCCCGACAGACGAAAAGACGGGTCGCCGTGGGGGCACCTCTTCGCCGGGGGGCTCGCCGGGATCGCGTCCAAGACGGTGAGCTCGCCCCTGAACGTCGTCGCCGTGCGAAGCATCGCGAGCTCCGACGGCACGGGGGCTGCCGCGAACTCGGCCCGCGAGATCTTCAAGCGCATGAAGCACATCTCGCGAACGGAGGGCATCCGAGGCTTGTTCAAGGGGAACACCGCGAACAGCGTGAGCAGCGCCCCGGGCAAGGCCATCGACTTCTTCGCGTACGCCGCGTACAAAAAACTCTTGACCGGGAACAGCGACAGGGAACCTACGAACCTCGAGCGGCTCCTCGCCGGGTCCCTCGCCGGGATGACCTCAGACACCCTCCTGTACCCCCTCGAGGTGGTCAGCACGCGCGTCACCATGGACAGAGGCAAGTACGGCAGCCTCGCCGCGGCGTTTGCGAAAATCGCGAAGAAAGAAGGCTTGCGAGGCTTGTACGCCGGGTGGGGGAGCGCGATGGTGGGCGTCGTCCCGTACGCCGGGTTCAGTTTCGGGTGCTACGACATACTCAGCGCGCAGTACCGACGCGCGGCGAAGGTGGACTCCGCCGGGCCGCTTCCGACGCTGTGCATCGGGTTCATCTCCGGCTTCCTCGCGTCGACGGTTTCGTTCCCTCTGTACAGCGCCACGGTGAAGCTGCAGAGCGGCGCGCCCATCCCGGGCCTGATCGGCCCGAAGACGATGAGCAACGTCATCCGCGCCACGATCAAGCAAGGCGGGGGCGGCTTCAAGGCGCTCTTCGTGGGGTGGTTCCCGAGCGCGATGAAAATCGTCCCGCAGGCGGGGACCTCGTTCGTGGTGTACGAGATGGTGAAGCGGAGGCTCGACAGCGCGAATTACGAAGTGGAAGAGGACGACGAGTGACGAAGCGCTCGACGAGTCCCCACCACGAGCCAATCCTCGTTGTATTTTACGATTGTATGTTTTATCATATTCGTGAAAGAATTCCGATTCCACGTCGACGGCTCACTTCTTCTTGCTCCCGAGCACGGTCCTGTGCCTCGGGTCCGTCTGCTCTGAGTGCACATGCTCGAACCCGCACTCCTCGAGGAGCCCCTCGACGTCCACCTGGTAGTACTCGTTGCTGTGCGGCTCCGTGGACTTCATGAGCGTGAAGAGCGCCGGGGGCAGGTTCTGGATCACCGCGCTCTTCGGGTTGTTATCCGTCATCACGAACGTGCCCCCGGGCTTGAGAATCCTCGCCGCCTCCGTCATCAGAGCCCTCGTCGCGCTCTCCGGGCACTCGTGAATGACGAACGCGAGGGAGACCACGTCCACCGACGCGTCCGCCATCCCCGTCGCCTCCCCGAGCCCGTGCACCCACCGCCGCCGCTCCGCGCCGGGCCGCCCCTCGTCCCTGCGCTTCGCCACCGCGAGCATGTGCGGGGACAGATCCAAACCGATCATCTGGGAGTTCGGGAACGCTTCGGAGATGTACCGCGTGCTCATCCCGACGGAGCACCCGACGTCGACAATCGTCTCGGGCTCGCCGGCGCCGTGTGCCTCCACGTGCGCCCGAAGCGCGTCCGTGTACGAGTCGCGCAGTCGGCGCTGCGCCTCCTCGGCGGTGATGCGCTCCTTCGGATACACGCGAAGGGCCATGGAGTACGTCGCGGGCTCAGCCTCGACCGCCGCGAGCCAGCACAGGTTCCCCTCCGCGTACGCGTGGAAAGGCTTGAGGTAGTAGTCGGGGTACGCCACGTCCTCGTTCAAGACGGCATCGTACGCCGCCTTCACCGCGGGATCCGCCTCCAGCTCGGCCGCGATGTCGCGCCACCGCACGCCGTTCTTCTCCGCGGTGTTGATCAGCGTGCGACGCGCCATAGGCTTCATCACGTTCTCGTACAGCAGCTCATTGCCGATCGCGGCGTCCACCACCTTCGACAGGAAGTCGTCGCCCGCCCAATCAGGCTTGGCCTTGTCCGTCGTGAGCGCCGAGTCGGACGAAGGCGCCGCGCGCGCGGTGACGCGGGGACGCGCGACGCGCGACGCGGGACGCGAAACGGGGCGCGAGACGCGCGCGCTCGCGGTCATCATCATCGTCGCGGTCGACCGAAGCGCGAGGGATGCGGCGAGGCGTCGCGCGCCGGGGAGTGACGCGCGACGACGTCGCGGCAAACGAGAGATACGAAGATTCGCCGCGATGGCGAGTCCCGATTGGCCGAGATCGGGCGGAGACACATATGGGCAATCAGTCAGAGGATCTCGACGTCGAGGGCGCGTCGGCACGCGCAACTCTTCGACGCCAGCCGCGGTTGCGAACAACACTGGGAAGGCGAGATCTTCTTCTCCGACGCAATTCGTCGGGGCGCGCGCGCGCTCTCGCGGAGCCTCGGCGAGATGGCCGCGGAACGCGAGGCGGCGCTCGCGGCGCTCCTCGCGGAGATTGACGCGGATCCCGGTGGAGAGTCTGTACCCACCGCGTCGGGGTCTGGAGACCTCCGCCTCGGCGACGACCTGGACATCACGACGACCGACCGCACGGAGGATGCGTTCAAGCAGCTCCTGGACGGCGAGGCTGGCCTGGACGTCGAGCTCATCAAGTACGCGGACCACGACGTCGTTCGGAACATCATGCGCGGGGAGGCGAGCGATTTGCGCCAGCGCGCGAAGGAGGTGACGGACAAACTCCGCGCGGTGGAGTTGGAGTCCATCCAGGATTACGTCGGGGAGAGCGAGAACCTCCTCGCGCTCCGCGCGGAGATCGACGGGTGCGACGACATCTTAGCCTCGATGGAGTCCCTCCTGAGCACGTTCAAGGGCGACCTCGGCGCCATCAGCGGCGAGATCAAGTCCCTGCAGGAGCAATCTCTCGGGATGGCCGCGAAGCTCCGCAACCGCAGAGCCGCCGAGGCTCGCCTGGGCGCGTTTGTGCAGAGTCTCACCGTGCCCCCGGACCTGATTCGGGCCGTCGTCGAGGACGACGTCTCGGAGTCGTACCTGAAGCACCTCGCCGATTTGGACCGCCGCCTCGCGCACATGGACGCGGACGACGAGGCGAAGGCTTCCGCCGCGTCCGGGGACGTCAGACCCGAGCTCGAGCGCCTCCGAGCCGCGGCCGCGCGAAAGACGCGCGAGTTCCTCGTGCAGAAGCTCTACTCCCTGCGCAAGCCCAAGACGAACATCCAGATTTTGCAGCAGAACGTGTTGCTCAAGTACAAGTACGCGGTGACGTTCCTGAGGCGCCGCGCGCCGGAAATTCTCACCGAGGTCAGGGCGTGTTACATCGAGACGATGTCGCGCGTGCTCGAACAGGCGCTCCGGGGCTACGTCGGATCGCTCGCCCGGCTGCAGCAGAGCCCGCCGCGGGAGCTGCTGGCGTCCGAGCAAGGCCTCGGCGGCGGGGGGAACGGCGGCGGCGGGTTCTTCGGCAACTTCGCCGCGGGGGGGGGCGCAGGGGGCGCCGCCGCGGCCACGGCGATGAAGCACCGCGCCTCGATGTTTTCGCTCGGGGACCGGAGGTCGGTTTTGGACGCGATCGACACCGCGCCCCCGCTCATCGTGCACCAGGCGGAGACCTCCGGGGCGAAGTTCCCGCACGAGCGCCTGTTTCGGAGCTCGCAAAAGCTCTTCATGGACACGGCCACGTTCGAGTACCTCTTCTGCAACGAGTTCTGGGCGGGAGATCCCGCAGTTTTCGACGAACTCTTCGCCGCGCCGCTGGCGGTGATGGAGGAGCAGGTAAAACTCGTCGGCACCTCGGCGGGGTCGGGTCAATCCCTCCTCGGCGCGCCCACCGCGAGCCACGACGCCGTCGGACTCCTTCTCATGATTCGCGTCAACAGGGCGCACCAGCACATCATGTCTCGGCGCCGCGTGCCCGTGCTCGATAAGTACTTGGACGGCGTCAACCTCACCCTGTGGCCTCGATTCAAGGCGGCGTTCGACGCGCACCTCAAATCCGCGACGGAAGCGGTCGCGTCGCCGACGTCCGTCCAAGCGCTGTGGTCGGACGACGTGCACGCGCACTACGTCGCGAGGCGGTATGCCGAGTTTGCCGCCGCGATGGCGACGCTCGGGGAGGAGCTCTCGGGGGACGGACAGCTCGAGAGCAACCTCGAAAGGCTGCGGGCGGCGGTGGAGCGACTCCTCGACGACCTCGCGTCGAAGTTCACGCGGAAAACGAGGAAAGCGGCGTTCCTCGTGAACAACTGCGACTGCGTGCGCGGGATCCTCAGCGAATCCCTCGCCGCGAGGCGGAGTGGGAACGGCGAAGCGAGCGCGAGCGGCGACGAGAGTCTGTTTGGGAAAACGCTCGCACACTTCGAGCAGAGGCTCGCCGCGCACTCGGACGCGTTCATCGAGGAGGAGCTCGCGGGGCACTTCCAGCCGCTCATCGCGTTCGTGCGCAGAGTCGAGGCGAAGTTGAAAGCCGAGGGAACCGGCGGCGGGGGTGGGGACGCGGGAGAAGGATCCGGCGCCGCGAATCCGGGGGACTTGGCGGAGGCGGCGAACCTGATGCGCGACTTCGGCGAGCGGTGGAAGGTCGCGGTCGAGAAGATGCACGCGGATGTCATCTCGCAGTTCGGCAATCTTCAACGCGGGATGGAGATCTTGCAGCGGACGCTCTCGCAGCTGCTCATCTATTATAACCGTTTCTCAGGGCCGGAGGGGGTACTCGCGAAGATGGGGCCGGAGGCGGATGCGCTGCGCGCCGACGCCGTCTCCAACCCGGCGTTCATGTACGAGATCAAGCGACACTCGCAGAGTAGGATCTCGTGAGGACGTCGTCCGTAGTAATCCCCCGAGGGGAACATTTATGTAGACTAGTGGAAAATCGCGATGATGAATCTCAACGAACGGACGCGTCTCGAGAAGCTGACAAGCGATCCAGAGCTACCAACCTCACGCTCTCTCCTTGTCCTTCTTCTTCTTCCCGTCCTTCTTCTTCTTCTCCTTCCCGTCCTTCTTCTTCTTCTCCTTTCCGTCCTTCTTCTTCTCCTTTCCGTCCTTCTTCTTTTCCTTCCCTTCCTTCTTCAGCTCCTTCGCCTTCCTTCGCGCCTCTCTCTTGCGCTCGTACTCCTCCTCCTCCATCTTTAGTTTCCTCTCTTCCTCCTGTTTACGGTTCGCCTTCTCCAGGGCCTTCATGTATTTCGGGTCGCGCGCCATCATCCTGTCGCGCGATTGGTGGTACTCCTCAAATATCGGGTGCGGCTGAAACTTCCGGTAGTTGAGGTACGGGGAGAGGTGCCAGCCCTGCCCTTGGCACGCCTCGCACCGCTTGACGCCCTTCTTGTTGCAGTACGTGCAATCGAACATACCACCGTCGTCCATGGACTCCTTCATCCGGCGGCTGATGGTCATCTCGCGCCGGTTGTCTACGCCGACGCGTTCCATCACCCCGAAGCCGTCGCACTTGGGGCACCTCATCAGCCCCGTGCGGTGGCACTCCTTGCAGTTGTGCTTGAAGAAGTGCGGCTTACACTCCTTGATGGCGACGAAACAGTTCATCCAAAAGCCAACCTGAAGGGACGCGAAGGGCGGGCGGCGAAGGGTCAGACCCAAGATCATTCGCCCGATTGCGTCGGCGGTTCGAGGGTTAGGGTTGCGATTCGCGCGCGCGAGGACGACGAGGCGCGCGTCGCGGCAACTCCCGAGGCACCGAGTCGATCTCGCGACGTCGCGGTCGCGCCGTGTTGGGAGGATGCGGCGGGCGGGTCGATCGATCGGAGAAGCGAACGCACCCCCCCAGCGGTGGCGAAGAGCCCGGCGAGGGCCTTCGGGTCGGACATTTGCAGTCCCTGTGAAGGTTATCTGCCCTCCGGCGGGTGGCGTCGTGCGCGCGGGCGTCCTGCGCTGGCGCGAGACGATAGAGGACGGGACGGAGCCGCTCAAACAGCCACAAGCCCGAGGTCGTGCACGTCGCGCGCGTGAGTGTGAGATGGCGCCGCCGCGGAGCGACGCGCGTGGAGCCGCTCTCGCGTTCTCGTTTCCCCCAACGCTTCCGCCGCCGCGCGCCACGCGCGCTTTTCTTCGTTTTCAGGTCGACGCTGATGACGACGAGAAAAAACAGCATCCTTCACCACCGCCAGTCGCGCACGCGCCCCTGCCGAGATGTCGCACGCGCGTCAACCCTTCAGCCGCAGCGGCATCGTCAGCGGTGTTAAGGTGAAGAAATCGACTGTGAAGTACCCTCCGGAGCTCAACCGCAGGGTGAACCTCGGGAACGTCAAATGGGAGGTGATGAAACCTTGGATCGCCCGGAGGGTGACCGAGCTCCTGACGGTCGAGGACGACGTGCTCATCTCGATGATCTACAACCTCCTCGAGCAAGAGCAGGTGCACATAAACGGAGGAGAGATCTACGCCCAGCTTCAGACGTTCCTCGAGCAGCACACCGCGACGTTCATGAAGGTGTGTGACCGCGCGAGCGCTCGCCCGAACCCGCGCGTGTGTTCGCGATTTTCCCGCTCTCGCCCTTCCCGCCCAACTCGCGTTCTGCCGCTCATAAACTGCCCCCACCAACCACCGATCGACGCGCAGGAGCTCTGGGACCTCCTCGTAAGCGCCGGAGAGAACCCGAGTGGAATCCCCCAGCAGTTCATCGACGAGAAGGCGGCGGAGCTTCGCCGTCAAATGGCTGTGGCTGAGGAGCTCCGCCGGAGACGCGCCGCCGATGCCGCGACGAAGAGAGAGGTGAAGACAGAAGACGACGGTCGTGACCGCGACCGAGGGAGGGGCGATCGCGACCGAGGTGGGTCGGATCGTAAGGCATCGAGGTGGGATAGGGACCGAGACCGTGATCGTGATCGAGACCGAGACCGAGACCGGAGCAGAGAGCGAGAGCGTGATCGAGACCGGAGCAGAGACCATGACGGGCGACGCGACCGCGACCGCGACCGCGACCGCGACCGCGACCGGGAGGAGGACCGACGGGGCCGCGAAAAGCGTCGGCGTCGGTCTTGGAGTCGGTCTCGGAGCCGCTCGCGAGAGCGATCGCGCGATCGGGGCGATCGCGAGAGGTACGGAAGTCGCGAGCGAGATTCGCGACGGTGAGAGTGAGGGCGCAATCCGCGGTGGAGAGAAGAAGTTCGTGTCCGTCTGGGATTTCCAGTGCAGTCGCTCCGCTAGTCTACCGTCGCTTCTTTCCCTTCTTCTCCGAGCTCTTCGGTCCGCCTTTCTCCGAGCTCTTGCGCTTCTTCTCCGAAGAAACGCCCGTCCTCTTCCCATCCCCCTCCCCGCCCGCGTCACGCTTCTTATCGGCGCTCGGCTTCTCGCTCCGGCGGTTCCCCGCCGCCGCCTTGTCCAGCTTGGCGCGGTACAATTCCACGCGCTCCAGCTCCTTTCGCACCGCGTGCTCCGCAGGGTCCAACCCGACAGCCTTGAGGTACATCGAGAAGAGCGTACTCACGGCGTTCGCGAGCGCGACGTGAACCTTGGCGCGCTCAAGCGGGGTGAGGCTCGCCTCGAGCTCTCGCCGGTCCGCCCCGAGCAAGGGCTCGAGCCCCGTCTCCACCGACTCCACCGCCGCCTCGAACCGGTCGAGCTGAGCCTTGACGTCGTCGGGGAGTGTCAGCGCGTCGTCCATGATGACCAGACGCGGGCAGAGTCCCGATGCGATGCGTCGATCGCGCGTGTGATACCGGAGCGGACGCGCTCACGCTCGAGCGCGCGTCGCTGTGGGGTCCAGCCGGCGGAGGTTCGATTCTCGAGCGGCGGCGGTCGGTTTTTCGCCCGAAGTGTCGGGGCCGGGAAATCCCCCGCAGATCGGCGCGGCGGCGAATCTCGTCGCGCGCGGGCGTTTCGTTACCCGTGGAAAGCGAGCGGCGTCGAGATCTGGATATGCCTCGCGACACAGCTCGACGCGCGCGCGCGCGCATCCTCGCGAACACGGCCGCGATGAGCGATCCCGCGACGGCGCCCGCCAAGCGCCATAAGCTCGTGGGGCACAAGAACTTCAAGCGGAACAACCCGATGAGCGACAAGTTCGCCGTCCACCGCTTCCATCACGTCGAGTTCTGGTGCGGGGACGCCACGACCACGTCATCGCGTTTCGCCGTGGGCCTCGGGATGCAGCGCGTGGCCAAGTCCGACCTCAGCACGGGAAACAAGACGTACGCATCGTACGCGCTCAAATCCAACGATCTGATGTTTGTCTTTAGCGCCGCCTCGTACGTCCCCGAGGACGAGGCGCGGACGTCCGAGGCGCGAGCCGCTTCGCAGCCGCACCCTGGCCTCGATGCCGACGCCATGCGTGCCTTCTGCGCGAAACACGGTATGGCCGTGCGCGCCGTGGGTGTCGTCGTCGACGACGCCGAGGATGCGTACGCGAAGAGCGTCTCGAACGGGGGCCGGGGTGTAATGCCTCCCGCGCGACTCTTCGACGACGGCGTCGACGAGACGAGTGGGGATGCCCCGCATCAGCGCGTCGCCGAGGTGGCTCTTTACGGGGACGTCGTCCTTCGATACGTCAGCCGACACGGAGGCCACGCGGGAACGTTCCTGCCGAAGTACCAGGAGGAACACCCCGAGCCCGGCGTCGAGCCCCTGTGCTACGGCTTGACGCGGTTAGACCACGCGGTGGGGAACGTACACGATCTCCTCGAGACGGTGGATTACATCTCATCCTTCACCGGCTTCCACGAGTTTGCCGAGTTCACCGCGGAGGACGTCGGCACCGTCGACAGTGGGCTCAACTCCATGGTGCTCGCGAACAACAGCGAGTTCGTTCTCCTGCCCGTGAACGAGCCCACGTTCGGGACGAAGCGTAAGAGTCAGATTCAGACGTACTTGGAGCAGAACGAAGGGCCAGGTCTGCAGCACCTCGCGCTGAAGACGGACGACATCTTCGCGACCATCCGCGAGATGCGGCGGCACGGAGGCGGCCGAGGAGGCTTCGAATTTCAGAAACCGGCGTCGGAGGATTACTACGAAAAGCTCCCCGAGCGCGTGGGAGAGAACGCACTGACGCCGGAGCAGTTTCAAGAGGTCAAGGAGCTCGGACTGCTCGTTGACAAGGATGATCAGGGGGTTCTCGTGCAGGTATTCACGAAACCGCTCGGCGATCGACCAACGGTGTTCATCGAGATCATTCAACGCATCGGGTGCGAGCGGGTGACGGGGGGGGGGAAGGACGGGGAGCCCCCGCGGACGGAGCAGGCGGCGGGGTGTGGTGGATTCGGAAAGGGGAACTTCTCGGAGCTCTTCAAGTCCATCGAGAATTACGAACGCACGCTCAAGGTGTGAGAGGCGAGAGTGAAAGTGCGCACGACGACATAATCTAACCTTATGATATTCATCACTCGCCCTAACCCCCGCCGCTCGCCTCCAGCACGGAGAGTTTTTCTCTCAATCTACGGACTTCGTCGGCGAGATCGCCGCGCGATGCGGTGTCAATATCGATAGGTACGCTCGGCCCCAGCCCAAGTCGCATGGTGCCGCCGCTGTACTTACCCGCGTCCGCGGTTTCCTTTTTCGCAAGAGCGACGGCTTCGGCGACTGCCGCCAACTCCGCCTCCGGCAGTGACTGCGAACGCAAAGGCGCGAACGAACCCAGAGCCGCTGTCACAGCGGCAACCTCGCGACCTCCACCGCCCTCCCCTTCGAACGACGCCGCCGCCGCCGCACCCGCCGCAGCAGCGACCGCCGCGCGTGCGAGCGCGTTTGACCCCCCGATCATTCGATCTCCGTTTCTCCCACCGGTGAACCCGATATCCGAGACGACCGTCTCGGCGCGTGACGGCGCGCCCAAACGTGATTCCCGCAGATTCACCCTGGGCCACCGCCTGAGCGTCGCCGCCGCGGTCGGGCGCGCCTTGGGATCGAAAGCCAAGAGCTCCTTCGCCAGCGCCGCGTGCTTTGGAAAACGATTGGTCGTTTCCTCCGGAAGATTCAAGCTCTTCGCTTCAGCGATGATGTGCAGGCGCTCAGATTCTGTCGCATCCGCCCCGAGTGGCGCGAGCATCTCAACGAGAACAACTCCAGCGCTGTACATGTCCACGGCGGAAGTGTACCGCCCCAAACCCCGGCGCTGTTCCGGGGCGCAATACGATGCCGTCCCTACACCGACGGAAAAGGTGGGGGCGTCTCGAGCAGAAGCGTCATCCGTCGCGCCTGCACGCGTCTCCCTCCTGCCCCGTCGCGACTCGTCCCTCGGCGACGAAAACACCGCGAGCCCAAAATCCATGAGCTTCACCGTCGGTTCCAAATCGTTCACGCCGCGGTGAACCAAGACGTTCGCAGGCTTCACGTCGCGATGGATCACCCCGTGCGCGTGGACGTACCTGAGCGCCTCGACCAACCTCCGAAAGATGTGCGCGACCGCACCCATTCGAACGTCTCCGCGTGGTCTTTGTCGGATCCAGTCGCGCAGCGTGCTCCCGGGGCAAAGCTCCATCGCGATGTGCAGCGTATACGGCCAACGCGTCGACGCCGCCACAGCTGCAGGCGTCCACACCGAAGACACCCCCCATCTCGTCCGCCCTTCCCCGGGAGATTTCGGGCCCACGTTTCGCGTCGCGGGGAGGAGGCGAGCACCCGACGCGGCGTTAGACTCATCAGACTCTGACGCGCTCGAGTCTGATTCGAAAGAATCAGAAGCGTCCTCGTCGTGAGCGGGCATAGACGTCGGGCTCGCGAGCGACTTGACGGCGCCCGTCCGCACATCTGCGCCACCACCGCCGCCAATTTTCGCGAGCTTAGCCCACCTCGGTTCGATCCACGCGGAGTGATACTTCACAACGCATGGATCGTCCATGAGCGCCAACGCGCGAGCCTCGCGGAGCAACTCGTCGTGAAGTGCCTCCAACGCGTCGTTCTTCGCCCACGGCGGGACGGCAGAACGAAAGTGGATCTTCTTCACCGCGACCGCGCGATTGTCGAGGCGTCCCAGAGCGCTGACGACGGAACCGAAACCCCCGCGTCCGAGGACGCGAACCTCCTCGTAGTGCGCCTGATACGGCGACATCAGGCGAACGAGGCTCGCGGGGAGGCGATTCGAACCTGTGTTCGCGATCAGGCGCGCCACGGCCATCGTCGCCGCGGCTCCAGGATCGTCCGCAAAAGCGGCTCCAGGGGAGGGCGGTTTCCCAGCGGCGAATTCCAATGGTGCGGACACCGATGAGGGGGAGGCGGGGGAGGCGGCGGCTGCGGAGTCATCGTCGACATCTGTCAAAAGTTGTTCATGTTCAGATCGCCCCTGAAGACCGACAGACGACGCGACGCGAAGCAGGTTGCTCGCGCCGAGGATGCCCGTGCCGTGCTCGAACGCACCCACGGTGTCCTCCCCTTCCTCGTCCGTCTCGAAACCTTCATCTCCCACCTCGCGAATCATCGCGGGGGGGGCGCGCCCCTCGCGATGTGTTCTCGCCTCGAACAGGGGCACCAGTGATAGTGTGGTGCCGGCACTCGATGAAATCCGGCGGACGAAATCCCGAGTCGATCGTGACTCGTCTGAGCTGAAACGAAGATCCGAACGTTGACGCCGACTGGCGAACCTCCGCGTCTAGGACCGCCCACTGCTTCACTCGACTCCGCGCGTCCGGTGGGGCCCTCAGGGACCTTCACACGACCCCGGATAGCCTCTTGGCACAAGACTCGTCGCGTCGGACGCGCGAGTTTCACCCGCCGACGGTTCTCGTGGCCATCCACTTTCTGTCTCACCAACAAGAGGAGCTTCGTTCCGAGGAGATCTCATCTCGCGCGTGAGACTCAACCTCCAAGATG
>MDSW01031056.1_pt1 | contig 30777 bp, 24 predicted proteins | sample 811171 | NCBI WGS metagenome assembly MDSW01 (sample SAMN05326641, study PRJNA326480) | marine metagenome | isolation source: seawater | place: Atlantic Ocean: North West | collected 2012 | reverse complement strand
TCCATTTCCTCTTACAGGTCCATCTAATCTTTGAAGATTACAATTAATTACAAAAATCAAATTATCTAATTTTTCTCTTGCAGCTAAGCCAATTGCTCCCATGGACTCAGGTTCGTCCATCTCTCCATCTCCTAAGAATACCCAAATTTTTCTACCTTCATCTTTAACTAAACCTCTATTGATTAAATATTTTAAAAACCTAGCTTGATATATTGCCATTATAGGACCAAGGCCCATCGACACTGTTGGAAACTGCCAAAAGTTAGGCATCAACCAAGGGTGAGGATAAGAGGAAAGCCCATCTTTACCAACTTCTTGCCTAAACCCGTCCAACTGTTTTGCTGAGAGTCTTCCCTCTAAAAAAGCTCTTGCGTACATACCTGGTGCTGAGTGACCTTGAAAATAAATTAAGTCTCCACCAAATTTGTTATTTTTTGCTCTCCAAAAATGATTCATACCAACGTCATATAAAGTTGCTGCTGATGCAAAAGTCCCTATATGTCCACCTAATTCAGAACTTTTTTTGTTTGCTTTTACAACCATGGCAGCGGCATTCCATCTAATGATTGCTCTTAATTTTTTTTCAATATTTTGGTCTCCCGGGGACTTAACTTCTGACTCTGGCGGGATAGTATTTATATATGGAGTTGTTCTAGTATCAGGTAAAACTAAACCTGATTTATAAGCCTGATCAATAACTTTATTTAATAGGTAGCTTGCTCTTGGCGCTCCATCAGATTCAATTACAGAATTTAAAGACTCTATCCACTCATTCGTTTCAATTGGATCAATATCATCTTTGGAAGCCGGCTCCGCAAATACTTTTTTAACTTGTTTAATTGGGCTTAAGTCGCCGTTTGCTTTTGGTTGATCTTCCAATTGATCCTCTTTTGCAACTTCTTCTTTTTTTTCTTGTTTGGGCACAGAGGCTGCTTGACCATTTTCAATTGTAGCTAATAAGCTTCCCTCAGACACTTTATCTCCTATTTTTACTTTTAAATCTTTAATTTGGCCCGCTGAAGGAGAAGGAATCTCTACACTGGATTTATCACTTTCGATTGTAACTATCGGGTCGTTTTTGTTTATTTGATCACCAGGTTTTACTAAGATTTCTATTACTTCTACGTCTTTAAAATCACCTATATCTGGAACTGAAATATTTTGGGCCATATTTTCTTATTATAGTCTGAGATGGAATTTATAAAAAATTCAATAAATAATAAATGTTAAAAATGAAGCAAATCTTACTAATTAGCTGATTTTTTGACACATTTCTCCCCATTTTTCGTCATTTAAAAATAAATAATGTAACTATGAAATGGTTAATAAATATATTATTTAAAAAAAAGGAATTAAAATTGGAGTCTGAGCCAATTGTTCAAAAAGTCCTATTAAAAAAATACCTATTGAGATAAGTTCTTAAAGCTTCTGCTTTATGAATTATATTTGGAAACCATCCCCAAGCTTAGTTGAAAACTCAATTTTAAATAATTTTACAAAATATCTAAGTTTGAATTTTAATAAAGATTTTAAAAAATTATGGTTATGGAGTGTTCAAAATCCAGAAATCTTTTGGTCTAAATTTTGGGATTTTTCAAAAATAATTGGCGATAAAGGAAGTGAAATTTTAATAAAGGATAAAATTTTTAATAAATCAAAATTTTTCCCCAATGCAAAAATTAATTACTGTGAAAATATTTTAAAAAAAAGATCTAAAGACATCGCAATTAGTTTCCTTTCTGAAAAGGGTTTTGAAGAAGAAATTTCATGGGAAGACCTTTTTCAACAAGTATGTAGATTTTCCTCATATTTGAAAAAAATTGGATTAAAAAAAGGAGATAGAGTTGCAGCTTATGTTCCAAATAAAATAGAGAATGTAATTTGCTTTTTAGCTTGTGCAAAAAATGGAATCATCTGGTCTTCGTGTTCACCTGATTTTGGATCAAGAGGGGTAATTGATAGGTTTAAACAAATTGATCCAAAAATTTTGATAACATGTGATTATTATTTTTATAATGGCAAAAAAATAAATATTTTAGAAAAGATAGATGACATACTTAAAGAAATACCAACAATAGAAAAAGTTATTGCATATAATTACAATAAGAAGGATAAAGAAAATCTGGAAGATTTCATTAATTTTGAAGAAGCTTGCGAGACAGAGTTAGATGAAAAATTTGAAAGATTTGAATTTAATCACCCAATTTATATTTTGTTTTCTAGCGGCACAACTGGAAAACCAAAATGTATCACACATGGTGCTGGAAATGTTTTAATTGAACATAATAAAGAATTCATGCTTCACTGCGATGTAAGAGAAAATGAAAAATTATTTTACTATACAACAACGGGTTGGATGATGTGGAACTGGTTGGTTGGAGGTCTAGCTTTAGGATCTTCCATATATTTATTTGACGGAGCTCCTGTTTATCCAAAAATTGATGTTCTTCTTGAGTATTGTCAGAATAAAAAGATAAATCTTTTTGGTGTCAGTGCTAAATATATAGATTATTTAAAAAATGAAAGATATAACAGTAAGAATTTAGATTTAAGCTCTATTAAAATCATAACTTCGACAGGTTCACCACTAGCTGAGGAAAGTTTTACTTATGTCTATGAAAATATAAAAAAAGATGTTCATTTAGCATCTATTGCTGGCGGAACAGATTTAGTTGGCTGTCTAGTTTTAGGAAATCTTTTTTCGAATGTTTTTAAAGGAGAAATTCAGGGACAGAGCCTTGGTATTGATGTAGACGTATTAACTGATGACGGAAAAAGTACATCTGATGGAGAAAAAGGTGAGCTTGTTGTCAAACAACCGTTTCCCTCAATGCCGGTTAAATTTTGGGGAGATGAAAATGGACATAAATATCACAAGGCTTACTTCACAAGATTTAAAAATATTTGGCATCATGGAGATTTTATTGAGAGAACTGGTAATAATGGATTTATTATGCGTGGCAGATCTGATGCCACATTAAATCCAGGAGGAGTAAGAATTGGAACCTCTGAAATATACCAACAAGTGGAGGATATAGATTTTATCACTGAAGGATTAGTTGTAGGTCAAGATTTTGACGACGATGAAAGAATTATTTTATTTGTTACTACTAAAAACAATCAGGAAATAGATGATGAAAAAATTAAATTAATAAAGTCTAAAATTAGAAAAAATTGTTCCCCAAAGCATGTACCTGCAATAATCATTAAAGTTCCAGAGATCCCAAGAACAAAAAGTGGGAAAATCGTGGAGTTAGCAGTCAAGCAGATTATTAATGGTAAGCAAATAAATAACAAAGAAGCGATTGCAAACCCTGACTCACTTAAGTATTTCGAAAATTTACCAGAATTAGACTAAAAATAATTAGCACAATTTTTATGAAGCATTGAGTGAAGTTTAATCAGTTTATCAAAACTTTTGTTATAACCGCCACCAAGAACACCGCATAGAGGAATATTTTTTGAATAAAAATTTTCAATTACTATTTGGTCTCTTTTGTTAATGCCTTCGTCAGTGATTTTTAGTTTACCTAGTCTATCTTCATGATGAATGTCGACTCCCGCAACATAGAAAATAAAATCATAAGTATTATTGTTGAGCTCCTTTAGGTTTTTATTTAAAACATTAAGATATTCGTTATCCTCCATATTATCTTGAAGCTCAATATCTATATCACTTTTAGATTTTTTGGCGGGATAATTTGAAGCGCAATGCATACTAAATGTTAAAACATCTTTGTCGTTTTTAAATATTTCTGAACTTCCATTTCCTTGGTGAACATCTAAGTCCAATATAAGAATTTTTTTAGCATATCCTTTGTTTTTCAAATAATTGGCAGCAACAGCTACATCGTTAAAGACACAATATCCAGCTCCAAAATTAAAAGTTGCGTGGTGACTTCCGCCCGCAGTATTACAAGCAAGTTTAGAGTCTAAAGCTAGTTTACTTGCTAAAACTGTTCCTCCTGTTGCTACGAATGATCTTCTCACTACGCTATCATTTATTGGAAATCCAATTTTTTTTTGTGCCTTAATGTCTAAAGTCTTATTTTTAATGTGGTTAATATATTCTATAGAATGAGATGTCTTCATTGTATCTATCGAACATTCTTTGGGTATATGAAATTTTTTTACAACTCCAAACTCTAGGAGGTATTTAGCAAGTGCGCCAAATTTTTTTATAGGAAATTTATTATCATCATTTATTTTTGCTACATAATCAGGATGATTGACGATCGGCAACTGCATGAGATTTTAATTATAGGCTAAATAAATAGAAATAATTACAACCCAAAAAAAGGCATAATATAAAAGATAGCCCTTTGGTGTAAATGGCATTTTTTTTAATCGACGTCTACCTTTGCCCTTATATGGTTTTGAAATTTCCATTATCTCTCTATACACATAGCTATACCCATTCCTCCTCCAATACACAATGTAGCTAAACCTTTCTTAACGTCGCGCCTAATCATTTCATGTATTAATGTAACAAGTATACGGGTCCCAGAGGCACCTATGGGATGGCCTAAAGCTATAGCACCACCATTTACGTTAACTTTTTCTTCAGGAACACCCAAAGTTTTGAGTACAGCAATACTTTGTGCCGCAAAAGCTTCATTGACCTCCAAAAGATCTAAATCCTTAACTGACCAACCCGCTAAATCGAGTGCCTTTTTTGATGAGGGAATAGGGCCAGTACCCATTAGGGATGGCTCAACACCGCAACTTGCCCAGGACTTGATTTTGACTAATTTTTTTAAACCTCTTTTTTCTGCTTCTGAGCCAGCCATCATAGCTACAGCAGCAGCACCGTCATTTATTCCTGAAGCATTTCCAGCAGTCACAGTTCCATCTTTCTTGAACACAGGCTTTAATCTTTTTAAAGCCTCTAAATTTATTCCATCTCTTGGGTGCTCATCTTTAAAAAAATCTACCTCAGCTTTTTTGGATTTAATTTTAAAATTAATAATTTCATTATTAAATTTATTTTCCTTTTGAGCTAGTAAAGCTTTCTCTTGTGATTTTAATGCAAAATTATCTTGCTGTTCTCTAGTTACTTGAAATTTTGTAGCCACATTTTCTGCTGTAATACCCATGTGATAACCATGGAATGCATCCCACAATCCGTCTTTAATCATTGTATCTGTCAATTCAGTATCACCGAGTTTCGTTCCATCTCTTAGATGTATTGCATGAGGAGCAAGTGACATATTCTCTTGACCTCCAGCTATAATTATTTTGGAGTCACCAGAATTAATACTTTGATATCCTGCAGCTACCGATCTTATCCCTGAACCACAAACTTGATTAACCACGTAAGCTGGCTTCTCTTTTGGGATGCCAGAGTGTATAGAGGCTTGTCTTGCAGGGTTTTGACCAGCGCCACCAGTCAATACCTGTCCCATTACAACTTCATCTATTTCCTCTTTTTTTAAGTTAGAACGGCCAATAGACTCTGTTATCACCGCAGAACCAAGCTCGTGTCCTGGCACGTTTTTTAAACTCTTATTCAAAGAACCCACCGCGGTTCTTACCGCAGAAGTTATTACTACTGATTTTTCAGACATTTAAGTAATATATAGATGTTAGACCTTTAAATACAACATTTTCTTTGATAATTGATAATTAAGCGCCTGTAGCTCAACTGGATAGAGCGCTTGGCTACGGACCAGGAGGTTCTGGGTTCAAATCCTAGCAGGCGCGCCAAATATGAGAGTAGTAAATAACATTTATTTTTTTGTCTTAGCTCTTGCGTTCATAACTCGCGTTTTTGCAATAGAGTTTTTTGGTGACATCCAACTACAAAATGAGTGGGGTATTATACTTAAAAATATGACATCAAAAGGTATTTTTGGTTTTAGAGAAGTTGATGAAACAATATTTCCTAATCTTTTTATGCCTCCTCTTTATCCATTTTTTTTATATTTATTAAATTTTTTAAATCCATTACCTTCGCATTTTGTGGATGTAGTTTTATATGTTCATCTCACTCTTAGTTTAATTGCTATTATATATTTTAATCAAATATTACAAATTTTTTATAGCAAAAAAATTAGCCTAATAGGAACAGCCATATTTGCATTATTTCCGCTGTATATTTACTCATGTTCACAAATATCATCCATCAGCCTACAGATATTTCTCTCAATTTTATTTTTTTATAATTTATTAAAATTTATCAAACTTGATCATAAAAAATATCTATATGGTTTTTCATTTTTCTCATCGTTGCTAATTTTGTTAAGAGGAGAGTTTATTTTGATATTTCTATTTACTCTAATTTTAATTTATATAATAAAAAAAAAAATTACTGTTATTCTTATAAGTTCGCTTTTTACAATACTTATACTTTCCCCCTACTTAATTCGTAATTATATTGTTTTCGATAAAATTACTATCACCAAATCTATTGGTTTTAATTTATGGAAAGGAAATAATATCTATTCCAAATCAGAGGGAAGTGAAAAAATTTATAAAGAAAGCATGAGTCAAAAGATTGATAATTTACAGCTTACAAATAAATATGATCTTGAAATAGATAAAATATATATGGATGAGGGCATAAATAATATAGTTAGTGATCCAGTGAAGTATTTAAAACTTTATTTTGTAAAGATGTTTTCATTTTTGTTTGTCGATTTAAATTCCTCTTATCCCAATTACTATAATTTAATACATATTATACCCAAAATATTAATGGGAGGATTGTCAATTTTAAGTTTATTTTTATTAGTTCAGAAAAAATCAATTATTAATTATTTTAGTTTTTATTTAATTTTCAATATTGGATTATTCTCAGCTTTTTTCATTTTGCCAAGATATTCACTAATGATACTCCCAGTTCAAATAATAATGTCTTGTGAGTTACTCAAATATTTAAATTTTAAATCCAGAAATTAATTCCTCGATTATCGTATCAGAAGAGTACTTTTGCTTCCAACTTGGATAATGATTTTTAAATTTTTTCATATTCGAGATATACCAAATATGATCGCCTATTCTATTTTGTTTAAGAAATTTTTTTTTAATATTTAAATTTGTTTTTTTTTCTAAAATGTTTAATGCCTCTATTATTGAACAATTTGAAAATCTTCCTCCACCAACATTATAAACTTCTCCATATCTCGGTTTTTTAAAAAAATTCCAAAAACATTCGATCAAATCGTTGCTATGTATGTTATCTCTTACTTGCTTACCTTTGTAGCCTATAATGGTATATTTCTTTTTTGTAAGGGCCGACTTAACCAAGTAAGATAGAAAACCGTGAAGTTTTGCCGATGAGTGATTAGGTCCGGTAATACAGCCAGCTCTAAAACAAGCAGTTTTTAAACCAATATTCTTTCCATATTCTTGGACTAATAAATCAGCATAGGATTTGGAAACCCCAAAAAAACTATGTGTATTGTCATCTATAGACATTGTTTCGTTAATTCCTTTAAAAAAAATATGATTTGATGAAAGCTCGAATCTTGTTTTTTTTTCAATCAATTTCAATTTATTCGGATTATCACCGTAAACTTTATTTGTAGACATAAAAATAAAAGTGGACTCAGGACAAAATTTTTTTGTTAAGTCCAGTAAGTTTAAGGTACCACGCGCATTAACTTCAAAATCTATAAATGGATAGTTTTTCGCCCAATCATGAGAGGGTTGAGCGGCAGAGTGAATTATCAATTTTATTTTTCTTTTATATTTAATAAAAATTTTCTTAAGTTTATCGTAATTTCTTATATCTAAATGCTGGTGCTTAAAATTTTTATTTTTTTTTAAAAGATTATTTTTGATCCAATTAGTATCTCCATCTTTACCAAAAAAAAATTTTCTTAAATTGTTATCTATTCCAATAACATCGAACCCTTTTTTTGAGAAAAAATTAACCGACTCTGAACCTACTAAACCAGATGATCCTGTGATTAATACAACACTCATTAAAAATATTTTTTAAGTAATTCTTTGTTAATTAATAACCAATTGTATATATCTTTTATAATTATATTTATACTCTTTTGTGGAACCCAATTATAGAACCTTTTTATTTTAGAATTGTCAGTCACATAATAAGGAATATCATACATAGAGGACTTTACTGTTTTTGAAATTTTAATTTTATTACCTGTCAAATCTTCCGTGAGGCTTGTCAATTTTTTTAAAGACAAGCTATTTCTAGAACCACCACCGATATTAAAAGTTTGATTATAGATTTTTGAAAAATTACGAATTTGTTTTAAAATAATTTCACAAACATCATCAATATGTATTATATCTCTTACTTGATTACCGTAACCACCGAAACCTATGTAAGATAATTTTTTTTTAAAAAAATGTCTTGCAATCCATAATGACACAAATCCTTGATCTTGTTTTCCGAATTGCCATGGACCAGCGATAACACCAAACCTATTAATAATAAATTTCATTGGATTTATAAAACTAAATTCTTTAATCAAATCTTCTGAGGCGAGCTTACTAAACCCATAAATTGATTTTGGTGAACTTGTGTTAAAGCTTTCTTTAATTTTTTTTTTAATTTTTATTTTACTTTTTAGTTTAGGATTTTCTATGAAATTATTTAATTCCTTAATTGAATAAACTCTACTTGAAGATAAAAAAATTATTTTTGATTTATCTTTAATACATTTTTTTAAAATATTATACGTTCCAATTAAATTTGTATTAAAAACTCTGTCTGGATTATATTTTGACTCTTCAATAGCAGGTTCAGCACAACAATCAATTATTAAATCAAATTTTCTTAATTTAAGAACTTTCTTGCTATTAGTTATATCAAATCTAAAATTTTTAATTTTATATTTTTTAAGTCTTTTTAAATTTATTTCTGAACCTTGACGAAAAAGATTGTCCAAAGAGAAAATTTGCGCTTTATTTAACTTTTTCATGAGAAAGATTGCTAAATTAGAGCCTACAAAACCACAACCCCCTGTAATAAGTATTTTCATAAGTATATAATTATCATATTAATTAGTAAAAAAATTACATTTATGTTGTCAATTTTGATTCCAGTGAGAAATGAGTACGAAAATTTAAGTAAAATTGAAAGTATTTTCCAACAAAACTTAAAAAATACTAGCTATGAAGTATTGCTAGTAAATGATTTTAGTACTGATCAAACTTTGAGTAGAGGGAAGGAAATAGCATCTCAAAACAACAATTTTAGGATTTTAGAAAATCAAAATAAAGGATTAGGCGGCGCCCTTAATCTTGGTATAAAGGAGGCGAAAGGAAAATACCTTTGTATCATGATGGCTGATTTTTCTGATGATATAGAAGATCTAAAAAAATACATTGATTATATTGAAAGAGATAATTTAGATGCAGTTTTTGGCTCTAGATTTATTGAAGGCTCAAAAATTTATGATTATCCGAAAAAAAAACTAATTTTAAACAGAATTTTTAATAACATTGTAAAAATTCTTTTTTGGAACTCGTATAATGATTACACCAACGCCTTTAAAATTTATAGGCTTAGTGTTTTAAAAAGTTTTCAACCTTTTGTATCTGAAAGTTTTAACATATTTTTAGAAATACCACTTAAAATAATATCAAGAAAATATTCTTATAAAATAATACCGATAAGCTGGAAAAACAGAAATACTGGAAAAGCTAAATTCAATATCAAAGAATTACGCTCTAAATATCTTTTTACATTGTTTTATTGCTTCATAGAAAAAATTCTGTTAAACAAAAAAAAAAATGAAAATTTCTCTTAAAAATTCTGTTATAATATTTTTTATTTTTGTCATTGTAGTAATTCTTTTTTTAACTTATATCTTATAAATAGCTATACATGAGAATTAAAGAACCCACTACCAACCTATAAACAACAAATATCGTTAAACTAAATCTTTGAATGTATTCAAGAAAAAATTTTATTGTAATGTATGAAAATAAAAATGATAAAATAATATAAATTGAATTTATATGAGTCACTTCAATATCATGGGTTGTGTAAACTTCGTATAGACCGTAAGAGCTCACAGCAAAAAGAGTTGGTATTGATAGTAAAAAAGATAATTTTGCCGCGTCATATCTGCTAAAATTTAGAAATCGAGCAGCTGTTAAAGCGATACCTAGTCTACTGACTCCTGGGATAATCGAGAGACTATGCAAAGTTCCTATAAATATTGCAGATCCAAGATTAAAATCTGTCTCAATTTTTTTGTCTGTTTTAAATTTATCACTTAAAAATAATAAAATTCCAAAGCCTATAGTTGCCCACCCAATCGTTTGAAGAGTTCTAAATTTATCTACTATCTCAAGTTTAATGAATATAAAGCCAAGTATTAAAACTGGGAAAGATGCTATTAAAATTAAAAAAAGAGTTTTTTTAGAACTTAAAAAATTAAAAATATCTTTTCTAAAATATATTATCACTGCAAAAAACGATCCGATGTGTAAACTTATGTCTGTTAATAAATTCGATATAGAAAAGTTAAATATTTTCTGAATTATTACCAGGTGTGAGGACGAACTAATTGGTAAAAATTCAGTTATACCCTGTACTAGAGATAAAACAAAAATCTCAATCATTTAGTAATTGTTTATTAGAGTTTTGATCCAATTCCAAAGGTATTATAATTATGCATAGGAGGTATGCATCATTATATCCGCTTTTATTGGTTTTTTCTTAATTTAGGTCAGTATTAATTACCTTTTTTTTGTTTAAAAACAACTTTATTTATAATAATTAACTCTACTATGACTAAAATGCTAAAATTTACTGACGTAGGTCAAGAAACTCCAAATAAAAGAGAAACTGACAAACGTAAAAAAGATTTTAACGAGATATATGATCAATATATTTCTCCAAAAGTAAAAGAGCAATCAAGTAGATGCTCTCAATGCGGAGTTCCTTTTTGTCAAATACACTGCCCTTTACAAAACAACATACCAGACTGGTTAAAGCTGACCGCTGAAGGCAGATTAAAAGAAGCGTATGAGCTTTCACAAAGTACTAATAATATGCCAGAGGTATGTGGAAGAATATGTCCTCAGGATAGGTTATGTGAAGGTAACTGTGTTATAGAACAATCAGGTCACGGAACAGTAACTATAGGATCCGTCGAGAAATATATCACCGATAATGCTTGGGCTAATGGATGGGTAAAACCTTTAAAGATTAAAAAAGAGCTTAAAGAAAATATAGGTATAATTGGTGCCGGTCCTGCAGGGTTAGCTTGTGCTGAAGAATTGAGAAAAATTGGTTATCAAATTACAATTTACGATAGATATGATCGTGCAGGAGGATTATTAATTTATGGTATACCAAACTTTAAATTAGAAAAAGAAGTCGTAGAAAGAAGAACAAAACTTTTAAAAGATAGCGGAATAGAATTTATACAAAATTTTGAGGTTGGAAAAGATGCAACATTGAGTGAATTAAAAAAGAAACATGCCGCAATACTTATAGCAACAGGCGTTTATAAACCAAGAAATGTTGAAATACCCGGCTCAGATTTAAAAAATATTTATCCTGCTATGGATTTTTTAATTGCATCAAACAAAAAAGGTTTAGGTGATAATGTGGAAGAATTTGATAATGGAAATTTAAATGCTGAGAATAAAAATGTTGTAGTTATTGGCGGAGGAGATACAGCAATGGATTGTGTTAGAACGGCTGTAAGGCAAAAAGCCAAATCTGTAAAATGTCTATACCGTAGAGATAAAGAAAATATGCCAGGATCAGCCCGAGAGGTAGAAAATGCGATAGAGGAAGGAGTTGAATTCATGTGGTTATCTAACCCTAAAAAGTTTATTGGAGAAAAAAAAGTAAAAGAAATTGAAGTAACTAAAATGATGTTGGGTGAGCCAGACGCCTCTGGCAGAAGAAAACCAGTAATTCAAAATGGATCTGAATTTAATATTCAAACAGATATGGTTATTAAATCTTTAGGTTTTGACCCAGAGGATATACCAAAGTTATTTGATGCTAATGAACTCTCCGTTTCTAGATGGGGCACAATAAAAATAGATTTAGATACTATGCAAACAAATCTAGATGGAGTTTTCGCTGCTGGCGACATAGTTCGTGGAGCTTCTTTAGTTGTTTGGGCTATAAAAGATGGGAGAGATGCAGCTGACCAAATAAGTAAATATCTCTCAAAAAAATCTGCCGATTCAAAAAAAATTATTGCTGCATGATAAAAATTCAAAAAAAAAATAAAAAAATTCTTTTAGACAATCACTGTTATTCGTCGTCTATGGAGCACGAAGCATGTGGTGTAGGATTAATTGCATCAACAAACGGAGAAAAATCAAGAAAAATTGTTGAATATGGTATAGAAGCCTTGAAAGCAGTATGGCACAGAGGTGCTGTAGATGCTGACGGTAAATCTGGAGACGGTGCTGGTATAAAATTAGAGATATCACCTGATTTTTTTAAAGAAAAAATTTTATCAACTGGTCATTCCCATGATGATACAAAGAGAATATGTGTTGGAATGGTTTTTATGCCCAGAAACGATTTTGAAAACCAGGAAAAATGCAGGTCAATAATCGAAAAAATTCTTTTGAGCAACGATTACTATATTTATGGTTGGAGACAAGTTCCTGTAAATCCAAAAGTATTAGGTACTACCGCAGAGAATGGAAGACCAGAGATAGCTCAAGTTTTATTTAGAAAAAATATTGAAATTGAGACAGATAAACTTGAGCGGAACCTCTATGAGACAAGAAAAAAAATTGAAAAGCTTGCTAGAAATGAACAGCTCAAAGATTTTTACATATGTTCAATGAGCTCAAGATCTATCGTCTACAAGGGAATGTTTTTAGCTGAAGCGCTTTCAGACTTTTATCTAGATTTAAAAGATAAAAACTTTACTTCAAGATTCGCTATTTTTCATCAAAGATATTCAACCAATACTTTTCCTAGTTGGGATCTTGCACAACCCTTAAGAACTTTAGCTCATAATGGAGAAATAAATACTCTTAAAGGAAATATAAACTGGATGAAAATTCATGAACAAGACATGTCTAGTGAACTTTTCGAAGATGTTGATAATTTAAAACCAGTTATAATACCTGGAAATTCAGACTCAGCTTCTTTAGATAATGTATTTGAAATTCTTACTCACTCAGGAAAACTAGCGCCTTTAATTAAGTTAATGATGATCCCTGATGCGTGGTCAAAGAGAAGTAAAACTGTCCCGAAAAACCACCAGGAGCTATTTAATTTTTTAAATAGTACAATTGAACCTTGGGATGGACCCGCAGCTATATGTGCAACAGACTCAAAATGGGTTATAGCCTCAGTTGATAGAAATGGATTAAGACCATTAAGATACACAATTACTTCTGATAATTTAATATTTGCTGGTTCAGAAACAGGAATGATTGACATCCCAGAGAGGAATATTTTAAAAAAAGGAAGATTGGGTCCAGGAGAAATTATAGCAGTTGAATTAAAACAAGGTAAACTTTTTTTAGATCAAGAAATAAAAGATTACTTATCTAAAGATTATAAACAATTCAATAAACAAATTGTAGATTTAGATAAAAAAATTAATTCGAATAAAGAGATTACAAGTTTTACAGGTAATGATCTAAGAAGAAGACAATATTTATCTGGTTATAGCATTGAAGATTTGGAAATGATACTTCATCCAATGGTAGAGGAGGGAAAAGAAGCCACAGGCTCAATGGGAGATGATACACCTGTAGCAGTTTTATCAAGCCATTTCAGACCTTTGTCCCATTATTTTCGACAAAACTTTAGTCAAGTAACAAACCCACCAATAGACTCTTTAAGAGAAAATAAAGTTATGAGTTTAAAAACTAGATTTGGTAATCTAGGAAATATTCTAGACTTCAATAACTTGACTGAGGAAAATATCTTTGTGTTAGATAGCCCAATATTAACCAACGCTCAATTTAAAAAATTTAAATCAATTTTTTCATCAAAAATAAAAATTATAGACTGCACTTTTGATGTTTCAAAATCTCTTAAGGAAAGCCTTGAGATGTTGAAAAATGATTCAGAAATTGCAGTAAGAGAAGGGACTTCAACTCTAATTTTGAGTGATAAAACTATTAGTAATAAAAAAGCAACGATACCAATGATACTCGCTGTGGGAGCGGTCAATTCTCACTTGGTAAAAAAAGGGTTAAGAGGTTATTGTTCTATTAATGTTGAGACTTCAGAAACTCTTGATACACACTCTTTCGCTGTCTTAATAGGAGTTGGTGCAACCACTATAAACCCGTATTTATCTATAGATAGTATTTTTCAAAGATATGAAAAAAAATTATTTGGTAAATTAGATTTTAATACGTGTGTAGGTAGGTATAAAAAATCTATAGAAAACGGTCTCTTAAAAATCATGTCAAAAATGGGAATATCTGTAATAAGCTCTTATAGAGGAGGTTGTAATTTTGAAACCGTTGGACTTAGTAGGGCTCTCGTTTCCGATTATTTCCCTGGGATGCAGTCAAGAATTTCAGGCATTGGTATAAAAGGTCTAGAGGAAAAAATAAAAAGTCTACATAAAGAGGCTTACAAAAAAGATGTTTACGTACTCCCTATTGGTGGAATTTACAAATATAGAAAAACTGGTGAGGATCATCAGTTCCAAGGTAAATTAATTCATACCCTCCAACACTCTGTGGGTACGAATTCCTACGATACTTATAAAAAATACTCTGATGGCATTCATAATTTGCCACCTATAAATCTTAGAGACCTATTGGACTTTAAAAAAAGGGACACAAAAATAGATATTGAAACTGTCGAGCCAGTTGAAAGTCTTACAACAAGATTTGGAAGTGGAAGTATGTCCCATGGAGCTTTGTCAGAGGAGGCGCATGAAACTTTAGCAATTGGAATGAATAGAGTTAAAGGAGCTTCTTGTAGTGGGGAGGGAGGTGAAGATCCAAGGAGATTCAAGTTATTAGAGAACGGTGATAACGCTAATTCAAGAGTGAAACAAGTTGCATCAGCTAGATTTGGAGTAACAGTCGAATACTTAAACAATTGTAATGAAATAGAAATAAAAATAGCCCAGGGAGCTAAACCTGGTGAAGGAGGTCAGTTACCTGGATTTAAAGTAACTAAAGATATTGCAAGATTAAGACATTCTACACCAGGCGTTACACTAATTTCTCCTCCCCCTCATCACGATATTTATTCTATAGAGGACCTAGCACAATTGATTTATGACTTAAAACAAGTCAACCCAAAAGCAAGAATTGGAGTAAAATTAGTTGCTTCAACAGGAATAGGAACTATTGCAGCAGGAGTTGCAAAAGCAAAAGCAGATGTAATCCTAATATCAGGACATTCTGGTGGGACCGGAGCAAGCCCCCAAACTAGTGTGAAATATGCTGGGATACCTTGGGAAATGGGACTGACAGAAGCTCATCAAATTTTGACCTTAAATAATTTAAGACACAAGGTCACTCTAAGAACTGATGGCGGACTTAAAACAGGTAGAGACATTGTAATGGCAGCTATGATGGGCGCTGAGGAATTTGGGATGGGCACATCTTCACTTATAGCTATGGGATGTATAATGGTGCGCCAATGTCATTCCAATACTTGCCCAGTTGGAGTTTGTACTCAAGATGAAAATTTAAGACAAAAATTTACTGGTACTCCAGAGAAAGTAGAAAACTTTTTTAAATTTGTTGCTCAAGAAGTTAGAGAGATATTAGCAGATTTAGGCTTTAAAAAACTAGAAGACGTTATTGGAAGAACAGATCTACTAACACAAGTAAGTAGAGGCTCCCCAAATTTAGATGACTTAGATTTAAATCCTCTTTTAGTTCAAACTGATCCAGGTGAAAACCCAAGATTTTGTAAAGAAAGAGTAATTAATAAAGTACCTGATACCTTAGATGAAAAAATATGGGATAAAATAAAAAATAAATTTGATGACAATAAGGAGATTATATTTGAAGATGTGATTAAAAATACGCAAAGAGCTATAGGTACCAGGTTATCACATTATCTTTTTGAAAAATTTGGTTATAACAATCTATCAGATGAAAAAGTTATATTAAAACTAAAAGGCTCAGCAGGTCAGTCATTAGGAGCTTTTATGGGCAAAGGAATTAAAATTATCGTAGAGGGAGATGCCAATGATTATGTTGGTAAAGGTCTATCGGGAGGCAAAATAGTAGTTAGACCGAGCCCAATGAGTAATATAAAATCTAACGAAAACGTTATAATTGGAAATACAGTTTTTTACGGAGCAACAACAGGTAAACTTTTTGCATCAGGTAAAGCCGGGGAAAGATTTGCAGTAAGAAACTCAGGCGGTCTGGCAGTTGTAGAGGGATGTGGATCCAACGGTTGTGAATATATGACAGGTGGTACAGCAGTAATTTTAGGCAAAGTAGGTGATAATTTCGGAGCTGGTATGACTGGAGGTATGGCTTTCGTATACGACCCTAAAGACAATTTTCAGGATTATGCTAATCCCCAATCTATAATTTGGCAGGCAGTAGAGACAGATTACTGGAAAGACTTTTTAAAAAATATTTTACAAGAATTTTATAATGAAACTGGATCAGAAGTATCAAAAAAAATTATTAATAATTTTGACAAGGAAATAAATTATGTGAAGCAAGTTTGCCCAGTTGAGATGCTCGATAAGCTTGATAATCCCATCTCTTTTAAAAATAAAGTTTTTAAAAGCGCGTAATGATTGAGAAATATTTTTTTTTTGGTTTCGGTCAAGTGGCAAAATATCTTGTTAATGATTTAATTAAAAGTAAAAAAAAATTTGAATTTGTAGTAACCACGACATCAAAATCATCGAAAAAAAAATTTAAAGGGAAGACTTATTTTTCATTAAATTTTAATGGAACAAATTTTGATAAAAAAATAAATAATTATTTAAAACGTTCAAATTATTTAATAATTTCGATCCCACCTTACAAGGGTAAAGATTATGTAATATCAAAGTTTGGAAGATTAATAAAAACTCTCAATTTGAAAAAAACTATCTATTTATCAGCAACTAGTGTTTACGGAAATCATAATGGAAAATGGGTAAATGAAAAATCTGTTTTAAAACCGTCTTCAGATTTTGGAAAATCAAGACTTATTGCAGAGAAAAGATGGCTAAAACTCAATAAAAACAGTAAACTAAATTTAATAATCCTAAGACTTTCAGGAATTTACTCCAGAGAAAATAATCCAATTAAAAGATTAAAATCAGGGCCAAAAATTTATATCTCAAAAAAAAATCAATTTTTTTCTAGAATTCGAGTCGAGGATATATCCAGAACAATTAAGAAAATTTTTGAAAATAAAAAAATTTGTAATGAAATTATCAATGTTTCAGATGATCTACCTGCTTCGAGTGAAAATGTTACAAAATTTGCCTCAAAGCTACTTAATATAAAAAAACTTAAACCCATCTCTTTTCAAAAATTAGAGGGCAAAATGATAAGAAGTTTTTACAGAGACTCAAAAAAAGTAAGCAACAAAAAAATGAAAAAATTGCTGAAAATAAAACTTTTATACCCCACATATAAAACTGGCTTAAAAAATTTATATAATAAATCTTTTTAACTCTTTCAAAATTCTTCTTAAATTATTTTTCTGTGAAAGACTATGATCGCCTTTTTTCACAACTATAATCTTCTTATTCGCTCTTGTAAAAATTGATAAAACCTTTTTTGAAAAATAAACTGGAACGACTTCATCTTTTTGACCATGAAACATGGTTACATTTATTTTGGCATCAATTTTTTTTGAGAAAACTTTATTTTTTCTTCCATCTTTAATGAGTTGATAAGTGACAGGATATTCATATTGTTTTTGCCTTAATTTTGAGTTTCCGTGTTTAATTATACTAATTCCTTTTTTTTGAATTTCATTCTTTATTTTTTTTGAAAATTTTTTCCACATTAGTCTGTCTAAAAATTCTGGTGCAGCCCCTATACCAATAAAGCCTTTAATTTGTTTTTTAAAATATCTAAACTGATTAAGAGAAATCCAGGCTCCCATACTAGATCCAATTAAGATAAAATTATTTTTTTTTATAATTTTCTTAATTGCTATCTTAGTATCTTGGGACCATTTACTAATGTTTCCTTTTGTAAATTCTCCTGAAGATTTACCGTGTCCTGAATATTCTATCGCTAAAAAACCCAACTTATTTTTAATAGCAAATTTTCTAAATGTCTGAGGTTTTACGCCATCGATATCAGACATAAAACCAGGCATAAAAATTATATATAGTTTTTTTTTGTAATAATTGTCTATAAACCTAAGTTTTTTAGTCTTTGAGATTTTAAGATATTTAAATTTTTTCATGTAAATTTTACTAAATTAATCTGATATTGTAATTCTTATCATATGTCATCTAAATTAAAAATTTTACAAGTTATTCCTAAGCTAGGATACGGTGGAGCTGAAACAGGATGTTACGATTTAGCTCATTATCTGTATGAGCAAAACTGTACCTCTATAATTGTTACAAGTGGAGGTGATTTACTTAAATATGTAAATAGGAAAAAGGTAAAAGTATTCAAACTACCCGTTCATTCTAAAAATCCAGTATTAATTTTTCTTAATACCCTAATATTAATTCTTATCCAAATATTTTATAATGTAGATATAGTCCATGCTCGAAGTAGAGCACCAGCTTGGTCGTGTTATTGGTCTTGTATTTTTACTAGAAGAAAATTTGTAACCACATTTCATGGAACATACCAAATAAATAATTCTTTTAAAAAATATTATAATAGTGTTATGTTAAAGTCTAAGTTAATAATAGCAGGTTCAAATTTTATTTTTAATCACATTAATGAAAACTATAATAATTTCTTAAATCAAAAAAATAAATTGATGGTGATTTTTAGAGGAATAAACCTTGATTATTTTAATTCAAAGAATATTTCAGAAAATAAAATTATCAAACTTAAACATGATTGGAGAGTTAATGATCAGAGTTTCAAAATTTTACTTCCCGGTAGACTAACACCGTGGAAGGGTCAGGAAATTTTTATTGAAGCTCTAAATATAATGATCGAAGATTTTAATAAAAGTAATTTTCAGGCTATTATATTAGGCTCTGATCAAGGCAGAAACGTGTATTCAAAAAAATTAAAGAGCCTAGTTGATAGATATAATCTTTCAAAAAAAATAACTTTCATATCACACTGTGAGTCTATGCCATTAGCTTACTTTTTATCAGATGTAGTCGTATCAAGTTCAATACGACCAGAGGCTTTTGGAAGAGTCGCAGTAGAGGCACAAGCTATGGGAAAACCAATCATAGCAAGCAATATTGGAGGATCAAATGAAACAATTTTAAACGGAAAGACTGGATTTTTATACAAATTTAATGATCCTAGAGAACTAGCAAAAGTGTTAAATTCCATCATTGAATTTGATAAAGATACATTGAATTCTATTGGAAACGAAGGTAGAAAAAACGTATCAAAAAAATTTGATGTAGATAAAATGTGTCGGACTACTTTTGTTGAATATAAAAAATTATTAAATTTAAATGCCTGAAATTAAATTATTAGACGGAAAAAAAATACCCTTTTCAAAACCTATTGATGGTTTTGAGTTAACAGAAAAAATAAGCAAATCTTTAAGGAAAGAAGCTCTTGTGATGGAAGTAAATGGAGAACTTAAGGACTTAAGTTTTAAAATAAGTAAGGATAGTGAGGTAAAAATTATAACTTCGAAAGATAAGCAAGGCATTGAGGTTATTCGCCATGATGCTGCGCATATAATGGCTATGGCTGTTCAAGAACTATTTCCAGGAACTCAAGTCACTATAGGGCCTGTGATTGAAAACGGTTTTTTCTATGATTTCGCAAGAAAAAATCCTTTCACTATGGAAGATTTAAAAAAAATTGAGCAGAGAATGTCGGACATTATTGACCGAAATGTAAAAACAAAAAGGGAAGTATGGAAAAGAGATGAAGCAATAAAACATTTTAAAAAAATTGGTGAAAATTATAAAGCTGAAATAATTCAAGATATCCCAGAGAGCGAGGAGCTTTCTGTATATCATCATGGAGACACTTGGCATGATCTGTGTAGAGGTCCTCACTTATCTTCATCTGGTAAAATTGGAAAAGCATTCAAGCTAACAAAAGTAGCAGGTGCATATTGGCGGGGCGATTCAAATAATGAGATGCTTCAAAGAATTTACGGTACTTGTTGGGCTTCAAAAAAAGATTTAGATGAGTATCTAAATAGACTTGAGGAGGCAGAAAAGAGAGACCATAGAAAACTTGGAAAAGAAATGGATTTATTTCATTTTAGAGAGGAAAGTCCGGGCTCGGTATTTTGGCATGAAAAGGGTTGGATTTTGTTTTTAAGATTAATAGAATTTATGAGAGCAAAGCAAAGATTGGCTGGCTATAAGGAGGTGAATACGCCAGAATTACTTGATAAATCTTTGTGGGAGAAATCAGGACATTGGGATAAGTTTGGAGAGCACATGTTCACTTCAGAAACACCAGATAACAAAACATTCGCTGTAAAACCTATGAATTGCCCTGGTTGTGTTCAGATATTTAATCAAGGCTTAAAAAGTTACAGGGATCTTCCACTTAAATTATCCGAATTTGGAAAAGTTCATCGCTATGAGCCCTCGGGCGCACTTCATGGCTTATTAAGAGTGAGAGCATTCACCCAAGATGATGCACATATCTTTTGCACAGATGAGCAAATTACTGAAGAATGTTTATCAGTGACTAATTTGATATTAGATATTTATAAAAGCTTAGGATTTAAAAATATTATTTTAAAATATTCTGATCGACCTGAAAAAAGAGTTGGTGATGATAACATTTGGGATAAATCTGAAACAGCACTTTTATCTGCAATTAAAAAGTCAAAATTAGAATACACAGTTAATAAGGGCGAAGGGGCATTTTATGGTCCAAAGATAGAGTTTGTTTTAAGAGATGCAATAGGAAGAGATTGGCAGTGTGGTACATTACAAGTTGATCTTAACTTGCCTGCAAGATTAGGGGCTCAATACGTTGATAAGGACGGAAGTAAGAAAACCCCAGTTATGCTGCATAGAGCTTTGTTTGGATCTTTAGAAAGATTTATAGGAATTTTGATTGAGCATTATGCAGGAAAATTACCAATCTGGTTGTCACCAATTCAAGCCATGGTGATTCCTGTATCAGAAGATAACAATTTATATGCGAAAAAGGTATTTGAAGATTTGTTTAAAGAAGGTATAAAATGTGAAGTGGATTTAAAAAATCAAAAAATAAACTACAAAATTAGAGAACATTCTCTCACAAAAGTTCCAATGCTCTTGATATGCGGTAAAAAAGAGGAGAAAGAAAAATCTGTAACTATTCGAAAACTTGGTTCCGAAAAGCAAGAAACAATAAAAATAAAAGATTTTATTAAAAATATGACTTCAAATAACAAGCTTCCATTAAATTAAGTGTCAAATTTTAAACCAAATTACTTTCAAAGGAAGAGCAAGCCACAAGGCCCTAAAGCGAATGAGAGAATTAGAGCTTTAGATGTTCAGGTCATTGGTAGCTCTGGTAATAATCTTGGAGTATTACCTCTCAAAAAAGCTATTGAAATTGCAAAAGGTGAAGGTCTAGATCTTATAGAAATATCTCCAAATGCTAATCCACCGGTTTGTAAAATTATGGACATAGGGAAATATAAATATGATCAGCAAAAAAAAGCTAACTTGGCAAAAAAAAAACAAAAAGTTGTTTCATTGAAAGAGATTAAATTAAGGCCAGGAACTGAAATCCACGATTATAATTTTAAGATTAAAAATGCTAAAAAATTTATTTCAAAAGGAGATAAGGTAAAGTTTACTGTTAAATTTAAGGGTAGAGAAATGCAGCATATAGAATTAGGTAATAAACTAATGACAAGAATTATAGAGGATATTAAAGATATTGGAAAAGTAGAAACCCATCCTAAATTTGAGGGAAGACAGATGGTAATGATTATTCAGCCTAATTAATAAAGATAATATCAACTTGTCAATTTTAACTAATGCCTATATAAGTCCGGAATATTTATGCCAAAATTAAAAACAAAAAGTTCAGCAAAAAAAAGATTTAGATTTTCTGCTTCTGGTAAGGTGAAAATGCCTCAAGCAAATAAAAGACACGGTATGATTAAGAGAACTAACTCACAAATCAGAAAACAGAGAGGCACAACAATCATGAGTAAACAAGACTCAAAGATAGTAAAGTCTTACATGCCTTACAATTTAAGAGGATAAAATGGCAAGAACTAAAAGAGGAGTTTTAAGTAGAGCAAAACATAAAAAAGTTTTTAAAGCTGTTAAAGGTCAATATGGCAGAAGAAAAAATACTATTAGAGTTGCACGTCAAGCTATGGAAAAAGCCATGCAATACGCATACAGAGATAGAAAAGCTAAGAAAAGAGAATTCAGGTCTTTATGGATACAAAGAATCAACGCTGGAGTTAGATCTGAAGGTTTAACATACTCAAGATTTATAAATGCCTTATCTAAGTCAAAAATCAAATTAGATCGAAAAGTATTGGCAGAATTAGCTTATAACAACCCTGAAGTATTTAAAACTATTGTAAAAAAAGTTCAATCATCCCTTAACTAATCAAGGTCTTTGATTTATCTTATAAATTATAAAAGAATCAAAATTTATGAGTGATCTGGAAAATATCCTAAAAAGCTTTGAGACTAAATTTTCTCAAATAAAAACAAAAGATGATCTGCAAAATCTAAAATCAGAATTTTTTGGAAAAAGTGGCTCAATCTCGTTACAATTTAAAAAAATGAGCTCTATCAACCCAGATGAGAGAAAAGAATTTGCAAAAAAATTAAATGAAATCAAAAATCAATTGACATCGCAGATAGAAAAAAAATTTAAAGATTTTGAAAATCAAGCTATAAATGAAAAATTAAAAGACGAAAGGGTAGACATTACTTTACCAATAAGACCTACCCAAAAAGGTAAAATTCATCCTGTCTCACAAGTTATTGACGAGATTTCATCAATTTTCTCAGAAATAGGTTTTTCTGTTGCTGAAGGGCCAGATGTAGAGACAGAATATAATAATTTCACTGCTCTTAACACACCCGAAGATCATCCGGCGCGGGATATGCATGATACCTTTTATCTTAACAAAGATAAAAAGACACTTTTGCGAACACACACTTCTCCTGTTCAAATCAGAACAATGTTGAATGGCAAACCACCATTCAAAATAATTGTTCCTGGAAGAACTTATAGATGTGACAGTGATCAAACCCACGCTCCTATGTTTCATCAACTAGAAGGCCTTCACATAGATAAAAATATTACTATGGGGCATTTAAAAGGATGTTTACATTATTTCATAAGAGAATTTTTTGAAGTGAAAAAAATTAAAATGCGATTTAGACCAAGCCACTTTCCATTTACCGAACCCTCAGCAGAAGTAGATATAGGTTATAAAACTGAAAACGGTAAAATCATAATAGGAGAAGGAGATAAATGGTTAGAAATTCTAGGATGTGGAATGGTACATCCAAATGTTTTAAAGAATACAAGAGTTGACCCAAAAAAGTACCAGGGCTTTGCCTTTGGTATGGGAATCGATCGTCTGGCTATGCTTAAATATGGAATTAACGATCTAAGAGCCTTCTTTGAAACTGATTACAGATGGTTAAATCATTTTGGTTTTGATCCTTTAGATGTCCCAACAAATTATAGAGGTCTGAGCAGATGATATTGACAATTTCATGGTTAAAAGAACATTTGAAAACGAAAGCCACCATCAATGAAATAATTGAAAAATTAACAAATATTGGACTTGAGGTAGAAGGAGTAAAACAAAATTCGGGCAACTTATCAGAATTTAAGATTGCAAAAATTTTAAAAACTGAAAAGCATCCAAATGCTGACAAGCTTAAACTTTGCGATGTAAGTATTGGCGGGTCTTCTATTATAAAAGTAGTTTGTGGCGCAGACAATGCACGTAATGGCTTAATAACTGTTTATGCTCCTCCAGGCGCTGTAATACCTAAGTCTAAGATAAAATTAAAGGTGGCAAAAATAAGAGGGGTAGAGTCAAAAGGTATGCTCTGCTCAGAAAGTGAACTAAATATTTCTGGAGAGAGTGCTGGTATTATAGAGCTTAAGAATATGAATGAAAAAGTAGGAAAAAGTTTTTTTAAAAGTTCTAGTGAAAAAGTAATAGATTTATCAGTTACACCAAATCGACCGGATTGTTTAGGGATAAGAGGTATAGCTAGAGATATAGCTGCCGCGGGACTAGGCAAATTAATTGAATTAAAAAAAAATAAAATTTTACAAAAAAATAGTCACAAGATAAAAGTTTCTATATCCAAAGAGAGAAACCAAGGCTGTCAAACTTTTGGCAGCTGTTTGATTACTGGAATTCATAACAAGGAGAGCCCTAAATGGTTAAAAGATAAAATTACCTCTTTAGGACTAAAACCTATTTCTGCTGTAGTAGATATTACAAATTACGTTATGTTTGATTTGAACAGACCTCTACATGCATACGATGCTGATAAAATTGATAGAGAGATTATAGTGAGAAATTCAAAAAATGGTGAGACGTTCACTGCTCTTGATGATAAAAAATATACTCTTCAAAAAGATATGTGCGTTATCGCAGACAAAAGCGGGGTTTTAGGTCTTGGAGGTATTATCGGAGGAACTAGATCTGGCACAGAGTTGGACACAAAAAATATTTTATTAGAATCCGCTTATTTTATTCCTTCTTCAATCAGAAAAACTGCAAAATTTTTTGGCCTAGAAACCGATGCAAAATATAGATTTGAGAGGGGAGTAGATCCAAACTCAACACTTGATGGATTAAAAACCGCGACAGAGTTAATTCTAAAAATATGCGGAGGTAAAGCAAGCAAATTTAATATTACAGGCAAAAAAGATTATAAAAGTAAGTCTATAGATTTTAATCTTAAAAAATTTAAAGAGACCATAGGCTTACATTTGTCAGGCGGTGAAACAAAAAAGATTTTAAACTCTCTTGGCTTCCAAACTAAATCAACAAAGAAAATTCTAAAAGTTCAGATACCAACTTGGCGACCCGACATATATCAAGAAATCGATCTAGTTGAAGAATTAATAAGAATAAAAGGTTTCGACAAGATTGGAATGGTTGAACCCGAAAAGATAAGAAATAAGGAGACGCTTAATTTCCAGCAAAAATTATTTCATCTTGGTCAAAGAAGCGTATCCAATAAAGGTTATTTTGAGGCTGTGACCTGGTCATTTACTGACCAAAAAATTGATGAATTAATTAATGCAGACAAAAATTCTTTACATATATTTAATCCAATTTCAACCGATCTAAATGTTTTGAGAAGATCAATTTTTTCAAATTTGCTTTTTTATTTAAAAAGAAATCACGATAGAGGCTATCAGGATATTGCTTTATTCGAGATTGGTCCTGTATTTTATGGAAAAAAACCCGGAGAGCAACAAGTTGTTTTAGGAGCTGTTAAATCAGGTCAATTAAACAAAAAAAGCTGGTCGGAGAAAACTAGGGTTATAGATATTTTCGACATGAAAACAGATGTAGTTGTAACTCTAAGAGAGATGGGAGTAAGTGATGATGACTTATTTATAAACGATGTCTCAAAAAATTGTTACCACCCTGGAAGATCAGGATCAGTACATTTAAAATCAATCGATGGCCCTCTTCTTGCTTATTTTGGTGAAATTCACCCATCAATTATTTCTAGGATGGACTATAAAGAAAAAAACATTTATGGTTTTGAAATATTCATAAACAATATACCTGAGCCTGTCAAAAAATTAAGGATCTTAAGAAAAAATTACAACTATTCAGATTTTCAAATTTCCGAGAGAGATTTTGCTTTTGTAATAAATAAAAATTACCAAGTAGGTAGATTAGATAAGATTATTAAAAGTTTAGATAAGAATATTAAATCCGTTAATATATTTGACGTTTTTCAAGGAGGAAGTTTACCAGAGGATAAAAAGTCAATAGCTATTAATGTTTCGCTTCAGGCAGAAAATAAAACTCTTTCAGACAATGATTTGAATCAGATAAGCGAAAAAATAATTAAAGAAGTAGAAAAAAAAACTGGTGGGAATATTAGGTCGTAATGTCTGATATAGATAGAATTCGTAATTTCTCAATAATTGCGCATATTGATCATGGAAAATCAACTATAGCAGATAGAATAATTCATAAATGCGGAGGTTTAACTGAGCGTGAAATGAAACAGCAGGTACTTGACTCAATGGATATTGAAAGAGAGAGAGGTATAACAATAAAAGCTCAAACAGTAAAATTAAAATACAAATCTAAAGACGGCAAAGAGTATGTACTCAATATAATTGACACTCCGGGTCATGTAGATTTTGGTTATGAGGTAAGTAGATCATTATCCGCTTGCGAGGGATCATTATTAATTGTTGACAGCACACAAGGTGTTGAAGCGCAAACTTTAGCAAATGTTTATCAAGCTTTAGAAATAAATCATGAGGTAATACCTATTCTCAACAAAATTGATTTACCAGCTTCAGATATCGACAAAACAAAAAAAGAAATTGAAGACGTCGTTGGTATTGAAACATCAAAGGCTATTCCTTGTTCAGGTAAAACTGGGGAGGGAATCGATAGCATATTAGAGGCGATTATAAATGATTTACCACCTCCAAAAGGTCAAAAAAATGAAAAGCTAAAATGTTTATTAGTTGATAGCTGGTATGATAGTTACTTAGGAGTAGTGATCCTAGTAAGAGTCATTGATGGCAAGATTAAAAAAAATATGAAAGTAAAATTGATGTCAAATAATCAAGAGTACACAATTGAAAAAGTTGGTGTTTTCACACCGAAACCTATAGACATTAATGAACTCAATTCAGGAGAAATAGGCTTTATAATTACTGGGATAAAATCTTTATCAGAAACTAAAGTGGGCGACACAATTTGTGATGCCAGCAACCCTATCAAAGTCCCTTTACCAGGCTTTAAACCTAGTAAGCCAGTGGTATTTTGCGGGTTATTTCCAGTGGATAGCTCAGAATTTCAGAAACTAAAAGATGGTCTTGCTAAACTCAAACTCAATGATGCAAGTTTTTCATATGAACCAGAATCTTCAAGCGCACTAGGTTTAGGATTTAGATGTGGTTTTTTAGGTTTGCTGCATCTTGAAATTATTACTGAGAGGCTTGAGAGAGAATTTGATGTAAATTTAATAACTACAACTCCTGGTGTCATTTATAAAGTACATAAAAATAATGGTGAGTCTATAAATTTACAAAACCCTTCAAATATGCCTGACCCTTCACAAATAATTAAAATTGAGGAACCATGGATCAAATCAACTATAATTACACCTGATGAGTATTTAGGTTCAATAATTAAGATATGCCAAGATAAACGTGGAATACAAACTAACTTAAGTTATTCTGGTAACAGAGCTGTTTTATCTTACGACCTTCCACTGAATGAAGTAGTGTTTGATTTTAATGATCGATTAAAATCAGTCTCAAGTGGTTATGCAAGTTTTGACTACGAAATCTCTGAATACAGAGAAGGCTCTTTGGTTAAACTAGGAATTTTAGTAAATGGAGAGCCAGTAGACGCACTAGCAATGATTATACACAAAGATTTTGCTCAAAAGACAGGAAGACAAGTATGTGAAAAATTAAAAGACTTAATTCCAAGACACAATTTTATGATACCAGTGCAAGCAGCAATAGGCGGTAAAATTATAGCAAGAGAGTCAATCAAAGGTTTTAAAAAAGATGTCTTAACTAAAATTCATGGTGGGGGAGCTATGGACAGAAAAAGAAAATTGCTTGAGAAACAAAAAAAAGGTAAGGCAAGAGCTAAACAATTTGGAAAAGTTGAAATTCCTCAAGAAGCTTTCATTGGAGTCTTAAAAATTAATAAAGAAAACTAATGCAAAAATTATTTATAATTTCAAATGAAAGTATTTTTGAAAATGAAGGTAATTTTTTTTGTGATAATCTTGACATGAAAATTACGCCTGAAAGATTAGAAAAAGATTTTAAAGTAAATATTTTTGCAAGAAAATCTCATAAAAAAAGGTTTCATAAAATAAACTTAAAAAATATTAGAATTTTTGAAAATTTTTTGTCTTTTACTTGCGGTATAATAAATTCATTTAAAGATAGAGAGGCTAAATATTTAATTATTTCGATTACACCTTATACTTTTTTAGCAAATTTTGTTTTAAAAATGTCGGGGAAAAAAACTCAAATTTATCTAAGGAGCGACGGATATGGTGAGTACAAAGCAATCTTTGGATTCTTTGGTCCTTTTTTTTATCATATCATGTTTTCTTGTGCCTCGCTGATGTCAGACTTAATAGCTTGTAGAAAATCAATATTAAGAGGAAAAAGAGGAAAAATAATTTATCCCTCTCATTTAAATGAAAAATGGTTTTTAGGTACACAAGCACCTAATTTTGAGAAAATAAGACTTTTATATGTGGGTAGAATTAAAAAAGAAAAAGGTATTTTCTCTCTCATAAATTTAATTAAAAATGAGAGGGATATAAATCTTACGATAGTTGGTGCAGAAAAGGACTCACCAGGTTTTGATAATCCAAATGTAACTGTTTGTGAAATTGAAAATAATCCTGAGAATTTAATTAAACTTTATGATAATCATAATATGTTTATTTTGCCCTCATATACAGAGGGACATCCAATGGTATTATTAGAGTCATTGGCAAGAATGAGGCCTGTAATAATATTTAACGAAATAGAATATGTAATTGGCGATAAAAAGGGGATATTTGTTTCAAAAAGAGAGGTCCCAGCTCTACGAGAAACTATTGATCATATAAAAAAGAATTATCAAAATATATTTAATGAAATGAAAAAAAATAACTTACCAACAAATAACGAATTTATTAAAGATTTAAAAAGTTATATTATCAATTCTGATTAGGAGAGGTGGCCGAGTGGTTGAAGGCGCACGCTTGGAAAGCGTGTAAACGGGAAACCGTTTCGAGGGTTCGAATCCCTCTCTCTCCGCCATAGAGTATGAAAAATATTATTGAAAGATACCCAGTAAAATATCCAGTTTACTTTAAATATGAAAACAAAATATTTAGTATTGAACCGAAAATATTATGCAAAAAGTATAATTGTCACAAACTTATAAAAATACATAAAGATGAATTCAAGTACATTTATAAAAATAAAAAATTATTAACGCATTTTAATATTCAAGATAATGGGCACAGACCTAAAAAAAATTACTTGATAGTAAAAATTATTAAACCAGGTTACTTAAGTAAAAAAATAAACAAACCACCTATTTTAGATCTTAGAGAAACCTATTTAGCAAAATGTTTTTACTCAAAAAGTTATGTTTCGTATAATCAACTAAAAGATGAAATTTTCAAACATAGCATGAATAATATCAAATCAGTTAAAGATCTTAAAAAAATTATTTTAAAAAGATATAGGTTTAGTCTTGCAGATATTTCGAGTTCAAAAAAAATATCTTTAGGCGTCGCAATTACAAAATTACAGTTAATTAAAAGATTTAAAGAAATTAAATTATTTTGATGTCAAAAATTTTTATTCTTATAAAGAATATCTTGAAAGTGGAAACTTGGAAAAGTAAATTTTTTAATTATATAAAAATTATTTTTTTTTAAATAATTTCCTGCCTTTTCTTTTCGTTTGTAAAGATTAAATAATTGTTTTTCTATCATTATAAATTGTATATTTTTGATTTTTTTTCCTAAGCCTCGTAATACTTCATACTCGTGACCTTCCACATCTATTTTAATAAAGCAGTTTTTTAAATCTTCCTCTTTTAAAAATTTTTCAATCCTTTTTGTTTTTAAAATTATTTTTTTTTCAATAGGATTTTTTGAATTTAACAAAAAGTTTTTAAAAATAGTATAAAAATTTTTTTTATTTATAGTTTCAAAAGTAGATGTCGAGGATAATTTATTCAATTTAAAAACTCTTTTTTTGTTCATATTGCTCACAGCTTGATTAAAAAGTTTTATTCTAGAATTAGATTTAAATTTGTGTTTTAAAATTTCAAATGGAATTGATTGAGGTTCAAAAGCCAAAATTTTTCTTATTTTTTTTTTTTTAATGAAATAGTCTAAAAACTCACCTTTATGACTTCCAACATCTACTAATGTAACAATCTTAAATTTTTTACAGTAATAAAATACACGGTTTAGGTGAATTTTATTTAAAGTATTAAATATTTTTTCAAAAATCATTTTAAATCAAATTTTTATTTATCAACATATAACTAATATAGGATTTAATTTTTTAACACGAATCAATTAAAATACAAATGAGGTAACAGAGGGAGACTTATGTTACCTCACTCTCTAATCATCTCAAATTGCTAAAAAATATATAAACTCCATAAATAAGAGTAAATAAGTTCAAAATTTTATAAAATAAAATGTTTTTTATTTTTTTAAAAATAAACTGTGAGGTAAAATAAATAAGTATCGGGATCCATAAAAATTGTAAGTATTCAAAATTCATTCTTACAAAAAAAACATTCACAACTAGGATTTGAAAGGAGGCAAATAGAAAGTATCCTGTTGCAATATTATTTCTTATTAAAAATTTATCCTTATTAACGTTTGAAGCTATTATGGACAACAAAGTACCGCCTAAATTACTTAAACCATGAACAAGCCCCAGCATTATCAACGCAATATTAAGATTTTTTATCTTAAATCTTTCTTTTCTTAAATTCATCAAATTGATTATTGAGAAAGTAATCAAAACAAAGGATATAAAAAATAAAAAATTAATATTTTCTAAAAGATAATTTAC